>JAAIGF010001825.1_pt1 | contig 29400 bp, 26 predicted proteins | sample 6487441 | NCBI WGS metagenome assembly JAAIGF01 (sample SAMN13974129, study PRJNA590717) | phyllosphere metagenome | biome: pepper field; feature: multiple bacterial spot infested pepper fields; material: pepper leaves; isolation source: leaves from pepper fields | host: Capsicum annuum ... | reverse complement strand
CTTCATGATGTCGCGGACACCGGGGCCACCGTCGCTTTCGTACTTGAGGTGTGGCGTCACACCAAGTGCCTGACACATGTCTTCCTGTGGCAAGCGCAGCAGCCAGCGTTCGCCCTCTGCACTCTCCCACCAGCGTCGGTCGAATCGCTCGACAACCAGCACTTTCATGTCTTCGAACTGTACGGGGCGTGTGCGTGCTACAGGAACGCCATAAGCGTGCAGAATTTCCGAGCAGAGCCATTCGTTGTCGACCGACTCGCTCATGTCGAACTGCATGTTGCCGACTAGGCCCAAGGGCATCTTGAGAATATGGGTGGTCGGCGTCGCGCCGTGCGGTCGGCACCACTGTCCGTCGAGCCAGAGCAGCGCGGTTTTCTCCTGCGCACCAGCAATGGAAATTCGGAGATCATCGTCTGCATCGGGGCGGTGACCTGCCATTGGCAGTCGAGCCAGAGTGCTGCGAAGCACCTGAGCCACCTCGGCATCGTTCAGCGGCGTCGCATCAATGGTCCGAGTGCCACACGGTGGTGTCGCGTCAGGCAGTATCTGCAGCGCACCCACGCAGTCCCGGCCGATTTCGGCCAAGAGCGCAAACGCGTCCGTCGAACCCGTTCCGAACCGGCGAGCGGACCGTGCCAGGATGTCTTTGCTGTCGGGCAGCAGGTTGTCGAAGTAGTTGCGAACGACATTGCCGCGATGCGGCTGGTTGCCCGGGGTGAAAGGAAGCGATAGAGACAACGGCCTTCCCTGACCTGAGCTTACCCAGGCATCGTCGTACTGCAATACATCGCCAGCGTTGGCTTGCACGCTCCAGGTGCCGACGAAGACACCGTTCATCCAGAGACGCAGAGACTGTGCGGGAGTATGTCTCATGGCCTACCAGATCGGGCCGTCAGACGGCTTGGAAGACTTCGCATCGTCACGAGAGCGCAGCACTAGATCGGCCCCCAGAATGCTGAGCAGCTCCAGGAGCCGATCGGCGCTGACTTTCTCCGCATTGCGTTCCAGGGCGGAAAACGCCTGTTGGCTGATGCCCAGACGTCCGGCAGTGGCGGCCTGAGTCAGGCCAGCCTGCTTGCGAAATGCTTGGAGCAAGGTTGGAAGTTGGGCGGCAGTGCGGACAGTGAAATCAGACATGACAGGCCCCCGTATGCTCTCTGCCTACAAGTTTTATTTGTAGAACGAGAATACTCAACCTAATTTGTATTTTAAAAATACAAAACATAGGTTGTATCTATGAAATACAACCTATGTTTTGTGAGTCTTGCGCAGCTAGGTTCCCCGCATCCGCCCCGTCCCGCTGCCCGTGACCGGCCGGCGATGACTACCATGCAGCGTTCGCGCGGCCCGGCGTGCCAGCACCTCTGCCATCCGGTACGGCTTGGACTCGACGTAGCGGCGGGCGGCGAAGATGCCCCAGAGCACCAGCGCCAGTCCCAGCATGCCTGACACCAGCCAGGCGAAGGCGTGCGGGATGTGCGCCAGCGGCAGGTCGACGTTCATGCCGAACAGGCCGGTGATCAGGGTCAGCGGCATGAAGATGGCGGTGATGACGGTGAGCACCCGCATGACTTCGTTGGTGCGGTGCGCGGTGGCCGAGAAGTGAAGCTGCACGGCGGTTTCGACCGAGGCTTCCATGCGGCGTGCACTGTTGAGCACGCGGGCGATGTGTTCGAGCACGTCGTTGATGTGCACCAGCAGCGGGTGGTGGCGGGACACCCCACCGCGTCGGCGGGACGCCAGGGCTTCCTGTTCGTCGAACACCACTTCGCGCAGCTCCTGGATGGCGTCGTACTGTTCTTCGCACAGGCTTTCCAGGCGGCGCAGGCCGATGCGGGCTTCCAGCAGCGACATCCAGTTGCGGAACTTGCGGTTGGGCTGGAGAAGCTCGCGCTGCCAGGCGTCCAGCAACTGCATCAAGGGCGTGCGCAGCGCCAGGTAGCGGTCGACCATGATATTGATGATTCGCAGCATCAATTCGCACGGGTCGCTGGGCATGCGGGCGATGGCGCCCAGGCCACCGACGGCACGGCTGCCGCCACGCTGGGCGGCTTCGTCGCGTTCACGCGATTGCAGGCGTTGCTGCACTTCCATGATGGCGCGGCTGGGGCCGTGTCGCACGGTCACCAGCACGCGCGGCAATACGAAGAACGCCACGGGCTGCGTGGGCAGGCTGTCGGCGCCCAGCAGGGCTGCGGGATCGTCGTGGATGAAGCCGTCGGCCAGTTCCGGGGTGTCCACCGTCAGGGCGCGGAAGATCACCATCTCGTAATCGGGCGTGTTGTCGAAGTACGAGGGGTGGGCCGGGTTGGCCGCATCGTGCATGTGCAGGCCATGTAGGCGCACGCCCGTCACGGTGTGCAGCCAGTCGCGCCATGCCTGGGGGTCGGCCAGATCGTCCTGCGAGGCGTCGACCCACAGGATGCCGTCGGCGGGCATCTTTTCCGTGGGGTCGAAAACGCGTGCCGATTGCTTGTCCGCGAGCCAGAGAATCTGCATGGCGCGTCCTGCCTTCAGCGGCTGGCGTGCAGCAAGCGCGCGATGTCGAGCGCGAAGTAGGTCAGCACGCCGTCGGCACCGGCCCGCTTGAAGGCCAGCATCGATTCCATCATCACCTTGTCGTGGTCCAGCCAGCCGTTCTGGGCGGCGGCCTTCAACATGGCGTACTCGCCGCTGACCTGGTAGGCGAAGGTCGGCACGCGGAAGGTGTCCTTCACGCGGCGCACGACGTCCAGGTAAGGCATGCCGGGTTTGACCATCACCATGTCGGCACCTTCGGACAGGTCGATGGCCACTTCGCGCAGGGCCTCGTCGAGGTTTGCCGGGTCCATCTGGTACGTGGCCTTGTCGGCCTTGCCCAAATTCGACGCCGACCCCACCGCATCGCGGAACGGGCCGTAGAAGGCGCTGGCGTACTTGGCCGAGTAGGCCATGATGCGGGTGTGGATGTGGTCGTTGGCTTCCAGCACTTCGCGGATGGCGCCGATGCGGCCGTCCATCATGTCGCTGGGGGCGACGATGTCGACGCCGGCTTCGGCCTGGGCCAGGGCCTGGCGGCTGAGCAGATCGACGGTGATGTCGTTGATGACGTAGCCGTTGTCGTCGATCACGCCGTCCTGGCCGTGCGAGGTGAACGGGTCGAGCGCCACGTCGGTCAGCACGCCGAGTTCAGGGAAGTGCTGCTTGAGCGCGCGCACCGTGCGCGGCACCAGACCGTTCGGATTGGTGGCTTCGGCGCCGTCGAGCGACTTCAGCGAGGGTTCGATCAGCGGGAACAGCGCCATGACCGGCACGCCGAGCTTCACGCATTCCTCGGCCACGGGCAGCAGGGTGTCGATCGAATAGCGTTCGACGCCGGGCATCGAGCCCACCGGCTGGCGTTGGCCGCTGCCTTCGACGACGAAGACCGGGTAGATCAGGTCATCGGTGCGGACATGGTTCTCGCGCACCAGGCGGCGGGTGTGGGCGTCGCGGCGCAGGCGGCGCGGACGGGCAGCGGGAAAATCGGCGAATACTTTGTCTTGGCTCATGATCGTCCTGAAAAAAGTGGAGGATCCGAGCGTCGAGAGGACCGTGAGGTCCAGGCGGCGCAGGGGAATCGGGTCGCGCGGATGCTTACGGCGCGACCTGCGGGGAAATCCAGTTCTGGATGTGCGCACCGGCTTCTTCGAGGCCGATGCGTTGCGTCGACGAGAACGGAATGGTGTGCAGCGCACCAATGGCGGCCAGTTCCTGGCGCACCTTGAACTGCACGTTCAGGCGCTGACCGTACGGAAACTTGTCGGCCTTGGTCAACAGGGCCAGCACCGGCCGGCCGGCGGGCACCAGGAAGTCGATCAGGCGGCGATCCAGGTCGGTGACACCACGGCGGATGTCGACCAGCAGCACCACGCCCACCAGCGACGCACGGTCGCGCAGGTAGCCGCCGAGCACGTCCGACCAGGAATTGCGGTCGTCACGGGCGACCGATGCGTAGCCGTAGCCGGGCAGGTCGACCAGATAGCCGATGTCCTGTTCGGGATCGAGCTTGTCGGGCAGCTTGAACATGTTGATGAGCCGCGTGCGTCCCGGCGTCTTGCTGGCGAAGGCCAGGCGACGTTGTTGGGTGAGCACATTGATGGCTGAGGACTTTCCCGCATTGGAGCGGCCGACGAAACACACTTCGGGCGCGCCAGCAGGCGGCAGTTGGTCCAGCCGGGCGGCAGAGGTATGGAAGGTGGCGCGATGGAGTAGGGACACGATGAATTGACTATCGTCAAGGCGGGAACGTAGGGTGCCAATTGTATAATCCCACGTCTGTTCAGCCCCCATTTCTTGAGTGCCAGCGCGGGTTTGCGTGTGGTATCGGGGGCCGCGCAGGGGTGCCGCAAGGTGTCCGGCGCGGCATAAGCAGCCCGTCTTGTCCTGTCCGGGGGTGGCGACTTTGCCCCGAGTCATCGAGGTACGTCCTATGAAGCGTGTGCTGTCCCGGGTGTTTGCAAGCGCCCTGTTGTGTGGTGCTTCGGCCCTCGTCCTGCCGGCGATGGCCGCCGATGCGCCTCCCGCCATGCCGAAGGCCGACCCGGCCAAGGGCGAACAGCTTTTCACCAACGGTGATGCCGCGCGCAACATCGTGTCCTGTGCCAGCTGTCACGGGCCGGGCGGCAACAGCGCCGGTGCCGCGACCGGTCCCAAGCTGGCCGGCCAGCACGCCGACTACCTGGCCAAGCAACTGCACGAATTCAAGTCCAAGGACGGCCAGGCCAAGCCGGTTCGCATCAACGCCGTGATGAACGCCATGGCGCAGCCGCTGACCGATGACGACATCCGCAACGTGTCGGCCTACCTGCAGACCCAGGCGCTCAAGCCTGCGTTCGCCAAGGGCAAGGACACCGTCGCGCTCGGCCAGAAGATCTTCCGTGGCGGCATTCCGGCCAAGAACGTACCGGCCTGCGCGGCGTGCCACAGCCCCAACGGTGCAGGCCTGCCGGCCCAGTATCCGCGTGTGGGCGGCCAGTTCGCAGAATACACTTCGGCCCAGCTTGCCCAGTTCCGCAGTGGCGAGCGCAGCAATAACCCGGCCATGGCCGCCATTGCCGACCGGATGTCCGACAAGGAAATCCAGGCCGTCTCCGACTATATTGCGGGCTTACGCTGACCGGCGGCGTCGCCGGGGGCGGAACGAAGCCCCGCTGCACCGGTCTTTGCAACGAAGGGCGACTTGAGGTCGCCCTTTTTTGTCGCTGGGCCGTCCCTCGGGCAAGAAGTGCCTCGTTGCGGGCTGCGGGCCGGGTTTTTTTTGCTGTCGGTGGCCGTTTTTCGGCTGCCGCTGGCCCATTTTCGTTTGTCTAGCTCATGAATGCCACGTCCCCGGTCCCGCCAGGCGCCTTGCGCCGAGGTTGGGACGATTTCATCGAACTGCTGGGTTCGATGCGTTTCGCGGTCAGCCTGCTGTCCTTCATCTGTATCGCCAGCGTGGTCGGTACGGTGTTGCAGCAGAACCAGCCGCGCAGCACCTATGTGAACCAGTTCGGGCCGTTCTGGGCCAACCTGTTCGAGATGCTGTCGCTCTACCATGTGTACAACGCGTGGTGGTTCCTGGTGGTGATGGCGTTCCTGGTGGTGTCGACCGCGCTGTGCGTGGTCCGCAATTCGCCGAAGATGCTGCGCGACATGCGCAGTTTCCGCGAACATGTCCGCCTGGGCAGCTTGCGTGCGTTTCCGCACCGGGGCGAATTCGCCGGGCCCGACAGCGTGCCGGACACCGTTGGTCGGCTGACCAGTCTGCTGCGCGCGCGGGGATATGCCCTGCGCACCCGCGAAGACGGCGACGCGGTACTGATTGCGGCCAAGGCCGGCAGCAGCAACCGCCTGGGCTACATCTTTGCCCACCTGTCCATCGTCATCATCTGTATCGGCGGGCTGCTCGACAGCGAGCTGCCCGTGCGCCTGCAGGTGTGGCTGGGCATGAAGGCGCCCGTGCACGAGAACATGACGATCGCCGAGGTGCCCGCTGAGGGTCGCCTGTCGCCGGCCAATCCGAGTTTCCGCGCGAACGTGCTGGTGCCGGAAGGCGGGCAGGTGCGCAATGCCATCGTGATGGTGGGCGAGGGCGCGCTGGTGCAGCCATTGCCGTTCACGCTGTCGCTCAAGAAGTTCGTGGTCGAGTATTACTCGACGGGCATGCCGAGTTCGTTCGCCAGCGAGGTCGAGGTGACCGACCCGGATACCGGCAGCACGTTCGCGCGCACCATCAAGGTCAACGAGCCCCTGCAGTACAAGGGCGTGACGGTCTACCAGTCGAGCTTCGACGACGGCGGCAGCAAGGTGAAGCTGACCGGCCTGCCTTTGCAGGGCGGCAAGACCTACTCCTTCGATGTGTCGGGCGTGGTCGGCGAGCGCACCGAGATCGATGGCGGCACGGCAGGCAAGATGACGCTGGAGTTCACCGGCCTGAGGCCCATCAACGTCGAGAACTTCAGCGGCGACGTCGGCAACACTGACCGACCGTTTGCCGAACACGTCGCGTCGGTGGCCGGCAGCGCGGCCCGCCCGCTGGACAAGAACCTGCGCAACGTCGGCCCCAGTGTGGAGTACCGCCTGCGGGACGCCAGCGGTCAGGCGCGCGAGTTCCACAATTACATGCTGCCGCTGACCTTGGACGGCGCCCAGGTGTTCCTGGCGGGCATGCGCAACACGCCCGGCGAATCGTATCGCTATGTGCGGATGCCGGCCGATGCCAACGGTTCGCTGGTGGAATTCATGGCGCTGCGCGCCGCGCTGGCCGATCCGCAGCAGCGCGCGACGGCTGCCCGGCGCTTTGCGGCAGCCAACCGGCCCGCCGCCAGTGCGGCCGATGGTGCGCTCAATACCCAGCTCGAAAACTCGGCCCAGCGTGCGCTCGATACCTTCGCCAGCGGGGGCTTGCAGGCCATCGCCCAGTTCCTGCAGCAGAACGTGCCGGCCGATGAGCAGCAGCGCGCTGCCGATGTGGTGATCAAGCTGCTGGGCAGCGCGCTGGCCGAGCTGCGCGTGGTCGCGCGCGAGCAGGCGGGCCTGCCGCCGCTGGACCCGAAGGACGACACGCAGGGCGCATGGATGCAGTTGTCGGTCACGGCCCTGTCGGACCTGTTCCTGTATCCGGCGCCGGTGATGTTGCAATTGGCCGATTTCGAGCAGGTGCAGGCCAGCGTTTTCCAGGTCAGCCGTACGCCGGGCAAATCGTCGGTGTATCTGGGCTGCCTGCTGCTGATCCTGGGGGTGTTTGCGATGTTCTACATCCGCGAGCGCCGGGTCTGGATCTGGATCAAGCCGGGTGCCCAGGGCGCCGAGGCCACGATGGCAATGTCGTCGACGCGCCGTACACTGGACTTCGAACGTGAATTCGCGCGCTTGCGCGATGAGGTCGGTGCGCAGGTGCAACCGTCCCAAGGAGCTTGAATGGAACTCGCCAGAACGCCCGCCGTGCTGAACGATGAGGTGGCCGGCAGCCGCCGCCCCGACTGGACCGATGCGGTCTTCCTGCTGCTGTTGATGGTGGGCGCTGCGTTTGCAATGGTGCGCACCGGCATCCACATGGACGGCTATGACCGCGCCATCCTGATCGGCACGGTGCCGGCCTTGGCCTGGCTGGGCTGGTTGTGGCGGCCGTTGCGTACGCTGATGCTGGCGATCGCGGTGTCGTCGGGGCTGGCCATTCTTGCCTATGGCGGCCAGGCGGCGCGGGCCGAGGAGGCGTTTTTCCTGAAGTACCTGCTGTCGTCGCAGTCGGCCATCCTGTGGATGTGCGCCTGTTTCTTCCTGGGGCTGGCCAACTACTGGGTGGGACTGCTGGCACGCTGGAACACGGCGCTGTGGCTGGGAACGGTCTTCACGTGGCTGGCGGTGTTCTTCGGCCTGACAGGCCTGCTGGTGCGCTGGTACGAGAGCTATCTGCTGGGGCCGGACATCGGCCACATTCCGGTCAGCAATCTGTACGAAGTCATCGTGATGTTCGCGCTGGTGACGGCGATGTTCTATCTGTACTACGAGCGCCGGTACGCGACGCGCACGCTGGGCGGGTTCGTGTCGCTGATCACGACGGCGGCGGTGGTGTTCCTGCTCTGGTATTCGTTCGACCGCGGGGCGCATGAGATCCAGCCGTTGGTGCCGGCGCTGCAGAGCTGGTGGATGAAGCTGCATGTGCCGGCGAATTTCATCGGGTATGGGACGTTTTCTCTGGCGGCGATGGTGGCTTTTGCCTATCTGGTGAAGGTGCATGGCAACGATGCGTCGTGGAAGAAGCTGGCGCCGTTGTTCCTGCTGGGGGTGTTGCTGGCGGCCGAGCCCTTGGTGTTCCGCAGTGCGCAGACGTCGGCGTACTGGATGATCTATTTCGGTATTTCTGCGGCGGTGGTGGGCGGGATTCTGGCGATGCGTCGCCGGATTGCGCAGCATCTGCCTAGCCTGGAGGTGCTGGACGACATCATGTACAAGGCGATTGCGATCGGCTTTGCGTTCTTTACGGTGGCGACGGTGCTGGGGGCGCTTTGGGCTGCCGAGGCCTGGGGGGCGTATTGGCAGTGGGATCCTAAGGAGACCTGGGCGCTGATCGTTTGGCTCAATTACGCGGCCTGGCTGCACATGCGGTTGATGAAGGGGCTGCGGGGGCAGGCTTCGGCCTACTGGGCGTTGGTGGGGCTGCTGATTACGGGGTTCGCTTTCCTTGGGGTGAACATGTTCCTGTCCGGGTTGCATTCTTACGGGGAGCTTTGAGCTTTCTTCTGTTGGTTGTTGGGGCAGCGCTTAGCCGGGCGGCCCCGCCCATCGCCGCCTGACGAAGGCGGTTCCGGCTGCGCCGGAACTTCCCGCGTGGCGGGCGCGAAACGGGGGACGGGCGCGAACTCGCATCGGGTCAGCCCGCCGGGCCGACCCGATACTCAGACAGCGCGCCCTCTTCGCCCCCGTTTCACGCCCGCCACGCGGCGCCTTCAACAGGCGGCGATGGGCGGGGCCACCCGGCTTGGGACGGATGGCTAGAGACGAACGGCTTGTGGTGAGGCGGTTATTGGGCGGGTTGCTGGGGGCGAGGGCTCGCTGGGCGGTATTTCATGACGCCTCTCCGCTCTGCCTGATCCATGCTGGATGATGGGCAGCCTGTCCGGTGTGATCGGGGACTCATCGCCCGAAACCATGTGGATGCTGCGAAGGGGCAAGCTCTGCGCGGTTGTGCCTCGACGCTGCGGGCGGTCTTCCTGGTATGTCGGGAACCGCGCGCTTGTGTCGCGGTCCCACGGCTTTGGGGCATGCGGCTTGCGGCTTTGGGCTGGAATTGCTTTCCCGGGTGTGTACGATGGCCGTTCCGAGCCTGTCCACCGCGGGTGCCCCGCGAGGAGCTTTCCATGCTGATCCGCCGCCCTTCCGATGTTCTTCCTTCTGAAATCACCAGCGAGGCTGCTTATCGCGACCGTCGCCGGTTGATGCTGCAGGGCGCGGCTGCGCTGGGTGTGGCGGCGTTTGCGGGGCGGGCGGGTGCGCAGGGGCAGGCGCAGCGGCTCGATGCGAAGACCAATACTGCGTTCGCGATCATGGACAAGCAGACGTCCCGTGAGGAAGCGACGACCTACAACAATTTCTACGAGTTCGGCCTGGACAAGGGCGATCCGGCCAAGCATGCGGGCAAGATGGAGACGCGGCCCTGGACGGTGTCGGTGGAAGGCGAGGTGGGCAAGCCGCGCACGTTCGGGATCGAGGAGTTGCTGAAGCTGGCGCCGCTCGAGGAGCGGGTGTATCGGCTGCGCTGTGTGGAGGCGTGGTCGATGGTGATTCCCTGGGTGGGCTATCCGCTGGCGGCGCTGGCGCGGGCAGTGGAGCCGACGAGCAAGGCAAAGTTTGTGGAGTTCGTGACGGCGCGCGATGAGAAGTCGATGCGGGGGCTGCGGTCGAGCGTGATCGATTGGCCGTATACCGAAGCGCTGCGCATCGATGAGGCGATGCATCCGCTGACGTTGCTGACATTGGGAATGTATGGCGAGGTGCTGCCGAATCAGAACGGGGCGCCGGTGCGGCTGATCGTGCCGTGGAAGTACGGGTTCAAGTCGGCCAAGTCGATCGTGAAGATCCGCTTCGTGGAGCAGCAGCCGACGACCGCCTGGATCAAGAGCGCGCCCAGCGAGTACGGGTTCTACGCCAATGTGAACCCGGATGTGTCGCATCCGCGCTGGAGCCAGGCAAGCGAGCGTCGCATCGGTGAAGATGGCCTGTTCGCCCGCAAGCGCAAGACGCTGATGTTCAACGGGTATGGGGACCAGGTGGCGTCGCTGTATCAGGGCATGGATCTGGCGAAGTTCTACTGAGCATGGCGGGATCCGTGCGTGAATCCGGCGGCGAGCCGTTGTCGTCCGAGGCTGGCGCTGTGCGGTCGCCGGATGAATCTGCACGGACTGACCATCAGCCCGCTTCTCAGCCCGGCAACACGACTCAACGGCTGAAGCCTGCCAAGGTTGCTGCTGACCGTCCGCAAGCCCGGCCTGGGCCGCGCGTTTTCGGGGTGCCAATCGGAGTCGCCAAGTGCATCGTCTTCGCGCTGGGCCTGTTCCCGCTCGCGCGCTGGGTGGCGATGGGGGCGACGACGGGGTTCGGGGCGAATCCGACCGAATTCCTGACGCGGTCGTCGGGCACCTGGACGCTGGTATGCCTGCTGGTCGCGTTGGCGATCACGCCGGTGCGGCAGTTGACGGGGCAGCAGGCCTTGGCGCGGCTGCGCCGCATGACGGGGCTGTTCGCGTTCTTCTACGCCTGTCTGCACTTCACGACGTATCTGTGGTTCGACCAGTTCTTCGATGTGGTGTCGATGCTGCGCGATGTGGTGCAACGGCCGTTCATCCTGATGGGTTTCGGTGCGTTCGTGCTGCTGATTCCGCTGGCGGTGACGTCGACCCAGGGCTGGATGCGCCGGCTGGGTCGCCGCTGGGGACAGTTGCACCGTCTGGTCTATGCCGTTGGCGTCTTGGCCATCGTCCATTACTGGTGGCACAAGGCGGGCAAGAACGACCTGTCCGAAGTGGTGGTTTATGCCGGCGTGCTGGTGTTGCTGCTGGCATGGCGGGTGTTGTGGCCGCGGCTCAAATCGCGTCGGCGCTGAGCAACAACACGGCTTGGCTTTATGTCGCCAAATTCTGTCTTTATGACAGAATTACGGATGTTCTTGTGCGTTTGCGCAATTCGAATTGCCGCGATGATGTGCAAAACTTGTCGGTTGCATAACGATACGCGCACGCGCGTGCAGTTTGCCGCGTTCGCGTAGCCCAGACACGTTCCAGCGTGCGGCGCGCAACGTGCCGTGCGGCCGCTGAGACCGGCCGTGTTTTTCGACGACTCCCGTGCTCGATGTTCCGCGCATGTGCCGATCGGTCGCCCGACCCGGCTGCCAGCTTCGCGCGGACACGGTCCGACCACACCAGATCCTGCCGGGCGCGCTGCCATTGCGTGCCGGCTGCTGCATGACGCGCCTTGCCGCGCGCTGCTTTCTTCAACCCTGACACTGCCACGTTCATGATGCTGACCCGCCGCTTCACCCTCCTCGCATTCGCCGCTGCCGCTCTCCTGGGCGCCACAGCCGGACACGCCCAGACGAAGGATCGCCAGTACGTGGTCGCCTCCAGCGCCACCTACGCACCGTTCGCCTTCGAGAACAAGGACAAGCAGATCGTCGGTTTCGACATCGATGTCGTCAACGCGATCGCCAAGAAGCAGGGCATGAACCTGCGCATCGTCAACACGCCGTTCTCCAGCATCTTCGCCTCGCTCAACAACGGCGACGTGGATTTCGTGATCTCGGGCGTGACCATCAACGAAAAGCGCAAGCAGAGCTTCGACTTCTCGGAACCCTACTTCGACGCCCACCAACTGATCGCCGTGCCCAAGAGCAGCACCGTCAAGTCGCTGCAGGACCTGAAGGGCAAGAAGGTGTCGGTGGTCAGCGGCTCGACCGCCGATGACGTCGCCAGCCGTCTGCTGGGCAAGACCAGCAGCGACATCCGCCGCTTCGAAAGCACCCCGCTGATCATCTCGGAACTGGTGGCTGGCGGTGTCGACGCCGCCATCGGCGACAACGGCGTGATCGCCTACCGCGTGTCGCAGGCCAACGGCCTGAAGACCGTGGAAGATCCGGACTTCCCGAAGGAATACTTCGGCATCGTCGTGCGCAAGGGTGAGGACGCGCTGCGCCAGCAGCTCAACACCGGCCTGGCCGCCATCCGTGCCGACGGCACCTATAACGTCCTGTACAAGAAGTGGTTCGACAAGGACTACGTGGCGCAATAAGCCTCGCTGCGGGCCGGCCTGCCTCGTGCGGCCGGCTTTTCTGTCCTGATGCGTACGGCTGTTGTTGGCCGTACGCGTGTCACGCTGGTTGAGAATGAACGATAGCAATCCCGTGGAATGGTTCGGCTGGTTTCGGGCCGACATCCTCGTCGAATACCAGGCGCTGTTCTGGAAAGGCGCGCTGATCACCGTCGGCATGACGGTGGTCTGCGTGCTGATGGGCTGCGCCCTGGGCCTGATGATTGCGCTGGCCCGTCTGGCCGACGCCCGTCACGCCCCCTGGAAGGCCGTCTGCCGCTACCTGCTGCGCTGGCCCTCGACGATCTACGTCAGTTTCTTTCGCGGCACGCCGCTGTTCGTGCAGATCCTGTTGATGCACTTCGCCGTAATGCCCCTGTTCGTGCATCCGGTCGATGGCCTGCTGGTAAGTGGTGACCTGGCGCGCACGCTCAAGCAGGATCACGGCGCGCTGATGTCGGGCATCGCCGCCCTGACGCTGAATTCGGCCGCCTACATCTCTGAAGTGTTCCGTGGCGGCATCCAGTCGATCTCGCGTGGGCAGCGCTTTGCCGGCATGTCGCTGGGCCTGACGCCGGTCCAGACGATGCGCTACATCATCTTCCCGCAGGCGTTCCGCCGCATGTTGCCGCCCCTGGGCAACAACATGATCTCGCTGCTGAAGGACACCTCGCTGGTGTCGGCGATCGGCCTGGCCGAAATGGCCTACGCCGCGCGCACGGTGGCGGGTGCCTACGGCCGCTACTGGGAGCCGTACCTGGCGGTCGCCCTGGCCTACTGGCTGATGACCTTCCTGCTGACCATTGGTCTGCGCAAGCTGGAACAGCATCTGGCCCGGTCGGACCGTATGTAGGCTGCTTTGCCGCCGAGTGATTGGTGTAGACGACGCCCCGTTCCTTGCCAGGAACGGGGCGTTTTTACTTGCGTGTTCCCCGTTCCCGATTTCCCAGACCCCGCCTGGGAAATTGGGAAATGAGTCGCGTGTCAAGGAATGCCAGGCAGTGTCTCGGAAGTTCGACCGCACTCTGCCGCACAGTCAGCCTATGTCCTGGCTGTCATCGCGAAAGCTGTCCATCACAGGCGACAAAACATGGTCTTTGATCCTGGCAGCAGCACACTCACTTCTACCGCGCGTGCGGCTTGCCCGTATTCGGCGCCGCGCGCACCGTCTCCAGATGGATGCTGGTTTCCGAATTGCTGATGCCCTTGATCAGGCGAATCCGTTCCAGCGCGCGGGCCAGTTCCTGCAGGCTGGCGACCTGGAGTTCGGCCAGCAGGTCCCAGCGGCCATTGGTCGCGTGCAGTGACAGCACGCTGGGTTCGCCCAGCAAGGATGCGGTCACGCGGCGGGCGTCGTTGCCTTCGATGGCGATGCTCATCCAGGCCTGGATGCCGCCGGTTTCGGCTTCGGGGCGCAGGCGCACGGTGTAGCCGACGATGATGCCGGCGTCTTCGAGCTTGCGGATGCGGTTGGTGATGGTGCCGCGCGAGACGTGCAGGCGGGTGGCGAGTTCGGCCACGCTGGCTCGGGCGTTGTGGCGAAGCTGGGCGATCAGTTGCTGGTCGAGTTGGTCGAGAGTGTTCATATCGGCAGAGGGCCTGCGCACAATGTCTGTCATGTGTGGATCTGCAAGCATTATTGGCGATTTGAATTGAGCGCAGTGCGTGCGATCCTGCCTCCCCCGTTTTGGAGCCTGTTCATGTCTGCTGTCCACCACACTGATCCCACCCGCGTCACCCTGATCGGCGTGCCGACCGATGTCGGCGCCGGTCGGCTGGGTGCCGCGATGGGACCGGACGCGCTGCGCGTTGCGCAATTGGGACCGGCATTGGCGCGCTTCGGGGTGGACGTGGTGGACCTGGGCAACCTGGCCGGGCCGCCCAATACGCGCGGCCAGCGCGATCCGGCGGCCGAGGGCCTGCGCAATCTGCCCGAGGCCGTGGCGTGGAACGAGGTCACCCATGATGCGGTGCTGTCCCAACTGGAAGCCGGGCGCCTGCCGATCATGCTGGGTGGCGACCATATGCTGGCGGCCGGGTCCATCAGCGCCGTTGCCCGCCATTGCCGGGCACAGGGCAAGCGGTTGCGGGTGCTGTGGCTGGACGCCCATGCCGACTGCAACACGCCCAACATTTCACCGTCGGGCAATGTTCACGGCATTCCGGTGGCGGCCTTGTGCGGACGTGGCCCAAAGGCGCTGACCACCCTGTCGGGGAGTGTCCCGGCCGTGTCCCCCGAGGTGTTCCGCCAGATCGGCCTGCGCAGTGTCGACGATGCCGAAAAGCGCATGCTGCGCGACCTGGGCCTGGCGGTGTACGACATGCGGGCCATCGACGAACTGGGCATGCGCGAAGTGATGCAGCGCGCCTTGGCCGGACTGGATGACGAAGAGGGGGCCGACATCCACCTGCACGTGAGCTTCGACGTGGATTTCCTCGACCCGGAAATCGCACCCGGCACGGGGACCACGGTACGCGGCGGCCCCAATTACCGGGAAGCCCAGTTGTGCATGGAGATGATCGCCGACACCGGCCGGCTGGCCTCGCTGGACATCGTCGAGGTCAATCCCGCCCTGGACATCCGTAACCAGACCGCCGAACTGGTGGTCGATCTGGTCGAAAGCCTGTTCGGTAAGAGCACGCTGGTGCGCCCGGCGCCGCGCGGCCAAGCGCGTTGACTCAACACCGGGCCAACGGCTGAGTTAAGTTCGGATGAGCGAAAGTTCAGCACTCGTGACCACTGGTAAGCATCCTTGCAGAGTGGATGAGAATCATTCGCGGTTCAGGTATCTTTCGGGCTGGCTTTTCCCGACTCTCTCGAAGAGGACCCCGCAATGATCCCCCGCAAGTTCACGCTGGCCGCCCTGTCGGCCGCCGTTCTGCTGGCTGCCTGCGCGCAGACCCCGAACCAGTCCGCCCCGGCCGCCGCCGCGTCGACGCCCGCCGCTGTTTCCACCGTCGCGCAAATGCAGCGCCAAGCCGTTGCTCAGGGCTTGTACGAGCTGGCCTTCAGCCCGCGTCAGAATGCGGTGTTCGTCGCTTCGTCGGGTGGCTTCGGCCCCACTGCCGGCCCCTCGCGCGTGCTGCGCCTGAACCCGCAGACGCTGGCCATCGAAGGCGAGATCCCGCTTGAGCGCAAGGCCTTCGGCGTGGCGCTGGACGATGCCAACAATCGTCTGTACATCGGCAATACCGTCGACACCTCGGTGACGGTCATCGACACCGCCGCCAGCAAGGTGCTGGGCGTGGTGCAACTGCAGCAGAAGACCAAAACTGCCGACGGCAAGGAACGCTATACCCACGACCTGCGCGAGCTGGTGGCCGATCCCGCCAACAACCGCCTGTTCGTCACCGGTCACACCGGCAGCGGCGACAAGAGCAGCGTGATGTTCGTGGTCGACACGCGCACCATGCAGGTCGTCAAGACCATCGAGGGCCTGGGCAATGCCAAGGCCCCCGGCCTGGCCTTCGACCCCAAGGGCAACCGCCTGTTCGTCACCAACCTGCTGGGTGAGCTGATCACCATCGACACCCGCAGCCTGACGGTCGCCAAGCGCGTGAACACCGGCATCGAACAGCCGATGAACATCGCCTTCGACGCAGCAGCCAACCGCCTGTTCGTCACCGACCAGGGCCTGGAGATGATTCGCAACTTCCAGGCCAAGAGCATCCCTGGCTTCGTGTCCAAGAACCCGGGCAACCGCGTGGTCGTGCTCGACGCCGACACCGGCCGCGAACAGGCCAGCATCGCCGCCCGACCTGGCCCGATGGGCATTCTGCTCGACGCGCCGCGCAACCGTCTGTTCGTTACCAACCGCGAAGCTGGCTCGGTGCAGGTGTTCGACACCCGCAACCTGTCGCTGGTGCAGACCATCGAAGCGCCGGTGCACCCGAACAGCTTCGCCCTGGATGCGCGCAACAACGTGGTCTACGTGTCGATCAAGAACGGCGACAAGGACCCGAAGACCGCCGCCGAAAGCGTGCTGCGCCTGAAGTTCTGATGTGAACGAATGCCCTGGCGAGCCAGGGCATTCATCCGCCGCATCAATGAAAAAGGCGCCGTTGCCTCACCGGGCAACGGCGCCTTTCTCTTGCCCGCAGGAAAGATCAGGGCAGGACCGACTCGCTGGCGAACAGCGCATCGATCGCTTCGCGCGGACGCACGACATAGGCCTTGTCGCCGTCGATCATCACTTCGGCCGCGCGCGGGCGCGAGTTGTAGTTGCTGGCCATGACCATGCTGTAGGCGCCAGCCGACTCGATCGCCAGCAGATCCCCCTCGCGCAGGGCCAGGGCACGGTCGCGGGCCAGCCAGTCGCCGCTTTCGCAGATGGGGCCGACCACATCCCAGCGCTGGGCGGCTTCGTCGCGCGGCGTCACCGCCAGCACGCCGTGGAAGGCGTCGTACAGCGTGGGGCGGATCAGGTCGTTCATGGCCGCGTCGACGATGGCGAAGTTCTTCACTTCGGTCGTCTTCAGGTATTCCACGCGCGTGAGCAGCAGACCGGCGTTGCCGACCAGCGAGCGGCCCGGCTCGAACACCACCTGGCGGTCGCCATAGCCACGCGCCTCGATGCGTTCGAACAGGGCGTTGATCAGCGTGGAAGCCAGCAGCGGCGTTTCGTCTTCGTAGCGGATGCCCAGACCGCCGCCCAGGTCCAGATGGCTGATGCGCAGGCCGTCGGCTTCGAGCGCCGCCACCAGGTCCAGCAGCTTGTCCAGCGCGTCCAGGAAGGGCGACAGCTCGGTGATCTGCGACCCGATGTGGTAGTCGACACCCACCACCTCGATGCCCGGCAGGCCGGCGGCATGGCGATAGGCCGCTGCGGCCTGATCGATGGCGATGCCGAACTTGTTTTCCTTCAGGCCGGTGGAAATGTACGGGTGGGTGCGCGGATCGACGTCCGGGTTGACGCGCAGCGACACCGGCGCGCGCTTGCCCAGCGACTGCGCCACGTCCGACAGGCGCGCCAGTTCCGGCAGCGACTCGACGTTGAAGCACTTCACGCCGATTTCCAGGGCGGCGCGCATGTCGGCCGCGGTCTTGCCCACGCCCGAGAACACGACCTTGGCTGGATCGCCGCCCGCCGCCAGCACGCGCCGCAGTTCGCCGCCCGACACGATGTCGAAGCCTGCGCCCATGCGCGCGAATTCCTTCAGCACGGCCAGGTTGGAATTGGCTTTCATGCCGTAGCAGACCAGCACCTTGCGCTCGCCGATGGCGTCCAGGTAGGCCTGATAGGCCGCGCGCAGGGCCGCGCGCGAATAGACGTACAGCGGCGTGCCGAGCTGTTCGGCCAGGCCGGGCAGGGCGACATCTTCGGCGTACAGCGTGCCGTTGCGATAGGCGAAGTGCGGGGCGCCGACGGGCGTCGGCAGCGCGGATGTGGAATCAGTCATCAATCACGAAGAGGAGCGGGAACTGGTGGGCGGCTTTTCGCCGGGCATGAAGAGCGGGCCCTTCTGGCCGCAACCGGCCAGCACGCCGAGCAGAAGCAGCGCCGCACCCAGGCGGGTGGCTACAATGCGAGGGCTGGCGGCTTCCGGGCGCCGCGGGCGGAAGGGCTGCAGAGCACGTGGCGATTTCATGCGAAGACCCGAAAGATAAAGTCGGAATTATGAACGAAACCGAATTCCTTGCCGTGGCGAGCGCCGTGCTCGATGCCATCGAAACCCAGGTCGACCGCTGGTACGACGAGCGCGACATCGACATCGAGGGCGACCGCAATGGCAACGTCCTGACGCTGACCTTCGAGGACCGTTCGCAGGTCGTGGTCAACACCCAGTCGCCCATGCGCGAAATCTGGGTGGCCGGCCGTCCCGGCGGCTTCCATTACCGCTTGCAGGACGATGGCCGCTGGCTCGATACGCGCAACGACAAGGAATTGTCCGATGCGCTGTCCGACATCGTGTCGGAACACGCCGGCATGGACTTGCGGGTCAGCCTGAGCTGATCCCTGGCAGGCGCGGCCCCCGATACCTCGGGAACCGCGCCGGTACCGGCCTTACGGGATCACGTGTCCCGAGCTGCCCCACGGCCGTGACGACCCGGCAGGCGGGAAGTCGCGTTGCGGGGGCAGGGCAGCACCGCCGCCACTGTTGTTGATGGTGCTGCTCCAGCCCTGGATGAAGTTGCTGAGCGGATCTTCCGCCGGGGCGGTTGGCACGCCGATCGACGCCACCGCCTGGCCGGGCGGGAATTCGTCGAAGTAGTAATCGCCGTCGACCACCTTCAGGCCGGGCGGCACGGGACGTTCGCGCTCGGGCACGCCCTTGAGCGCTTTCTGCATGTAGTCCAGCCAGATCGGCATCGCGGCACCGCCGCCGGTTTCGCGCGAGCCCAGCGACTTGGGCTGATCGAATCCCATCCAGGCGATGCCCACCAGCGACGGCGTATAGCCGGCGAACCAGGCATCGACCGAATCATTGGTGGTGCCGGTCTTGCCGCCCACGTCCTTGCGCTTCAGGGCCATGGCCTTCGAGGCTGTGCCGGCGCGCACGTTGTTCTTCAGCAGCGTGTCGGTGACGAAGGCCGTGCGGGCGTCGATGGCGCGGGCCGACTCGTCGCCTGCCTTGGTCGGACGGGCCTGCATCAGCAGCTTGCCGTTGGCGTCGGTGACGCGGTCGATCAGGTAGGGCGAGACGCGATAGCCGCCGTTGGCGAAGATGGCGTAAGCGCCCGCTTCCTGCAGCAGCGTGACCTGGCCTGCGCCGAGTGCCATCGTCAGGTAGGCCGGATGACGGGCCGGATCGAAGCCGAAGCGGCCGACGAATTCCTGCGCGTACTTGGGGCCGATGGCCTGCAGGATGCGGATCGACACCATGTTCTTGGACTTCGCCAGCGCCTGCTTGAGGGTCAGCGGTTCGTCGTAGTCGTTGCCGTAGTTCTTCGGCTCCCAACGCTGGCCGCCCGTCTGCGTGGCTTCCAGCACGAAGGGCGCATCCGACACCAGGGTGTTCGGGGTCAGGCCCTTTTCCAGCGATGCCGCGTAGATGAAGGGCTTGAAGCTCGATCCCGGCTGGCGCCAGGCCTGGGTGACGCGGTTGAACTTGCCGCGCGAGAAGTCGAAGCCGCCGACCATCGAGCGGATCGCACCATCGGTCGGGTCGACCGACACGAAAGCGGCCTGCACGGTCGGGATCTGCAGGATTTCCCAGGTCTTGCCGGTATGCATCAGGCGCACCACCGCGCCACGGCGGATGCGGCGGGCCGGCTGGGCCTTGTCGCTGAGCGAAGCCTGCACGACCTTCAGACCGGCACCGGTGATCTCGACGATTTCGTCGGCGCTGCGTGCGGCCACCACTTTCTTGGCATCGGCCTGCAGCACCACGGCGGCGACCAGGTTGTCGTCGTCGGGGTGGTTGTTGAGCGTGTCGTCCAGCAGTTCGTTGAGCTTGTCGGCGTTGCTTTCGATGCCGTCGGGCAGGTCGATGAACGCTTCCGGGCCGCGATAGCCGTGGCGGCGGTCGTAGTCGATGATGCCGCTGCGCAGTGCTTCATAGGCCGCGTTCTGGTGGTCCTGCTGCACGGTGGTGTAGACGTTCAGGCCGCGCGAGTAGGTTTCTTCCTTGTAGCTGTCGTAGACCAACTGGCGAGCCAGCTCGGCCACGTATTCGGCGTGCACGGCGAATTCGCCGCCCGACGGACGCGGGCGCACGGTTTCCGACGCGGCGGCCTGGTATTCCTCGGCGGTCAGGTAGCCCAGGTTGCGCATGCGCTGCAGCACGTATTGCTGGCGCAGCTTGGCGCGGGTCGGGTTGACCACGGGGTTGTAGCGCGAGGGGGCCTTGGGCACGCCTGCCAGCATGGCGGCTTCGGCGGCGGTGACTTCCGCCAGCGGCTTGCCGTAGTACACGCGGGCGGCCGAGGCGAAGCCGTAGGCGCGCTGGCCCAGGTAGATCTGGTTGATGTACAGCTCCAGGATCTGGTCCTTGGTCAGGCTCGCTTCGATCTTGAGCGTCAGCAGCAGTTCGTACAGCTTGCGGGTATACGTTTTTTCGGACGACAGATAGAAGTTGCGCGCCACCTGCATGGTGATCGTGCTGGCGCCCTGGCTGCGTTCCATGTTGACGACGTTGGTCACGGCCGCGCGCGTGACGCCCATCCAGTCGACGCCGCCGTGCTGGTAGAAGCGATCGTCTTCGGCCGACAGGATGGCGGCCTTCATGACGTCGGGCACTTCATTGATGCGCACGACATTGCGGCGTTCTTCGCCGAATTCGCCGATCAGCACGTTGTCAGCCGTATAGATGCGCAGCGGCACCTTCGGGTGGTAGTTGGTCAGGGCGTCGAGATCGGGCAGGTTCGGATAGGCCAGGGCCAGCGCCAGGCCGATCAGCAAAACGCCGCATGCGGCCAATCCGGCCAGCACGCCAGCGACCTTCAGCAGAATTCGAAACATGTAAAGCGGGCTCTCGGGGAAAGGGCGTCGAGGCAACGCAAGCCGATGCCCGGACCATGGCTAAGCGTCGTGAGACGGGTCCGGAGGCAAGCGGTTGGCGGGAGGGCGGTGCCTGTAATTATAGGGATCACGCGGAATTTGGACTGTTTTTGCGCCCGGCGGTTCTTGTAACGAATTGAGCCCTCCGCCACCAATTGTGCCGCGACGGCATGGATGAGCCCAGGCGACGCTTGTTTCGGCCTGCGGGTCGCGGCGCGATGCTACTTGCGGGATAATGGCCGCGTGATGCATCCAGCCAACGAATCCCCCGATTGCGAAGACGACGCCGTGGTCCCGACCGCCGCGCCAGCGCTTGCGCCGATCTACCTGGTCGGCATGATGGGCGCCGGCAAGACCACCATCGGCCGATCGCTGGCGCGCGCGCTGAGCCGCGAGTTCGCCGATGTCGACCACCTCGTCGAAAGCCGGTGCGGGGTACGCATCCCCGTCATCTTCGAACTTGAAGGCGAAACCGGGTTCCGCCAGCGCGAAACCTGCGTGATCGACGAGTGCACCCGCCTGCCGCAACTGGTGCTGGCCACGGGCGGCGGCGCCGTCCTGTCGGCCGAGAACCGGCGCATGCTTTCAGAGCGCGGCCTGGTCATCTACCTGCGTGCGCGCGCCGAGGACCTGTACCTGCGTACCCGGCACGACCGCAACCGCCCCTTGCTGCAAACGGCCGACCCGCTCGGCCGCATCCGTGAATTGCTGGCCCTGCGCGAGCCGATGTACGAAGAAGTGGCCGATATCGTCGTCGATACCGGCCGCACGTCCATCGCGCGCCTGGTCCAGAAGATCCTTCCCATGCTCGACGCGTGTGGCAAGACCGTGCCATCGTTGCCGATCCTGCCCGAACGCCCGCCCCAGGACTGCCCATGACCGTCGTCAACGTCGATACGCCCGGTGGGCGCTATCCCATCAACATCGCGCCTGGCCGCCTCGACCGCCTGGCCGAGGTCATTCCCGCCGATGCCACCAGCATCGTCGTCGTCACCAATCCCACGGTGGCGGCCTTGTATGCCGAACGCGTCAATGCCGCGCTGGCACCCACGGGCAAGCGCGTGCTGCACGTCGAATTGCCCGACGGCGAGCAGCACAAGGACTGGCAGACGCTGAACCTGATCTTCGACGCGCTGCTGAGCAACCGCTGCGACCGCCGCTGCGTGCTGGTCGCCCTGGGTGGCGGCGTGATCGGCGACGTCACCGGCTTTGCCGCCGCCGTCTACATGCGCGGCGTGCGTTTCGTGCAGGTGCCGACGACGCTGCTGGCGCAGGTCGATTCGTCGGTGGGCGGCAAAACCGCCGTCAACCACCCGCTGGGCAAGAACATGGTGGGCGCGTTCTACCAGCCCATTGCCGTCGAAGTCGATACCGACGTGCTGGCGACGCTGCCCGCGCGCGAAATCTCTGCTGGCCTGGCCGAAGTCATCAAGTACGGCGCCATCCTGGACGCCGAATTCTTCGCCTGGTGCGAGCGCAATGCCGCTGCCCTGCGGGCGCTGGACCCAGACGCCGTCGCACACGCCATCGCCCGTTCGTGCGAGCTGAAGGCCTGGGTGGTGTCGCAGGACGAGCGCGAAGCCGGTCTGCGCGCCGTGCTGAACTTTGGCCACACCTTCGGCCATGCCATCGAAGCCGGCCTGGGCTACGGCGCCTGGCTGCACGGCGAGGCCGTGGGCTGCGGCATGGTGCAGGCCGCCGAGCTGTCTGCCAGCGTGGCGGGCCTGCCTGTTGCTGACGCACAGCGTATCCGCGCACTGGTCGAAGCCATTGGTTGCCCGACTGCCGCGCCCGACCTGGGCGCCGATCGCTGGCTCGACCTGATGCGCGTCGACAAGAAGGCCGAAGGCGGCGAGATCCGCTTCGTGCTGCTGCCCGAACTGGGCCGGTTCGAAACCCGGCCCGCCCCCGATGATGCCGTGCGTGCGGTACTGGCCAGCACGGTGAGACCCGCCCAGGAGGTGTGACATGGCTGGATCGCGACAACCCCCCCGACTCGAACCCACTATCGCGCCGTTGGAGCAGTCGCCGATCTATGCCCACCGGTCCGGTGCGGGCGAGCCGACCCTGGCGCCCGAACCGGCACCCCGGCCTGACGCGGCAGCGCGTCCGCAAGGCAGCCTGGGGCGTTTCGGTGGCGGTCATCCACATGTGGCGCGACCGGCCGAGCACAGCCTGCACGCCCCGTATGCCGCCGATCCGGCCGCCACGCGCGGCCGCCGTCATGCCGAGCCCGCCCCCGAAGGTCGCACCGAATTCCAGCGTGACCGCGACCGCATCGTCCACGCCAATGCGTTTCGCCGCCTGGAATACAAAACGCAGGTATTCATCAACCATGAAGGCGACCTGTTCCGCACCCGGCTGACGCATACGCTGGAAGTCGCGCAGATCGCGCGTTCCGTGGCGCGCACGCTGCGCCTGAACGAAGACCTGACCGAGGCCATCTCGCTGGCGCATGACCTGGGCCACACGCCCTTCGGCCACGCCGGCCAGGACGAACTGAATGCCTGCATGGGCAATCACGCCCCCGACGCCGGTGGCTTCGAACACAACATGCAGAGCCTGCGCGTGGTCGACGCGCTCGAAGAACGCTACGCCGCCTTCGACGGACTGAACCTGTGCTTCGAAACCCGCGAAGGCATCCTCAAGCACTGTTCGGCCGCCAACGCGCGCAAGCTGGGCGAACTGGGCGTGCGCTTCCTGGAGCGCACGCAACCGTCGCTGGAAGCCCAACTGGCGAACCTGTCCGACGAGATCGCCTACAACAACCACGACATCGACGACGGCCTGCGGTCCGGCCTCATCACCCTGGCGCAGATGCGTGACGTGCCGATCTTCGCGCGCCACTACGCCGTGGTCGAACGCGCCTACCCTGACCTGCCCGAACGACGCGCGGTCACCGAAACCATCCGGCGCATGATCAACACGCTGATCGTCGACCTCACGCGGACCACCGCCCAACGCATCGACGCCCATTCGGTACGCACCGCCGCCGACGTCCGTGCCGCGCCCATGCTGGTGGCCTTCAGCGACGGCGTTCGCACCGAAGCCGACCAGTTGAAGAAGTTCCTGATGGACAACCTGTACCGCCACTACAAGGTGATGCGGGTCATGAACAAGGCCAAGCGCGTGGTGCGCGAACTGTTCGAGGCCTTCCTCCAGGAACCGCGCCTGCTGCCGCCTGCGTACCAGCGCAAGAACGGTGGCGACGAACAGGCACGCGCCATCGCCGACTACATCGCGGGCATGACCGACCGCTACGCGATCCGCGAACACCGCCGGCTGTTCATGGTGGGCGAGGACGCCTGAGCGTGGCGTTGGACATGCGCTGGCGCTTTCACGGCAAGGCGCTGGCTTGCGCCACCATACTGTTCATTGCGCTGGTCGTGCTGGCCACGCGCGGGGCTGGCTGGGGATGGGTGCGGGGCTTCGGTGGCGACGTGCTGGCCGTGGCCTGGGTGTACTACAGCGTCAAAGCCTTCGTGGCCGTGAGACCATTGCCGCTGGCGCTGTTCGCCTTCGGGGTCGGCGTGCTGGTCGAAGCCGCTCAGCTCGCGGCGAGCGTGGCAGGCCTGCAGATCGGCAATCGCGTGTTGCGCATTGTCCTGGGCAGTACGCCTGACATCCTGGACGTGCTGGCGTACGGACTGGGGGCGGCAGCGGTGCTGGCCATCGAGGCCTGGCACCGGCCAGCGGCACTCAGCGGCCGCTCAACTTCCTGACCACGCCCATCAGCTCGGCGATGGCGGCGCTGCCGTCACCGTCGCGCATCGCCCGCGCGACGCAGCCGTGGGTATGGTTTTCAAGCAATTGCATGGCAACGCCGTCGAGCGCCGACTTGACCGCCGCCACCTGCGTCAGCACATCGACGCAGTAGCGGTCGTCTTCGATCATGCGGGTGATGCCGCGCACCTGGCCTTCGATGCGGTTCAGGCGCGCGACCAGCCGCGCCTTGTCGGGCTGGACCACCGACGGCCCGGCTTCATCCGCGTCCCGGCCCAAAGGGGCCGGTTCACAGCAATCAGGCTGCGGCGACTTCATAGCCCGCGTCCGTGATCGCAGCGGCCAGCGCCTTGTCGGTCGTCTTGGCGGGATCGTATTGAATGGTGGCGCGCGCGTTGGCGCGGTCGACCAGCACGAGGTCCGAGCCTTCGACGGCGTACAGGGCTTCGGTCAGGGTGCGCACGCAGCCGTCGCAGGTCATGCCCTGCACCGGAATGACGGTGCGGCCAAGCGTCTTTTCGCCGATCTGTACGGTCGTGGTCTTCATGGTGATGCTCCTGGGGGAAAGAGTGCTCAGCGTTGGGGACGCCACCGCCGCAACAGCAGCGAGTTGCTGACGACCGATACCGAACTCATCGCCATCGCGGCGCCGGCGATCACCGGGTTGAGCAGGCCGACCGCAGCCAGCGGAATGCCGAGCACGTTGTAGACGAACGCAAAAAAGAGATTCTGACGTATCTTGCGCAAGCTTGCGCGCGACAGCGCAATCGCGTCGACCACGGCCAGCAGGTCGCCGTGCATCAGGGTGACGTCCGCCGCGTCGATGGCGACGTCGCTGCCTCCGCCCATGGCGAAACTGACCTCGGCCGCCGCCAGCGCTGGCGCGTCGTTGATGCCGTCGCCGACCATGGCGATGTGCACGCCCTGTTCACGCTGGCGTGTCACGTAGGCCGCCTTGTCGGCGGGCATCAGGCCGGCATGGACTTCATCGATGCCGCAGGCCGCCGCCACGGCTTGCGCGGCACGCGGCTGGTCGCCGGTGAGCATGACGACGCGGATGCCCATTTCCTTCAGGGTGGACACGGCTGCGGCGGTCGTCGGACGCAGGGCGTCTGCAATGCCGAGCAGGCCGTGCAAGGTGCCGTCGACGGACACCGCAACGATGCTAAGGCCACGGTCGGTGAAGCGGGCGAGGGTGGCGTCGATGCCGTCGTCCGAGTGTGCGTTCCCCGGCAACTCTGCCGTTGTTCGTGCGGGTGCAGATGTGCCTGAAACCCGGGCGTGTGCTGCCTCTGCGTCGGGGAGCATGCCGGACGAGGTCGCGCCGTCCTGCGTGCTGGTCAAAGGTTCCGCTGCCCAGGCCGTCGTGCCCACCCGCACGTGTCCGACACCGGCGATGTGCGCTTGCACGCCGCGCCCCGCAATCGTCTCGAAGCCTTCCACCGCCAATGGTGTGGCACCCGCCGCCTGCGCAGCCTTCAGCACCGCATTGGCAAGTGGGTGGGTCGATCCCTGCTCCAGGCTGGCCGCCCACTGCAATACCTGTCTGGCATTGGCCTGGCCGAACATGGCCTGGTCGACCACCTCGGGCTCACCGCGCGTCAACGTCCCGGTCTTGTCCACCACCAGCATCTGCGTATGCCGCGCATGTTCCAGCGCGGCGGCATCGCGAAACAGTACGCCATGCTGCGCACCCCGCCCGATGCCCACCATCACCGCCGTGGGCGTGGCCAGCCCCAGCGCGCACGGGCAGGCGATCACCAGCACGGCCACCGCATGCACCAGGCTGGTGGTGGCATCGAGCCCCGCCAGCAGGCTACCGAAGAAGGTCAGCACCGCGATGCCCAGCACCACCGGCACGAACACACCGGAAATTCGGTCGGCCAGCCGCTGGATCGGCGCCTTGGAGCCCTGCGCCGCTTCCACCAGCCGCACGATGCCGGCCAGCTGCGTCTGCTTGCCGACGCGCGTCGCCCGGCAGGTCACGCTGCCGCGCAGGGTGCGGGTGGCGGCGTAGACCGGGTCGCCGGGCTGCTTTTTCACCGGCATGGCTTCGCCGGTCAGCATGCTTTCATCGACACTGGCCTGGCCGCTGACGACGTCGCCATCGACCGGCATCGCCTCGCCGTCGCGCACGATCACGCGGTCGCCCACGCGGATGTCGCCGACGGGCACGTCGCGGACGCCGTCCGGACCTTCCACACGCGCCGTCTTGGGCTGCAGCGCCAGCAGGGCCGCGATGGCGCCGGCCGTCTTGCCCTTGGCGCGCGCCTCCAGCCACTTGCCCAGCACCACCAGGGTGATGATGGCCGCGCTGGCCTCGAAATAAACGTGCTGGTGATGCAGGCCCAGCAGCGTCACCACCGTGCTCAGGCCGTAGGCCATGCTGGTGCCCAGGGCGACCAGCACGTCCATGTTGGCGCTGCCGCTGCGCAGGCTGTTCCAGGCGCCCCGGTAGAAACGCGCCCCGACCCAGAACTGCACCGGCGTGGCCAGCAGCCACTGCAACCAGCGCGGCACGATCTCGATGTGCTGGCCGCTTGCCATGCCTGCCATTTCGATCATCAGCGGCGCGGTGAACAGGGCGGCGATCAGCAGTTGGCGGCCCTCCGCGCGCAGCGTGGCTTCACGCGCTTCGGCAGGGGCGGCGCGGTCGGCATCGTCAGCCCGAATGCTGGCGCCGAACCCTGTCTTGGCGATGGTCGCCAGCACCTGTTCGGCGCTGCTGTCGCCTGTCGGCCAACTCACCTGCGCCGTCTCGGTCGCCAGGTTCACGCTGGCCTGCACGCCAGGTGTGCGGTGCAGGACTTTTTCGATGCGAGCCGCGCAGGCCGCGCAGGTCATGCCGGTGATGGCCAGCGAGATCGACTCCCGCGTTTGCGTTGCGTCAGCCACAACGTACTCCAGATACCCTATGGGGGTATAGTACGCCTACCGCGGTCGGCAATCAACGCGGTACGTTTCCTGTTCGCTTTGCTCAAAGGAAGATCGCCATGTCCACCAAGTTCCGCATGTTCCCGGTCGGCGCCGCCCTGCTCATGGGCGCGGTCACGCTGGCCCACGCCGCGACGCCAGCCGTGCTCTACAAGTCGTCCACCTGCGGGTGTTGCGGGGAATACGTCACCTACCTGCAGCGGCAAGGCATCGACGTGAAGGCCATCGACCACGACGACATGTCGGCCATCAAGGCGGAACATGGCTCGTCTCACATGGCGAGCTGCCACACCATGCGCATCGGCGGGTATACGGTAGAAGGCCACGTGCCAGTGGCGGCGATTCACAAACTGCTGAAGGAAAAGCCCCCCATCGTCGGCATCAGCGTGCCGGGGATGCCCGCGAATTCCCCGGGCATGGGGCCGGAAGTGAAGGGGACGCTCAAGGTGTATGAGCTGTCGCGCAGTGCGACGCCGAAGGTATTTTCGGTGGAGTGAGGGGGCTCGGGGCACGCACGGGCACCGTGCCATAATGGCCGTTCCAGGCTGTTTGCCATCGCACCCGCGTCGGTCTGGCGCGAATCATGCCCTTTGAGCAAACCGAGCGTCCCACCGCCATGCAGTCCCTCAAGCTGACCAAGCACCAGTCACTCGTTCTGGACGCGCTGTCGCGTACCAGAGAGCCGACCAGCGCCTATGCGTTGCTCGAGAAACTGCGCGATGAGGGTCTGCGCGCGCCGCCCCAGGTGTACCGCGCCCTCAACAAGCTCGTCGATCACGGCTTGGTCCATCGACTCGACAGCCTCAACGCTTTCGTTGCCTGTGCGCACCCGCACGAGCATGAACACGGGCATGGGCAGGTGGTCTTCGCCATCTGCAGGCTGTGCGGCGCCGTGCAGGAATTTGCCGACGCGGCAATCGAGAAACACATCAACGGCTGGGCGAAAAAGAACAGCTTCGCCGTGGAAGGCACAACGATGGAAGTGCGTGGCACCTGCGCAAATTGCCAGACGGCCTGAGCGCCACTTCCGTCTTTCCACACCCTGATCGGTCAGACCTCGGCGCCAAGTTCGCGCGCGGCCGATTCGAACCACCCCCGTACCGCCCTCCAATGTCGATCGCCATACAGTCGACGAAACCGCTGTGTTTCGTCGGCGGCTTCGTTGCGCCAGGTCTGTAGCCGTTCCGACACGTAGGCAGGCGTCAGGGCGATGCCGCATTCCACCGTGATGCAGTGTCGCCATTGCTCGTAGCTTTGCGGGATCACCTCATTTCCTCCGATGCACCAGAGCGAACGCTCCGGTAATGATTCGTTCTTTCTTTGATACGTAATGTTATAACATTACGGATAATGCGCAGGGCGGTTGGTGCCGATAGCGCTTGCATCAGGGATGAGGAAGATGGGAAAGATCAGGGCGACGCGTGATGCCGCCAATGCGTGCGTGATCGCACTGGCCGTCAGTGGCGCAGCGTCGGCGCAGGGCGTGCCTGCCCGGCAGGGCGTCGTGGCGCTTGAGCCGGTCGTGGTGACGGCGACTGCTTCTGCACGCAGCGCGGCCGAAGCGCCAGCCAGTGTCAGCGTGGTGGATGGCGTCACGCTGCGGCAACGACCGGTCAACGACCTTGCCGACGCGCTGCGCGGCACGGTTGGCCTGAGCACCGAAAGCGTGGGCCTGGGACGGCGTGGCATTTCCATCCGTGGCATGAGCACCGAACACACCCTGATGTTGGTGGATGGGCAGCGCGTCAACGCCTCGTCATCCGCCATTTCCCATTCCGACTTCGAACTCGGCTGGGTGCCCACCGAGGCAATCGAACGCGTCGAGGTGGTGCGTGGTCCGATGTCGTCGCTGTACGGGTCCGAAGCGCTGGGTGGCGTGGTCAACGTCATCACACGCTCGGCGACCGATCGCTGGCAGGGGTCGGTCAGCGGCTACGCGACCGTCAACGATCACAGTCTGGACGGTAACCAGTACAAGGGCGCCCTGTACCTGGGCGGCCCG
>JAAIGF010350501.1_pt1 | contig 29421 bp, 18 predicted proteins | sample 6487441 | NCBI WGS metagenome assembly JAAIGF01 (sample SAMN13974129, study PRJNA590717) | phyllosphere metagenome | biome: pepper field; feature: multiple bacterial spot infested pepper fields; material: pepper leaves; isolation source: leaves from pepper fields | host: Capsicum annuum ... | reverse complement strand
AGCGCGAGTTATGGATGCCGGAAGGGATAATCGACGGGAGGTGGTTTCCTTGGATCTGAAAAAAATGGAGCAACAAATCGAGCAGGAGCGTCGTATCTTGAACCAGATGGCTGCCGAACATGGCATTCGTGACCACCGCGTAATTGATCAGTCGGAGCAATTGGACCGAATTATGGATTCCTATCTGTACCACAAGCAGCTTCAAAACAAACAAATGCCTTCTAACCTCAGTGGTGACTGCTTCTCTTAAACGCTCGTGCGTAACGAGGTGATATAAAGGCGTCTGATCGGTCGTGTACCGGATCAGGCGCCTTTTCATGTCCAGTTAGATAGATGGAATCGGTAGGTACAAATCGCATGATAGCGCTGATTAGAGTCAGTGGATGTGGCATACAGTTTATAGCCGAAAACAAGTTTATTGCCATCCCTCATCCATGTACAGCATACTTTGAATCATTCATCTGTAGGCAAAGGAGCGATACGTATGAGCGAGCAGCAATTGATCTCATCCATGTCAGTGGACAAGCAATTTCTCGTACAGCAGGCATTAGATGAGCTGGATGCAAGATATGATGCAGAGGTACATATGGTGTGGGGCGAGGACGAGCAGCATGATACACGCGAAAGTGCGCACTATGCGCTCGGACTTCTGATGCGTGGCGGCGAAGAGGCCATTCAGGAAGCGAGTCTGATTCTGGAGCAGATTCTGGCACTTCAGCTGGTACAGCCGGGAGAGATATATGAAGGTACATTTAATACGTCGCTGGAGCGACCATTACCGCCAGCAGGCTATAGCGCCTGGGGGCAATTTTCACCTGGATTTGGTTATGCGCAGGGCGATGCGCTAACGGAAGTGTATCGCCGATTTGCGGAGTATGGCAATCTGAGCGGAAATGAGGAGCTAATGGGCTTGTTCAAGCAGGCGGCGAGTGAAGTGTTTCCGTGGGTGTGGGAGAGCTTTGACCCGAACTGGCGTGAATTTATCGCTTCCACCTTTGCAGTGATCTTAGAGCATTTTGAGGATGTGCTATCTGCTGAGCTAGTTGAGCGTATGGATCGTGCGATGAAGCTGACAGTGCAGACGTCGCTGGAACGGTATCGTTCGCAGTCAATTCCAACGAATACGAATATCGAGCTGATGCATCTGTTCATCACGCATTACTATGGACACCGCTATGGTCAGCTGCAATGGATGACCCATGCGGAGCAGGGTGCGGCTGCACTGTATCAGGATTATATGGAGCTGCATTCATTTGCCGAGTTTAATTCCAGTACATATTACGGCGTTGATCTGACGGTACTGGGCATGTGGAGAGTGTATGGTCGTACAAGCTCATTTCGTGAATTGGGACTACAAATGGAGCACGGATTGTGGCAGGATATTGCAGACTTTTACTCGGCGAAGCTGGAAAATATTTGCGGGCCGTTTGCACGTAGCTATGAGAATGAGATTACCGAGCATAGTTCGATCGGTGTGCTGCTGTATCTGGCGCTTGGTGAATCGTACAAGCATCTCACACGTGTGAATTGCGAGACAAGTCATAATCTACTGATCGCACTCGTAGGCGTCGATCTGCAGGAGCAGACAAGAGAGCGGCTTGTGCATACCGGTACAGAACGATTCGTCTCACGCCAGTTCAAGGAGCTATGTGAGCGTGATCTACCTGGTCATAATCGGCATGTATGTACCGCCAAGGCATGGATTACCGATCGCTTGATGATTGGGGGCATGTCAGGCAGTCACAATACGAACGGTCAAATGCATACCGCGACAGCGCACTGGACGAACGAGCAGGGTGAGCGGTATTCGATGCGGATGGTACGGAGAGAAAAGAGACAAGGTTGGAATACGCATTTACGTGGTATTGGTTTCGATGTGGAAGTTGGGGTACGTCAGCTCGATATCGTTGTAAGACTAGAAACAGATATTCCAATCGAACTGATATTTGAGCTGGAGGGTGCTGGACTTGAGGAGATAACGATCACGCCGGATCGCTGGCAGTTACCTGGACTGGATATTTCCGTTCATACCGATGAGCCTGCACCTCTGCTCGTACATGTAGGACCGCGCGCCGAGATTGTCTATGCAGCATCAGAGCATAACGGTGATGTGCAGGAATTACGGTTCACCTTAACCTTTGCCGAGTCAATGAATTAAATTGAACGTGAAGCTAGATAGAGACCTTGTACAGTTTCTTGTACAGTTTAAAAACGAAGCTGTGCAAGGTCTTGTTATGTTTCTACTCTCATCATCATTCCGATTCGCGGAGGAAGTTGAAAGACAGCCTGTATCCAAGTCGATATTGAAGTCGATCATGAACAGATACTGCATATTTTCATGAAAAAAATTACGTATATAAGTTGTATTATTCGATTGAACACTACATATTATTTTTTGTAGAGTACAGCCATGTATGTAAAAGTGGACAAACTAGGGATGGTACAAGGGTTTACACACGACATGAAGGTAACATAGACATTTCTCAGGTATAACAAATTTGAAAAAAAGTTAAATAAACGTTAACTTCTGCTTCAAATATTGTAAACAATAGTATACAATTTTACCAAGCAATCGCACGTAAGGAAGTTTGTTAGCTTACATTTTACCACCGGTCAATTTTATATGGAGCGAGCCGATCAAGCAAACTCCAACGTTATCTTTACATATCTAGTGTTAGTGAACTCCTAACACGAGGTGAAATGAGAAAAGGATTTTTGCAAAGCACAAAATCCATACTGCGCTAGTGTTAGTGAACTCCTAACACGTGGTGAAATGAGAAGAAGATTTTTGCAAAGCACAAAATCCATACTGCGCTAGTGTTAGCGAACTCCTAACACGTGGTGAAATGAGAAGAGGATTTTTGCAAAGCACAAAATCCATACTGCGCTAGTGTTAGCGAACTCCTAACACGTGTTGGGATGAAAAGGAAATTTTGCAAAACAAAATACTCTACGCATCATCTCACCTACCTGCTCTACCGACCGTTTGTGGAAGCGAGACAAAATGACTCCGATACGTGCACCACATTACTCGGGAGGGGTTATGCATTTTGAAACTGGGGAAAAAGACTATTCGTAAAGCAGTAACTGCACTTGTCGCACTGCAACTGTTTGCTGTAACCGCTGTTCCGGTATTCGCAGCCGAAACAACTGGAAGCGCTGTTGTGAAGATTCGTTTGATGGAGACGACGGATATTCATACGAACGTCGTGAACTATGACTATTATTCCGATAAGGCAACGGATGAGTATGGCTATGCGAAGACAGCAACCCTGATCAAGCAAGCTCGCGCAGAAGCGAAGAACAGCGTCCTGATCGACAATGGCGATCTGCTGCAAGGCACACCGCTGGGCGACTATATGGCAAAAGTAAATCCACTGAAGCCAGGCGAAGTTCATCCGGTCTACAAAGCGATGAACCAGTTCGGCTATGATGCAGGTAACTACGGTAACCATGAGTTCAACTACGGTCTGGATTTCCTCGCAAATGCGGTAAAAGGTGCCAACTTCCCGTATGTGAATGCAAACATTTATACCGATGACGGTACAGGTAAAGGCGAGAAAAACTACTTTACTCCATATCTGATTCTCGATAAAAAAGTAACAGATGAGAGCGGCAAAGAACACGACCTCAAAGTAGGCGTGATCGGCTTCGTTCCACCACAAATTATGCAGTGGGACAGTGCGAACCTGAACGGCAAAGTTGTCGTGAAGGATATCGTCGAAACTGCGCAAAAGTTCATTCCACAAATGAAAGCAGAAGGTGCAGACATCATCATCGCTGTACCACACTCTGGCTTTGAAGATATCCCGCAAACCGAGCTGATGGAAAACTCTGTGCTGTACTTAAGCAAAGTACCGGGCATTGATGCGATCATGTTCGGTCATGCACACAAAGTCTTCCCAAGCAGTGACTTCGCTGGTAAAACAGGCGTCGATCTGGAAAAGGGAACAATTAACGGCGTTCCTTCCGTTGAGCCAGGCTTCTGGGGCGACCATCTCGGTATCATTGATATGGAGCTGACGCAAGATGGCGACAACTGGAAAGTTACAAACTCTACCGTAGAAGCACGCCCAATCTATGACAAAACGGACAAAAAAGCACTGGTTGATGCAGATCAGAGCGTAGTGGATTCCGTATACAAAGAGCATGAAGCAACGCTCGATTATATCCGCGGTCCAGTAGGGGAAACGACATCTCGCATCACAAGCTACTTTGCACTCGTAAAAGATGATCCGTCGATCCAGATCGTAACCAACGCACAAAAATGGTACCTGAAGCAAAAGCTACAAGGTACAGATTATGAAAATATGCCAATCCTGTCCGCAGGTGCGCCGTTCAAAGCAGGCGGACGCTCTGGCGCGAACTACTACACCGATATTCCAGCAGGAACGATTGCGATCAAAAACGTATCTGACCTGTATGTGTATCCGAACACCGTATATGCGGTAAAAGTAAACGGAGCAGAAGTGAAGAACTGGCTCGAATGGTCTGCTGGACAATTCAACCAGATCGACCCTACCAAAACAACGGAACAACCACTGATCAATATGGACTTCCCAACGTATAACTTTGACGTGATTGATGGCGTAACGTATCAGATCGACGTTACACAACCAGCGAAATATGATGGCAAAGGTACAGTAGTAAACGAATCCGCTAACCGGATCGTGAACCTGGAGTACAATGGTAAGCCGATTGATCCAAAGCAAGAGTTCATCGTAGCAACGAACAACTATCGTGCGTCTTCTTCCAAGCTGGCAAACCCAGATGGTAAGCGCATCGTTTTGGCTTCACCAGATGAGAACCGTCAAGTGATCATCGACTATATTCGTGATAACAAAACGATCAATGCGACAGCAGACGGTAACTGGTCATTTGCTCCAATCAAAGGTAAAACCAATGTAACATTCAACACATCACCTAACGCGCAAAGCGCACTGTCCACCAAATCTGCTGTAGCAGGTAAAGGTGAGGCAATCGCTTATGCAGGGAATGCAGCAGATGGCTTTGCGAAATACACGATTGATCTGTCCAGTGCAGTTGCACCGGCAACAGGCACCAAACCAGCAACACCTGCTACACCGACCAAGCCAACGACACCACCAACAAAACCAGCAGAAACAACACCTGCTAAGCCAGCTACACCAGCCAAACCGCCTGTCAAAGATCCAGGAGCAGACCACACGTACACGATCAAACGTGGCGATAATCTGTACCGCATAGGTCTTCAATATGGCGTATCATGGGAAGAACTGGCGAAGTTCAACAAAATCACGGACCCAACACGTCTGCAAGTTGGCGATGTAATCGAAATTCCAGCTAGCTGATTGAATCGTATAGAATGAGATTGACCCGAAGAGCTGTGGTGTCTAACACCATAGCTCTTTGTTTATCCCAAATCTTCTGTTCTGGCTAACGATTATGGTTGCTCCATTTAGGTAGAATTGCCTAAAGGTGATTAACGTATATTTTAATTGGTTAAATAAATATATTTGCGAGTAGGTTGAAGTGATCTATGATTAGAATAAGTTGTAATAACAACAATGTTGGAGCAGTACACGATCGTACTGTCCTACAGACCGACTATAATAAATGACGTTTAAAAGTCCTATCATATAAAGACTCTTGTTGGAACATGAGCTTAATAGCTTACACGACATGCAAACTATCCGATTAGAAATAAGCCTATTTGACCCGGGGAGGGTAACTATGAATTGCAGCGAATGTAGCTATATTCAACCAATTGAAGATCAAGGGATCGTGTCCTTGCGACCGATGTCGAATTCGCTGGAACAGATGCTTGCGGAGCAAGATTTTGAGTGTGTCATTATTGAAAAAACGGTATCTATCGACTATCATTCGCGAGAACAAATGCTGGATATTTTACAGTGGGTATGTAAGCTACCTATGGTGGAAGGAAGCGATTTGCAAGTGGGAATTTGGGGAGCGGGGAATATTGGAGGGGAGCCTTCATGGCTTCCAGCAACGGTGATCATCTCCCGCTTGCAAAACTATGACATCGTGGACATTATTCGTCGACGTCAATTTACAAGTCACATGCAGCCGATCGTGGATGCTAACGAGCAGGTAATCGCATACGAATTCCTATTGCGTCCCATCCTGGGTGGTCCTTCGTTTCAGCCGTATCGACTGTTTGATATTGCTCATCGTACGGGACTACATTCCTTTTTGGATCGCGCAGCTCGTATATCTGCGATTGAGAAGAGTGCAGAGCACTTACCATGCGGAGTGAAGCGGTTTATCAACTTTTTACCGTCGTCGATCTATAATCCACAATACTGCCTGAGCCATACCTTTGCAGCGATCGAGCGGCTGAATTTGGAGCCGAAGGACTTCGTGTTTGAAGTGGTGGAGACGGAAAATATTTTGAATATGCCAAAGCTACAGAATATCTTCGATGTGTATCGTAGCAATGGTATTTTCGTAGCACTCGATGATGTAGGTGCGGGCTATTCCAAGCCAGAGCTGATTAATACACTCAAACCAGACTATGTGAAGATTGATCGCGGCTTGATTGATTACTGTGATCAAGACAAGGCGAAGCAGGAGCAGATTCTGCATATCTTTGAGCGTTCTCAGGATGTAGGTAGTCAGGTACTGGCAGAGGGTATTGAGCGTCGTGAGGAATTTGAATTTTGCCGTAGTATTGGGATTAATCTGGCGCAGGGATATTTGTTTGGTAAGCCGTCAGAGCAGCCGATTGCTAGGTAAATGGCTTGAATAGGTATTTTAGATAGAAAAAGGAGACACCTCGTATATGAGAGTGTCTCCTTTTTTATTCATATGTTTTTAATAAAATTTTGAGTTAAGGAACAGCTTGGAATTCGACATGTTGCGAATAAGAAGTATGTGCAGTCGCACTATCTGTAATCGTAACTTTCACTCTCATTCCATGATCAGCTGCATATAGAACTTCGGTATCTGCTTGATTTGAAGCGGATATTGCGGCTGCAGAAGAAACAAGAGCTGCATAAGCAGGGTTTACACCAAATTTGGTTAACAATGCGGTTAAACCAGCTGCTCCAGCTTCCGAGTAAGCACCATTACTAAGTGTTCTCATCACATCTGCCATATCTTTCGTTTGTGCGACAGTTAAGTGGTAAGATGCGATAACAATCCGCTTTTCAGGTTGGGGAGGTTGGATATACGATGATGCAGAAGCCGTTCCTTGAATTGGAATTACTGCACCCAGACTTAGTGTCATCGCAGAAGCTACAATCAAGCTTTTCGTCATTTTTCTCATCATAATCATCTCCTGTTGTCAAAAATAGTCTTTTTAAAAGACGATTACAAGTATAATATACTCCGTTACAAAAGTAAAAAAGAGGAAAATTTAAATCATATTAGGAATTAATTGTCAAGTTTATGTTAGATTCGTAATGTGTGATATGAACTTGAATAACACAAAAAGCCATCTTCTAATGCGATAGAAGATGGCTTTTGCATGTAATCGTGATAGTATCTCGTTAAATTATGACTTCATTTGCTCGTAAGCCGTCATAATCTTATTATAATCCTCAGTATCCTTTGCAAATCCGGTTACATCGCTCACTACCGGACCTACGCCTTCGGCTTGGATGCGTCCTTGCAGTTCAGCAGATTGAGGATCATTTGGGTTGTTATAATGGAATGCGGCCGCTGCGCCTTGCAGCAGATGATCGCGTCCAAGTCCAAGCTCAGCCGCCATATTAGCAGGGCCGATCAAGCGATCTGCAGGACTCAGCTTACGTAGAGGCTCACGTCCTACGCGGATCACTTCGTCACGGATATATGGATTTTTGAAGCGGGTTTCGATTTTGTCGATGTATTTCGCATGCTCATCTGCATCGAAGCCGTATTTTTTCACGAGTGCAGCGCCGCTTTCTTCCATAGCAGGACGGGCAATAGAGCGTACCGATTCATCCTGAATACTCTGGTCAATCGTTTCGATGCCCTTCAGGAAGCCAAGATAAGCGGTAATTGCATGACCCGTATTCAGTGTAAACAGCTTGCGCTGTACATAAGCAACCAGATTGTCGGTCAGCTTCATACCGTCGATCTGTGGTGTACCGCCCTTGAGTTTAGGCTCTTCAACGATCCACTCATGGAAAGCTTCCACGCCCACATCCAGGATGTTGTCGCCCTGGAATGGAGGAACGATACGGTCAACCGAGCAGTTCGCAAAGCCAACATGTTCGCGTGCATAGGCTTTACCTTCTTCGGACAGATGGCTTTCGACTTTCTCTTGCAGATGGCTCGTCGCACCGACCATATTTTCGCAGGCGATAATATTCAATGGACCTGCACCCGCATTACGACGTGCTTCGATCCCTTGCGCGATCGTTGGAGCGATGAATTTGAGTACATTCGGACCAACGGCAGTTGTGATGATCTCAGCTGTAGCGATCTCGTCAATGATTTCTGGACCATTAGACAGGCAACCGGATACGTTCGTAATGGTTTGTACACTTTTTTCTAAGTCGAGAATATGGATATTGTAGCTCTTTTGCTCATTGAGTGCTTGAATCATTTGCTCGTTCACATCAGCGAATACCACATGGTAGCCCGCGTTAGCGAGCAATGCTCCGATGAATCCACGACCGATATTACCTGCTCCAAATTGAATTGCTTTTTTCATGACTTGCACCTCCATAAGTATGTGACAGCCTATAATTTGCAGTAACATTCAGATAACCAAAAGATTGGTTTTCATAACGATCTGCACGAAGAAGCTGTTTCTAGTCGATTGCATATGTGCTGCTAGATGAATAAACAGGTTAAATCAGCAACCTGTTCGCTGCTGATTTAACCATTTATCCGTTATTTATAACAAGTACAGTTATTACATTCATTGAAAGTGAGATCGTTTGTATTCTACATACGACTTAAGTTCAAGTAGATGATCCCGTCTGTGTTCCATGATTAGATCGAGAATGTGCGATAGATTTCATCCGCATCGGTTACTTTGGACAGATGCTGTACAACCGATTCGTCTTCGATCGTTTCTGCGATTTTGGTCAGGATTTGCAAATGTTCTCCACCTGCACCCGCGATACCGATAACCAGGTACGCTTTGCCACCTTCAAAATCAACACCTTGCGGATATTGCAGAACAACGATACCGGATGTTTGGATTTGCTTTTTCGCTTCGCCTACACCATGTGGAATAGCTACGCCATTACCAATATAGGTTGTAGCTACTTTTTCACGCTCATGCATAGCGGCTACATAGTCAGGCTTCACATAACCGGAAGAGGCAAGCAGTTCACCAGCGCGGCGAATCGCCTCTTCTTTTGGCTCGCTAGCAAGGCCGAGAACGATATTTTCTTTACGCAGTACGCCGGAGCCGGAAGCTGTCGCCGTACCATCTTGCGTGTCCGCAACCACATGTGGTGCGTTGTGGCTCAGTACATCGCTCACTTCTTCACGCACGCCTGCAGCTTCGCTTGGAATCGAGGATGCTGCATTGCCAGACGTTGCATCTTTGAGCTTTTGAATCATATCATCATAGATCGGATTGTTAATGAAGTTGTCTATAGATACGTGCTGTGCATTTGGTGCTTTACCGCGTGCACGGCTAGTCAGGTTTTGCTGTGTGACAACGATATCTGCATCGCCTGGAATAGAATCTACAGCCGAATTCGTAACTTGGATCGGCAGACCGGCTTGTTGTACTTTTTTACGGAATGACGATGCGCCCATTGCGCTGGAACCCATACCTGCATCACAAGCGAAAACGATTTTGCGTACGTTACCGGATTGCAGATCGCCAGCTGTAGTGAGTCCCATTGCTGGTGTAGCACCACCTGTGTTTTTCATACTCTTTGAAGCGGCTTGTGCTTTTTCCAGATCGCCTTCACCTACAGGAGAACGGCGCAAGAATACGGCTGACAGTGCGAATGATACAATCGCAGCAGCTGCGATACCTGCAAGTACATGCAGTTCACCGCCGTTTGGAGCAAGCGCCATAATAGCGATGATACTACCTGGTGAAGCGGCACCTGTCAGACCAGAGCCAAGCAATACGTTGGTGAATACCCCCGCCATACCGCCGAGAATAACCGCGATGAACAGGATTGGTCTCATCAGTACATAAGGGAAGTAGATCTCATGAATACCACCAAAGAATTGAATGATAATCGCACCTGGTGCAGAACCTTTGATCGAACCTTTACCGAAGATCCAGTAGGCAAGCAGTACGCCAAGACCTGGTCCTGGGTTAGCTTCTAGCAGGTAGAAAATAGATTTGCCGTGTGCCAGCGCATCTTGTGAACCGAGCGGTGTGAAGATACCGTGGTTGATCGCGTTGTTCAGGAACAAAATTTTACCTGGCTCAATGAAAATGGATACCAGAGGCAACAACTGATGGTTGATGAGGAAGTTAACGCCTGCTTCAAGCAGACTTGTAAATCCTTCAACAAGAGGACTAATTCCAAGATAACCACCAATCGCCAGCAACATACCGATGATACCAGCGGAGAAGTTGTTAACGAGCATTTCAAAACCGGATTTGATTTTACCTTCGATCAGTTTATCGAATTGTTTGATAACCCAGCCACCGAGTGGTCCCATAATCATTGCACCGATAAACATTGGGATCTCAGCACCAACGATAACACCCATCGCTGCAATCGCACCAAGTACACCACCACGGTGACCGTGTACGACTTTACCACCGGAATAAGCGATCAACAGTGGTAGCAGATATTTGATCATTGGATCAACAAGCTTTGCCAGCTCGACGTTTGGCATACGGCCTGTTGGAATAAACAGCGCTGTCAACAGCCCCCACGCGATAAATGCGCCGATGTTCGGCATGATCATAGCGCTTAGAAAACGTCCAAAAGCTTGAACGCGGTCGCGTGCACTGCGTTTTTCAGCAGTAGAGTTTACTGTACTCATAATTGTTCAACCTCCATTGTGTATTGTTCGATTTTACGGGTGTATAAATCCCGCATCATGCCGGATATTTCAGCTTTCAGTTCGGACGATGGGTCCGAGACGAGCCGTGCTACAAAGCCGGGGCGGTCAATAAGAGATTTGCTCACTTCGTTGACGGCTTCGAGATACGATTTGCTACTGTCTTTGGGAGCGAGCAGGGTGATGGCGGCGTACAGATCGACCGATTGTGTTGCCGCTTGAATCGGCTTCGAGAAGCGAATAATGCCGAGAAACAGCTTGGCAACGACGCTGGAGCGACAGTGTAGCAGGATCAGTCCATCTTGAGATAGTACCGTTTCGCCCATACGTTCACGCTCATGTAGCTCTTGTTCCAGAATGCTCGCACGCTCCGGCGAACCGGTGAACATGCTGGCAAGCTGGTGAATCAGGTCAGGCACGGAGTCCGTAACAAACCGATCGCGAATCACGAGTCCAGCAGTCAGATCCAGAATGCCAGTCACGGTTTCCTTATGAGCGCTGAGTGTATCAGTCAGGCGCTCTGCCGGATCAGAGGGGCGCTGTATCTGTGGACGACTTGTACTGCGTACTTCAAGCTTGGACAACATCTTGCGAATATCGTTAATATCTTCGGGCGAAAGTAGCGGAGAGACGCGAATTGTTGGCGTGGTGCTATCCACCTCTACCGTAGAGATGATCACGTCGGCTCTTGTCTCCATACGCGCTGCTTCGGACGAAGATACAACATCAATAATTTGCAGGGAAGGGAATTCACGCTTCACTCGAATCGAGAGTAGGCTTGACGTTCCCATTCCACTGGCACAGGCGATAATCGCTTTAAGCGGTCTTGTCTGTGCCGCGGCATATTCGGACATGGCACCAATATGCATGGCTAGATAGCCAATCTCGGCTTCTGGCACATCTCGCTTGGTGAACTCGGCGAGTAGCCGCGAGCATTTGCGAGCGATCTCGAAGGTCGGGCCGTATTGCTCTTTGATCTGAGCAAGTAACGGATTCCGAATATCCAGACCAAGCCTTAGCCGCTCAATCGCTGGCCCCAGATGATTGATAAAGCCAGCGAAGAGCTTACTATTGCCCTTAAGCTCGAATCCCGTCTCTGCCTCAGCCATCTTGAGGATGTCACGGGCGAGCTTAACCAGTTCAAAGCTCACATGTTCATAATACGGATCAGATTCGGCGCCAAGCCGGGTTTCAGCTCCTTTAAGATGCATGGTGATGTAGCCCATTTCATCCTCAGGAATACTAATCTGAAACGATTCCTCCAACCGCTCGGCAAGCTGGCGAGCAATGCGAAATTCACTCAATTGCTTGAGTTCATCCAGTACGCGTGGAGCGATGGAAATCCGCTGTCCACTACGAATACGTTCGATCGCGAGCGCCAGATGGACGGTGAGTCCAATATAGGCGCTATCGGTCAGCTTCATGCGCATGTCGCGTTCCAGTGTACTGAGGTACTGCTGAAGCTGATCCATCATGCCATCATCAACCAGATTCAGCAGCCGATTACGAATGTGAAACTGTACCCGTCCCGGCTCCTCATCTGTCGGAAAGCGATCCCGAACAAGATGAGTGAGCTGGTATTCATCCACGCTCTCATACAGTAGATGAACAAGTGCTGAACGAATACTACTCTCCGTCCCTTCGATGTAGACGCCAAGTCCGGGTTTCCGTACAAGCGTCATATCAAAGGAGGAGAGCCACTGCTCAATGCGATCCAGATCATTGCTCAGTGTGCCTTCAGTCACTTTGAATTGTGAAGCAAAAGAATACAGTTTAATCGGTTCACGAGAAAGGAGAAGTTCGCTGATTATGAAGTAGTGCCTTTCCTCGCGAGTATATTCTTTACGCGGGGTTTGCCCTTCCAGTTCGTGACGTGCTGCATGTAGTGCAGATTCCTCGCCTTCCAGAGCAAGACCAGTACCAGGCTTTCGGATGAGCGTAAGTTCATGCTGGCGTAACCACTCTTCGGCAGCCGGCAGCTCACGCTTGACCGTCTTTTCGCTGACGTCCAGATGATCCGACACATCGCGGATCGTAATATACTCGCCATGTGCCCCGATCAAAAACTGAAGCATCAACGTCAGCCTGTCGGTCAGCTTCTTCAAAATCGAAAACCTCCTTCCCGAAATATACGATTGTAAACGATACCATGAACATTCTACTAAGAAAGAAGAACCAGGTTCTATACTTCAAATTTTATGTCTTTCACGAGCTTACATCAATTGAAAGATGCCATGATTTGTCCTCTGTGCATAAGGGACAAACATAAAGAAAGCCTTGCGGTTAAAGGAAAGTTGTGACAAAAAGGGAAGGAATAAGATCAAGCCGCATCACAGTGTATGTATAAAAACAGATTGTTATAAAACAAAATACCCATAGCGGTGCTTGTCTAAATAATGCCAAGAAGTTAAAGAGGTGAGCAGCATACCTATGAATTGGAAAAGATATCCTGAATTTGTATGTATACGCTATGTATTAAACCGAGATCAAACTTGTTTAAACACAAAAATAGCAAATTATACCTATCTCCGATCAGTCTGCAATCTGTATGCAAGGTTCAAGAATGAGGATAAAGAAGAGCTTCAAGTGAGTAGCGTACCCGATAGCTAATCTATCATTTCAGATAACACGGATATACCGATAATCCACACTCTCCTGCGAGCTGAAATTCCGCAAAAAGAAGGCTGCTCTGTGAACAGCCTTTGGATGACTTATGAAGTAGATCGAATGAAGGGGAGGCATGGTATTATTTTACCGGAGTATCCGTTGGGATCGCATGCTTTGAATCCTCACGTTCATTCTCGTACCACGGATTCAAATGCACCAGCACTTCTGTTACCTGTGGATCGGAATGCATAATATTCTTTTTCATCAGTCTGGAAATGTCATGTCCCTGCTGGATCGTCAGCGTAGCATCCACACCGATCCGAATATCGACGACGATATAATGACCATGCTCACGGGCGCGAATCCGGTCAATCCGCTTCACTTCTGGCATTGCGCTTAGCACCGTCGTATACGCATCAATCTTCTGCGGCTGAACAGCCTTTTCCATCAAAATATCAATTGACTCGCGCCCTGTCTCATAAGCGAGCTTCAAGATCAGCAAAGCAACGATAATCCCTGCGATTGGATCACCATAGGCAAGTAGCGCGTAGCCGTAATGTTCCCCGATTAGCGCAAGTCCAATCCCGAGAAAAGCAGCCGCTGACGCATACACATCTGCCAGATGATCCTGCGCTGTGGCGATCAGCCCCTTACTATTCGCGGCACGTCCGATCTTCATGGTGTACACATAGAGCGCCAGCTTCCATATCATCGACACCGCAGCTGCGAGTAATGCGATCACATGCGGCTGTGCTGGTGGTTCAAATAAGAGCATGATCGAATGATAACCGATATATAACGCAGCCAGCATCAGAATGACAGCAACCATACTGGCGCCAACGACCTCAGCTTTGCCATGCCCGTAAGGATGATCCTCATCTGGGGGAATAGCAGAGATGCGCATCGAACCAAGTGCTGTTGCCGAAGCGATTACATCACCTGCATTATGAATACCATCAGCGATCAATACCTGACTGTTAAACAGGAAGCCGACGATGAGTTTGAGTAACGTGAGTGCAATATTGCTGAATAAGCTAAGCCAGGCGGCAAGCATAGAAGATGAATTGGCAACACTCATAAGTAAAAAAGCCCCCTTGCGATGGAAATAGTAAACGTATAAATCACAGTCGATCTAGTAATTGTGCGTATACAACCATATGTCATATGTACATCGGAATCAAGCTTATTTTGGTATTCATTTGGGAAAAAGGTGAAGATGTTGAATATACGCCCCTCTTCTATCTATCCCTTTCTATTATAAGAGTGATGCCCGGAAAGCTATGATAAGGAGAGAAAAAAACAGGCAAGGTACATGCCCCTGTGCCGGGTAACATCTGCCTTGCCTGTCTGAGTGTGAAGGTTACAATTTTTAGATAGATACTAGAATCCAACGGTAAATACCTTTGGTTTAAAAGAAGATATACATAGCAAGAGACAACAGATTACGTATTTACTTTAACGTATCTACTTTAATAAGAAAGCTCTATAGCATCAGGACTGTGATTCCAAGCAGCGCAGCACTTTGTAGCCATAGGCAGGAAGTTCATGCTTGAGCTGTCCATTTTCTAATGTCAGCTCCTGCTGATCCAGCACATCTTCCCAGTGCGTAGCTTCTAGATCCAGCTCCACCGTAATCGGCTCATCCGAGCTGTTCATCGCGATGACGAAGCGTTCGTTGCCATCGGTACGTTCGTACACGAGCTCATTGCTGCCTTTGCGCGAGTGGAGGAAGCGGAAGTTACCCTGGCGCAGTGCTGGATATTGCTTACGCAGCGCGATCACCTGACGATAGTAACCAAACAGCTCGCGATCCTGCTCCTCCTCATCCCATACCATACAGCGGCGGCAATCTGGATCATGCTCGCCTTCCATCCCGATCTCATCGCCATAGTATATACAAGGCGTTCCGGTAAAGGTCATCTGGAACAGCACGGCTAGCTTGAGTCGCTCTTTATTTCCTTTCGCAGTGGTGAGCGCGCGCGCCGTATCATGACTGTCCAGCAGATTGAAGGCTACCTCAGTCACCTGAAGAGGATAACGGGACATCTGTGTACCAATTGCATGCGAGAAGGTCAGCGCATCCGTTGTATCCTTAATGAAGAAGTCGGTTACCGCATTTTTAAATGGATAGTTCATCACGGAGTCGAACTGGTCGCCCTGTAGCCATGGGCTGGATTCATGCCAGATCTCGCCCAGAATATAAATGTCTGGATTGATGCTCTTCACCGTCTGACGGAATTCACGCCAGAACTGATGATCCACTTCATCTGCTACATCCAGACGCCAGCCATCAATTCCATATTCCTCTGCCCAGTACCGAGCGACGCCAAGCAGATATTCCTTCACTTCGGGATTCTCCGTATTCAGCTTTGGCATTAGCGGCTCAAAATCAAACGTATCATAGGTCGGTACGCCATCCTCCACCGCCAGCGGGAACTTACGCACATGGAACCAGTCTTTGTAACGGGAATGCTCGCCCTTTTCCTGTACATCGACGAATGGTGCAAATGTCTTGCCGGAATGGTTGAATACCGCATCAAACATCACGCGGATGCCTTTGCTATGACAGGTGTTAATCAGCTTCTTGAGCGTCGCTTCATCGCCAAAATGCGGATCAATCTGCATATAATCCTCGGTATCATACTTGTGATTCGTGGTCGCTTTGAAGATCGGACACAGATAGATTGCATTAATACCGAGCTCGGTTAAGTGATCCAGATGGTCGATGATCCCTTGCAGATCGCCGCCGAAGAAGTTGTACCACTCGGGCTTGCCGCCCCATGGCAGTGTACCTTCCGGATCATTAGATGGATCACCATTGGCGAATCGCTCCGGGAAAATCTGATAAAAGACCGCATCTTTTACCCACTCCGGCGTCGTGAACACATCAACCGGATTGATAAACGGAATATCAAACAGACGATCCATATCGGGCTCTTTGTCGCCAAATTTATCTTCATCCATCCAGATTGTTTCATTATCATTGCTCAGCTTAAAACCATATTTGAGACGACGGTATGGCGGTTTCACTTCACATTGCCAGTAGTCGAACAATTCATCCGTAGCGAAGATCGTCATCGGAATCATTTCTTTGGATTTGTCCCAAATGTACTTATCGCCTGTTAATGCCCATGCTTGCTTCACATCTTGCTTTTTCGTGCGCAGACGCAGATGAATCGTTTCCCGATCATAAGGGTAACCCCAGTTCAGCTTTGGACGATGATAAATAGCTTCGATCAACATATGTATTCCTCCTGTAATCATGTGATGTTCATATGGGATAGTGTACTCGGACGTGAGTCGTTTTACTGCGGACGGAAGCATCGAATTGGAGCATAGATCAGCTACCTGTTCATAATAACCCCGCTTACTACAAATGCAAACGTCAAAGCCTTGATCTGGAGCAGAAAGAATGTCTGACTCATCGCCAAATCAGAACGACGGGTGAGTTGTATCGCTTATATAGATGATATAAAAGGAAGGAATCTCTTGCTTTGCTCAAATGTTTTTTATCTTATCTCATGTTAAAGTGTCAAAAAATCACCACTACTAGAGCCTAGTGATGGGCTCCCATGTCATCAAATTAAGGATAAACGAAGCCCGGAAAAAATGTATTAATTAATACTATGAGTTTAGTCGGGTATATGTTAAACTGTAGCAGTTATGTTCACGGTATTGTAAAAATGCTGATAAAAGGAGAAGATTATGGATACTTTACTTATTATACTTAATGTGGTCGTGCTAGTTGGACTCATCGGCTTGCTCGCTTGGATGCAAAAGAAACATGTGTCTTTTACGAAGCGTGTATTTACAGGTCTGCTGCTCGGGATCGCTTTTGGCGTTATTCTACAGCTCGCGTATACACCGGATTCTAAAATATTATCCGACTCTATAAGCTGGTTTAGCCTGGTAGGTAGCGGTTATGTACGTCTGCTACAAATGATCGTGATTCCGCTAATTATGGTGTCGATCATTATGGCGATTTTGAATCTGAAGGGTCGTCAAAATCTGGGTAAAATGAGTGGCTCGATTCTGCTCGTTCTACTCTTAACGACAGCAATCTCTGCGGGGATCGGGATTGCTTCTGCACTGAGCTTCAACCTGACGGCTCAAGGGATGCCTGTGGGCGATGTGGAAGAGCAACGCGGGGTATTGCTACAGGAGAAGCTGGGTGATGTGGAAGGCAAGCCTTTGCCGACGCAACTACTTGAATTTATCCCAACGAATCCATTTGAAGATATGACGGGTGCGCGTCAGTCGTCTACACTGGCAGTCGTAATCTTCTCCGCCTTTGTAGGTGTAGGTGCGCTTGGATTTATGCGTAAAAATCCGAAGCAAGGCGAAGTGTTCCAAAATATGATGAGTGCCGTATACGGCGTGGTGATGCGGATTGTAACCTTGATCCTGCGCCTGACTCCATACGGTATTCTTGCTCTAATTACGAAGATGGTTGCTACGACTAGCGGACAGGATATCTTGAATCTGTTCAAATTCGTTCTTGCTTCGTATGCTGCCTTAATTGCCATGTTCATCGTGCATATGATTATTCTGGCGATTGCGGGTCTGAATCCTGTCCAATATGTCAAAAAAATCATTCCAACTTTAACCTTTGCGTTCACATCACGTTCTAGCGCAGCGACGATTCCCATGAATATTGATACTCAGACACGTAAACTGGGTGTATCCGGCGGGATTGCGAATTTGTCGGCTAGCTTCGGTGCAACGATTGGTCAGAACGGCTGTGCAGGGATCTACCCGGCAATGCTGGCGGTAATGATTGCACCAACCGCAGGAATTAATCCGCTGGATTGGCAGTTCTTATTGACGCTCGTTGCTGTGGTAACGATCAGTTCACTGGGCGTAGCGGGTGTGGGCGGTGGAGCAACGTTTGCTGCCTTGATCGTACTGTCGACGATGAATCTACCGGTTGCACTGGCGGGTCTGTTGATCTCCATTGAACCATTGATTGATATGGGTAGAACCGCTCTGAATGTAAGTGGCTCCATGGTATCTGGCGTCGTAAGTAGCCGTGTACTGAAGGAACATGATCAAGAAGTGTACAACAAGGACGTAGCTGAGCTGGAGCCTGCTGAAGCTTCTTGATGCAATTGTAATTGGCGTGTGCCGCTTGATAATTTTATCAAGTTTATAAATGCAGTTTTAAGAAATATAGTTAAACCCCTGATTGCACCGTTGATGATGCGATCAGGGGTTTTTGTTATGAGCTTCATTGATGTAAAACAAACCTGTGAGATAAAATATAATCGCAGTGTGATAGATATTTCTAACACGTTGTACAATGAAAGAGGATATGTAACAAAGTGAAATATCCATACCACTCGTACTCTACTTATGTTCTATAGTGTGTCTTCTTATGTTCTATTTCATGCCTTTATTCCAACGTTTTGATTGTACATGTAGGGAAGGATATTTATTTGAATAGCGGGTTGAATCCAAAAATAGTAGTCGCAGACAAAGGATGATTAGCGAGATAGTACTATATCGAGATAGTGCTATATAAGGAGGCTGAACAAATTGATAGATGAGCAGATTATATCGTTTGCAAAATGGAATCAGGAGCAGGGATGTGAAGCAGAGCTTACGAATGGAGCATGGAATGATCGAGTGGAGCCCCTTTCTATGCCAGGTGTGCTCACTGACCGTTATGGAACTTTACCTGAACCGCTATGTGTATGGATTCAATCGGTCAGCAAGCTAGTGGCACCTAAGGAGCAAGCATGGTTTTTGACGGAGGAAGATTATCGCGAACCGTACGGTGATGCTGTATCTGATCCTGACACCGCATTCCACTGGAATGAGTGGGAGCGAATAAGTCTGGAGGCCGCAACCGATGATGCGGAATGGCAACAGCAAATTCGTTCCTTCTGGGATCGGTATGTGCCTATTGTCATGATCGTACAGCCGGAATATGCCTTTTATGCTATAGATACGCACAGTTCGGTAGGGGCTGTGATATATGGTCGCGAGCCGGAGTTTGAAGAAAGTGAAGAGGTCGCCCCATCATTCGAGGAGTTTTTGCAAAATATCATGAACGGTACATTAAAATGGTACAACCCGCAATGAGCGCTGGTTGTACCATGGATAAATTTTATGAATAGATCATGTAGAACATCACTCTGATCTTGCATAGATAATCATGCTCTGTAGTATATCTAGAAATAGCCGCTCTACAGTTCTTGTGCATGTACCATACATACCCAATCAGATTACAGCCACTCCGCGCGTCCAGAAGCACGCGGTACGAGCACGGTTCGATATTCACCCGGCGTTTCGGACATGTGCACCTGATCAGTCACACCCTGGTAATGTCCGCATACGGTATCCGCAGTGAACAGCTCGGGGTCGAGATACAGATGCTCGTCAGATGAGCCTGCAGTTGAATGAGCAAATTCTTTATCGAACAGACCAAGTGACATGAGCCATAGCGATACACGACTCAGTGAAATGTGAACCCGGTAGCTACCGCCCTCGGTGGCGCGGCGAGCCAGAGCTGCCATAGCGCCAGCAGAAGCGAGCCAGGAGATAATATAGTCGTTCACCACAAGAATCGGTGGCAATTCTGGCTTGTCCGCCGTGCCTTCGAGTGACATTACCCCTGTTAATGTACCAGCTGTCTGGTCAAAGCCGATACGATCTGCCCACACGCCTTCTTCTCCATTAAGCGATACCGACACGTGGATGATACCCGGACGTACTGCCGCGCTTTGCTCTGCGCTCAGTCCAAAGCGTTCCAGATACGAAGGACGACGATTAGCAAAGAAAATATCAGCATCCTGTAGCAGCTTCATCATGCGCTCATGCGCCGCTTCATCCGACAGCTCTAGCATCGCAGACCGCATACCCACATTGGCAGTGTAGTAGGTCGTATCCACTTCCCAATCCGAAGGACGCCAGATATTCAGTACATCTGCACCATGCAGCGCGAGTGCACGACCGACACCAGCACCTGCGATCACATGCCCCATACCGAGTGCACGGATACCATCGAGTGGTGCTGAGCCGCCTTGCGGTAATGGCTCTGGCGCACTGTCACCGATCTTCTCAATCTCTACTAAGGGAAGTGAAGCGATGGACTCGAATGCGGGTTCATTTAGAAATTCCTCGACCGTCCGTGCCATCGGCATGACGACACCGACCTTCGCTCCTGCTTCCTCCAAATCACGTGCATTCCACTGCGAGATCGCCTTTTCCACAGCTTCCGGTGTATCTGCACAGTCGAGTAGCTTTAAGGTGTTCATTTTCAGCTTAGGATAGGGCTCAAGTGGCATTACCCAGCGCTTGTCCTTGGTCTGATAAAAACGGAATTTGAACGTAGGGCTTGGATCAGACGGACTGGATGGGGAGTATCCATTCAGCTTTTCCCATTTGCGATCATAAAAAGGCGAGAGCCGATGCAGAATCTGACGCAAATCGAGCGAAATATCCTGTCCTTTACCCCCGCGCAGTCGCCATAGATTGGCTGCTGCTACAGACTTGGCAACCATACCGATCCCTGCGGAGCTAGCAAGACGCAGTACACTTGGAACAATCGGATCTTTACCAACAAAATCAATCTTACCGCCACTATCTGCCTGAGACAGTCCCATACCGCTTAGTACATCCTCTAATGCAGCGTGCATATCAAATGTTGTATGATCTGCACGGTTATTTACCGCATGCTGAATCTGCTGCTTGAGCTGCGCAGCCTGTTCTTTTCCAGTCGAGTTAGAATTCGTTGATATCATGCTATACACCTCTTTGGATAGAATATTATAGAAGAAACACATTCAGATGTTCTAGTTATATATAAACGTCTTTATATAAATTTATACATATTATTTTACAGGATAGAGAGGGAGATGCAATGAACAATAGAGGGACAGATGAGGTTTATGCCGCATTTGATGGGAAAATATAGGTATAGATTTAGAGAAAATTTAAGGTGTGAGTGGAATGGGAATAGGGCGAGAAATGATCAAGGGAAGTCAGTCAAGCATGATGGATAAATATAAAAGGTACAGCTGTCGAACGAGTGTCATTGGCTGTACCTTTTATATTGGGATATTTGAGCAAAAAAAGAAGCAGCCCACTCACGCAGGCTGCTTCTGTCTATATCAACGTTGCTTTATATTAAAATACTAAACAAATACGTTCTTACAGATTACGCTTCATCACACTCTTATGGTGCGAGAACACCTCAAAGCTCTGTTGACCGTGATATGAACCCATACCACTTTCCCCTACGCCGCCGAATGGCAGGTAATGCGAAGTCATGTGCGACAGTGTTTCGTTCACACAGCCACCGCCGAAGGATACGGTGCTCAGCACCTGGTCGATCAGTTGTTCATTTTGGGTGAACAGGTACAGGGCCAGTGGTTTTGGACGGTTCACGATTTCATCCAATAGTGGATTCAGGTCGTCATACTCAATCACTGGCAGGATTGGGCCGAAAATTTCCTCCTGCATGATCGGTGCATCCCAGCTCACATTGTCGAGCAGTGTAGGCTCGATCGTCAGTTGATCGCGCAGGGAACGTCCGCCCAGCAGCACTTGTTCATTTTCCATTAGTCCAGTCAGACGATCGAAGTTACGTGTGTTCACGATATGCGGGAAATGCGGATTGTTCAGCACATCGCTTGTGTATTTGTCAGCAATTTCAGCTTGGACAAGCTCTACAAATTTCGCTTTAACGTTGCTATGAATAAGCAGATAGTCTGGCGCTACGCAGGTCTGTCCAGCATTCAGGAATTTACCGCGTACAAGGCGCTCTGCTGCAAGCTTCAGGTCAGCATCTTCATGTACGATCGCTGGGCTTTTACCACCCAATTCCAGTGTAACAGGTGTTAGATGCTCAGCGGCTGCTCTCATCACAACGCGACCGACATGTGTGCTACCAGTGAAGAAGATGTAGTCGAATTTTTCTTTGAGTAGCGCTGTACTGGTCTCTACCTCGCCCTCGACGACAGCGATATATGGAGCCGGGAACAGATCGGTCAGCATGTCATACATCAGACGAGACACAGTAGGTGTGAGCTCAGATGGCTTAAGTACAACTGTATTACCAGCGGCAATTGCACCGATCAATGGGCCAAAAGCAAGCTGGAATGGATAGTTCCACGGTGCGATGATCAGCGTTGTACCATAAGGCTCTGGATAAATGGTGCTCGTCGCATCTGGCAATGCCGCTGCTGTTGGAACCGTGCGCGGTGCTGCCCATGCTGTTAGATTTTCCAGTGCAAAGTCCAGTTCACCCAGTACGATGCGAACTTCCGAACCAAATGCTTCGGGTTCAGATTTATTCAAATCGGTATGCAGAGCTTCCAGAATACGTGGCTGATAACGCTCGATTCCTGCTCTTAGTGTACGCAAAGCTTCGATGCGATAAGCTACATCACGAGATTGTCCGTTTTTGAAAAAGCTGCGCTGTTGTGCAATTAATTGTTGAATGGATTCCATGATTATTCACTCCTGTACAATATATATGTCCTGTATAGTATTAACCAATTGAATGATGGTTCATCTCATAACAGGCAATTGCATTACAATTGTTCTTTAATAGAATCGCTTGAAGATCAGTAAAACTTATGAGTCTAAGAAATATAAAATACAACCCAATACATAAATTAAAAGATTGTTCACAATATATCTTATTTACAAAAAGGTTACATGCAACATATTGGATTATATGCTAGCTTTCTGTACATAACAATAACCAGAAATCATATGGATGCGGCTTATGCCTCAGATGTGGTATAAATGGGTAAGAAGTAAGTAGCGATAAGTATATTCGTTTAATTCTGTTATGCCATTACCAGATCATAAGCTCATATTTCGCTGAGTCGAATACACAATAAAGGAGTGCTGTCCCGTATGCCCAACTCATTTTCCACACCCCAGCCAGTAGGAGCTATCCCGTCGACGGTTCATCAGGATCAGGCGAAGGCGCCTAAGCTCGATCCGCGTATCGTTCGCACGCGAGCCTTACTACGTGATGCTCTCATCAAGCTGATGGAGCAGCAACCCTATGATAAAATCACGATTCAGCACATCACAACACGTGCAACTGTCAACCGCAAAACCTTTTACCTCCATTACGAAACGAAGGATCATCTGCTCTATGCAGTGACGGATGAGTTGCTAGGTGAATTATTCGGTGAGGCGAGGGATGCGAACTCTTTCGACCAATCGGTAGAGGAGTTACAGCGCTATATTGCTGATCGTATTTTCACTTACATTATCCGGTATCAGCGATTCTTTGAAGTCATGTTTGAACGACAGGCGATGTCCAACTTTGTCCAATATATGAAGCAATACATCGCACGTTTTTACGAGGAAAAGTTCGCAGAACTCGAAGACGATAAGCTTCCTGTCCACAAAGACGTGATTGCCAGCTATATTAGCTCTGCATATGTGGGCGTGATCCACTGGTGGCTGCGCGAAGGCATGCCGTATACACCAGAGGAGATGACGGAGCAGATGATCGTATTGAATTCGAATGGGCCTATTCGCTTGATTCAGCAGCAGTAGATGTGAGTTCAATCTACACATTCGCATAGAAAAAAATATATACCTTACAGGTTGCTGATTCCTTATGAGCCAAATTTGATACAGTTTGAAATAAAAAAGGATGTTTAAGAAGAAAAATATCGTATGGCTACCACAAAAATTGAAACCCGAGTTGTAGAATCCTCTATATTTTTACCTTTATAGGTGAAGGCATATCTGGCCAGAGCCTTAAAACCTATACATCGGAGGAATCAATATGGCAGAGTTTCAAGAGTATTCGAAAGTAATGAGATTGAGTCGAGTGGAGCTAGAACAAATGCATGAACTTGCTTATTTAACACGCGATGCTTATGAGAATAAGCGTAGTCAGAGTTTTCTTCAGGGCAAACTGGTACCATTGCTGAAAGCGATTGGATCTGGATCAGCTATTGCTACTATTTTAAAATTACCTGTACCGGCTCCAGCTAAATTGGTATTAGCCATTCTTTCGTTAAGTGGCAGTTTTATTACAGGTACTGATTATTATTTGAATATGCTGAAGCAGGGGGAACGTGATCTATTGAAAGCTAAAACCTGGGCACAGCAGCATAAAGGAAGCTATAAGTACTTTCAGATCGAAGTTGGATTTATGGAGTATATGACTACTACTGCTGAAGGTCGTGTCCCTATTGTATATGTTCAACTTGCTGACTCGATTCGCCGAGCTCAGAAGCATGATGGAACTTGGGTGAATGTATAAGAAAAAAGCCGCTATCTTCTGATAGCGGCCTTTTTTTGGCTTAAGCTCTATATGCTTCATAAAATGCAACAATTACGGCATCGGCTGAAACTTTTGGCACCAACGACATCCTATATAAGCAAATCTGCTAACACTTCCTCCGTCTGCGCATTCTGCTTAATCCGGCTCAACAAGCGATGCAGCACAGCACGCTCATCTTCCGAAATGCCACCCATCAGATCCTGTCCTGCTTCCCGCATAATCTCGCATACAGCTGGTTCTAGCTGCAAGCCTTCGGTAGTCAAATAGATTTTGAAGCAGCGGCGATCATCGGTACATGTGATCTTTCGAATAAAGCCTTTGTTTTCGAGATTGGATAGCATGCGTGTAATATTTGTCTTATCCTTACCGAGACGCTCACCAATCTCATTTTGCGTCAAGCCATCCTTTTTCCACAGCAACATCATCACAAAAGTCTGTTCTGGCGCGAGATTGAAGGGAGCCAGCTTCTGCTTGAGATATCCCGCAATCGCCAGATGGACATCCCGAATGAATACGGTATAACTCTTTTCTACGTCATATGGCATCACATTCACCCTTATTTTATTAATCATAAATGTATAGAACGTTGTCATTATTTTCATACAAGTGGGTAATAATATACGGTCGGGCGCGTAAACGTATGGTTATACGCCGAGATAAGAAACTCAATTTGGGAAGAGGATAGGCAGGAATTTGTCCTGAACGCAATTTGTGAAGGCGAGAAGAGCGAAGAATATGCTTTTCGCTAGCTTCACCAGGTATACAAATAACGCGCATATTCATGAGTATAGTTGATATAGCAACCGTTACAATAATACAGCGATATTTTATGAAAATAGCCGCTGAATCGACGTTAGACTATCACTTTTACCTGAAACTGTCAACGCGCCAATGGAACTGAATCCATCGACAAAAAAAGTGAAAAAATCTATAGCTCATTCCCTATATCCTCTGCATAACGGTGTTCAAGACGGATAGCAAGCAGTAAAATAACTAATGTAAGCGGTAATATTCAATGTGAAAGTTTCATTTTCATCTTGACATTGTTCGACACAAGGTCTATTGTAATTTTTGTAAGCTTGACTGTCACAAAAGAGACACAATGCAAGATTGACTTTATAACGAAGTTTGGATATTTGATATGTATTTATAAATATATTAAATGTATATCGAATGTATATTCAAAGCGAGCAATCGTTTATTTTTTTGTCGATATAGTTGCTATATCAACTGTATGACCCGTATCACGCAGGCAGAATTAAGTTTGTACTATAACTAACCCATATGCCAATAGCATGAATACATGCTGTATAGAGAAATAGGGATAGGTACATTTTGGAGGAGAAACGATATGGAAGCTATGACATTTGTATTGTTTGGTTCGACCGGGGATCTGGCGAAACGCAAGATTTTCCCCGCTTTGTACAATCTGTATGTAGATCGCAAAATGCCGGAAGCCTTCTCGATCATCGGACTGGGACGCAAATCATTTAATGATGCTACATTCCAGACCTATGTAGAGCAGTCGCTTCAAGAGTTTTCACGCAATACGCCGAATGATCGCAAGACGGTAGACGCCTTCCTGCGCTCTATTCGCTATCATATTTTAAACGTGGATGATACCGCTGGTTACAAGGAACTATTGAAGCTCGTGGAACAGCGTGAGTCTGAACTGAATATCCCACAAAACCGGATGTTCTACATGTCCGTGGCACCTGAATTCTTCGGTGTGATCGCGGATAATATCAATGCAAGCGGTCTGGGTAACACATCTGGCTGGAAACGTCTCATTATCGAGAAACCGTTCGGACATGATCTGGAATCCGCACGCCAGCTGAACAAGCACCTGAGCAAAACATTTGCTGAGGAAGAAGTATTCCGCATTGACCATTACTTAGGTAAACCAATGGTGCAAAATATGGAATCCTTCACTTCTGCGAATCCAGTAATTCAGTCGCTGTGGAATAATCGCCACATCGCCAACGTACAAATCACCGCTTCCGAGATCGTCGGCGTTGAAGAACGTGCCGGTTACTACGATCATACGGGTGCAATCCGTGATATGGTTCAGAACCATATGTTGCAAGTGTTGATGATGACGGCGATGACATTACCAGGTGGACATACCGCAGACGATGTACGTTCCCACAAGAAATACATCGCCAAAGCGCTGCGTCCAATCTCCAAAGAAGATGCGCACAAACATTTCGTACGTGCACAATATGCATCTGGTGTAGTATCTGGCCGTGAAGTACCAGGTTATCAGGATGAGCCAGGTATCGAGCTTGGTTCCAACACGGATACATTTGTAGCGGCTCGTGTATGGGTAGACGACTTTTCCTGGGAAGGTGTTCCATTCTACATCCGTACGGGTAAACGTATGAAAGAGAAATCGACACGTATCGTGATCGAGTTCAAAAATACGATGCACAACAGCGAACTCTGTGTCGATTGCGATGGTCAGCCGAATATGCTGACAATCAGTATCAACCCAGAAGAGAAAATCACGCTGCAATTGAACCGTCGTAACGTGAAAACAGGTCAACTGGAACCAATGACGTCCGAATTTGTTATGGGTACAGATAATGATCCTGAAGCTTACGAGCTGCTAATCGGCGATGCACTAAACGGAGATAGTACATTCTTCGCTCACTGGGATGAAGTAGAACTGTCTTGGCAGTGGGTGCAACCGATTCTGGAAGCTTTTGCAGACAACAGCTTGCCACTGCATGACTATGCTGCTGGCACATACGGCCCGGAAGCATCAGAAGCGCTGCTGGCGGAGCAAGGTTTCCGCTGGTTAGGCGATCGTAATGCTGCACCGGTACGTACAGGCGTCGCTGCTGCACGCTAATCTAAGTACCTGTTCTATTTCGAAGTGAATGGTGGGCGTACGCTCTGGTTAATGATGAACAGAGCGTATTCACCATGTCTTCAAAGCGACTAACATGCTGGACTGTGCTGAAATGAGTAGCAATACGCGATGTTCACCTCAGGCAGATCGGCTATAGATGAATGACAGGCTAGAGACAAAAAAAGGGACACTGATCCCAAACACACGGAGGGCTATACTATGAAAATCGGTTTGATCGGCTTAGGTAAAATGGGTATGAATCTGGCACAAAACCTGATGGATCACAAACATGAGGTAGTTGCTTTCGACTTGAACAAAGAAGCAGTAAAAGAAATTACCGATCTGGGCGCACAAGGCGTAGGCACTATTGCAGATATGGTAAGCAAACTGGAATCCCCACGCATCGTATGGGTTATGGTACCGCACGGCGTTGTTGATTCCGTACTGGGCGAGATTGCTCCACTGCTGTCCGAGAACGATATCGTGATCGAAGCAGGTAACTCTCACTACAAAGAATCCGTACGTCGCTACAACGAAATGAAGCAAAAAGGCATTCGTTACATGGACGCAGGTACATCTGGCGGCATGAGCGGCGCTCGTAACGGCGCTTGTTATATGATCGGTGGCGACAAAGAAGCTTGGGATGTAGTAGAACCGATCTTCCGCGATACTTCCGTTGAAAACGGCTATCTGTATGCAGGCGAAGCAGGCAGCGGTCATTACCTGAAAATGGTACACAACGGTATCGAGTACGGTATGATGGCAGCGATCGGTGAAGGCTTCGAAGTTCTGGAGAAAAGCCCATACGACTTCAACTACGAAAAAGTAGCACGCGTATGGAACAACGGCTCCGTAATCCGCTCATGGCTGATGGAACTGACTGAAAATGCATTCGCTAAAGACGGACGCCTCGAAGAAATCCAAGGCATCATGCACTCCTCCGGCGAAGGTAAATGGACAGTCGAAGAAGCGATGGATCTGCAAATGGCAACACCAGTCATCGCTCTGTCCCTGCTGATGCGTTACCGTTCCCTCGATAACGATACATTCACAGGTAAAGTCGTAGCTGCTCTGCGCAACGAATTCGGCGGCCACGCAGTCGAAAAATCCAGTAAATAAGAAGTACCCTTTCAATAAATCATTATCCAAACACTTCAAGCCACACTAAAATAAATAAAAAGAGCTGCCCCCTGCCCACAACTCAGGAGCGCAGCTCTTTTTTTATCTAAATTCTCTAAACCCCCAACACTCACCCCGCCAAAATTGAAAACCTATGCTCTATATTTACATCTACATCATTCCCTTAACAGGCTTCTGAGCCACCCAATAAGCTCCTTAACTCCACCTTTTCTTCCCACTGTCCTCCCCCCTCACTTCGTAATTTCTTCTCTATGTTACATATTGGCTTTGTATAAGAATAAAATACATAATGCCACTCTATATAAGAGAGTGGCTGTATTTGTATCGCGTAGACCCCTACCCATTTGCCACCTAGCACAGAACGAAGGGAAGGAAATAAGGGGAAAGGACAACTTCTAGTGTTTGGCTTTATAAACACGGTGTCCAATGAAAAAGGATTTTTGCGCAGCAAAAGATCGTACTGCTTTGGAGGGGCGGGAATCTACATTCTCTACCTCATCCGTAGATTCCCGCGGCTCCACCCGAGGACGTCCCCTTATTCCTTACCGTAGTGCTCCCTCTAAACCCAGCCAATCCTCGCTTTTCTAAACGTATTCTACAACTTTTTCAGAAAAATTCCGAAAAACCGTTT
>JAAIGF010314035.1_pt1 | contig 29459 bp, 31 predicted proteins | sample 6487441 | NCBI WGS metagenome assembly JAAIGF01 (sample SAMN13974129, study PRJNA590717) | phyllosphere metagenome | biome: pepper field; feature: multiple bacterial spot infested pepper fields; material: pepper leaves; isolation source: leaves from pepper fields | host: Capsicum annuum ... | reverse complement strand
CTTCTGCTTTGACGACTGGAAGCCCGGAGAAATTACCGATACCAACGATTATTACCCCTTCGGCTTATTGCATAATTATACGGCAACCACGCAGAATGCTTATCAGTATAAGTACAACGGCAAGGAGCTTCAGGAAGACGGGAGCTATGATTTTGGAGCGAGGATGTATATGCCGGAGATTGCCCGCTGGGGGGTGATCGATCCCCTGGCGGAAAGCTACCGGAGATGGTCACCGTACCATTACGCAATGGATAACCCGATCCGCTTTACGGATCCCGACGGGATGGGTTCGTATGACTCCGAAGGCCAGTGGCACAGCGAAATGGAGGGTTTTTACAACTACCATAATTTCAGTAGTGCCTATCGACCGAAATCATTTTCCCAGAATACAGGGGACGGCTCAGGTGAGGGCAATGGCGGCGGCGGAAGTACCGGTGTATTAACAGTGGGAGAACTCCTTGATGCAATGACTGGAGGAGACAGTGAATATCAAAGTGATTTTTCAAAATTTGATTTTTCGGAGTATGGAGGTGAAGATCCACCAGGTAATGCTTTAAGCAGATTTAGAGAAAGAACATCCAATTGGGTACAGGAAAATATAAGAGGACCATTATCGGGTTGGTTTGATACCCACACCAGAAATGCTTTTGTACTTGATGCCGCAGGTCAGGCAAGAATGGATGATCTCCGAGGTCAAATGACAGGGTACATGCGTGATAACGTGGGAGGCGGAATCAGGTGGGGAGCAGAACATGGATTGGTTGGATCTGGACTTAGTACTGGCCATATTGGGGCTTATACGAGACGATGGATTACTACTTCAGACAATAATTTTGTCGGAAAATTAGCTACTCGTCTAGGTAAAGTTGTTAAAGCGGTTGACCAGCCTTACAGATTTGACGGAGGAGCAGGCGATATTGATATTGTAACATCACTCTATAATATCGAAGTGAAATCAGGTAATAAAATGAAAATTACACAATCTCTTAAAAACTTGAATTATGCAAATAGCTTAGATAAAAAATATATTCTATTTATGCCTAATGCTACTGATAGACAGATATTTGAAGCATCTAGAAAAGGAATTACAGTTATAAAAAATGAAAATGTACTTAAAAATTTAATTAGACGATAATGGAGGTTTTTTCTATAATAACATCTGATAAACAGGTGCAGAGCTATTTTGATCAATTCATATATAATTATTCAAAACTTAAACTTAAATATAAAGATATTGACACTTCATATTTTATTAATGTTTTAACAGGTGTGAATGAAATTTATTATCATTATACATTAATTAGTGTGGAAGAATATAAATATAATTATTCAGATTCTGACAGAAATTTAATAGAGAATTATTTTGATGGCAGCAGGATATATATATTTGATTTACAATTTAAGAATGTCTTATTCCTCAAAGAACTTCTAGATAATTTCAAAAAATTTGTAAAAGATAAATATACGTTACAATATCAAAATAAAATTAAAGTTTTGTACAGTGACCCTAAAAATGGAATATCAGAATGGTAAAACGAGAAAACATCTTTAGAAATATAATATGCACATAGTAGATATTTATATTCATTTTAATGAAATTAGTAGTCAGAATATTTTTGACTTTATCAAGAATTAGCTGAGTGATTTTGAACCTGAATGTGAATGTTTTGAATATCCACTATATTTTGGATAAATCGAATATGAAACAGATAAATATTTAGAAATGATATCATATGTTTAGAAAAGAAAGGAAAAGAGTACAGATTTTATTTTGAAAATGCTCACGATTTTAAAAAACCTGAAGGAATGATCTTTATTAATAAAGATCATTCCGGATACTTACGAATCGGTGTAAATTCAAGATATGAAAAGTATTTTATAAACCAATTTGAAGAAAAATATAAAATTCCAACCATTGTTTGTTATAATGGAGCAGTTCCGAATTAGATAAATTGTTTTTATAAATAATAAAAATATGAGTTTAAGAGTATTTGATATAGATGATGATTATCAAAGTTTAATTGATCACAAAGAATTTACTGCAGTAAACTTTCCTGTAGAAAACGCGATTAAAATTTATGGGAAGAGTTATGACAGACTAAAAAGGAAAAGTAAATTAAAATTTGAAATTGAAAATATAATAGGTTTTAAGGATAACCATTTAAACTCGTGTTCTGCTATAGAAAATTTTTTAGTTTTTACTTATAATTTATTAAAGACAAATAATAAGCTGGTTGTCTTTACAGCTGGATTATCTTCTGCTTCTATTGACTATTATATTAAAATAATGAAAATCATTCTATCTAAATTAGATAATCGTATGTTATACGTTGTCAAGAATTTCTCTGATATTAATGAATCTGCATTAACTGATTTATATATACAGATCAATAAAGTTGAAAAAGGATCATATTTGACTTTATGAAAAATTGGTTAATGGGATTTAAACCTAAAACTGAATTTTTTAGATACCCTCAATACTTTGGAAAAATAGAATTTGAAACTGATGATTATTTTGAAATGCTTTCATTTATTTTATCTGAACCCAACCGAGACTATGAATTCTATTTTATAAATAAAAATAATCTCCAATATCCTAAGGGAATGGTATTGATAAATAACAACTCAGTGTATTTAGGAATCGGGGTTCATTCAGATTTCGAAAAATATTATATCAGTAAGTTATCAGAAAAGTATATGAAAACTCCTGTTATCTGTAAAAATGTATTGCCTTATTGAGATTGAAAACGTCTATTTATTAATGAGCTATAAATAACTTTTATAATTTGAATACTAAGTTATTATTTCGTAGGAGCTTCAGGAAGACGGGAGCTATGATTTCGGAGCGAGGATGTATATGCCGGAGATTGCCCGCTGGGGGGGTAATTGATCCCCTGGCAGAAAGCTACAGGAGGTGGTCGCCGTACCATTACGTAATGGATAACCCGATCCGCTTTACGGATCCCGACGGCATGGGTTAGTATGATTCCGAAGGCCAGTGACACAGCGAAATGGAAGGTTTTTACAACTACCATAATTTCAGTAGTGCCTATCGACCGAAATCGTTTTCCCAGAATACAGGGGACGGCTCAGCTGAGGGCAATGGCGGTGGCGTGCTCACGGTAGGAGATTTGCTCGGAGCTTTACTAGAAGGCGGTGGGGGAAGTGGACCTGGTCCGAAAAGCAGCACAGGAATACAATTAGGACAGATTCTTTCAAACTTTTTTGCCAGACTTTTTGCTACAGCTAAGAGGGATGCGAAGATCTCAAAAGTTTTACCTGGTGCAGCGGTTTCTTATCGTGTGGAAACAGGGGCAATGGAAGGATCATTTGAGACAGCTCTAAAGTGGGAAGAAGTTCTATCAGTACTGGGAATAATTGCCAGAGGCGGCCAATGGGCAATACCTTTAATGTTAAACGGAGACAGTTCGCATGCACGTGGGTATAATAACTGGTGTGCATCAAGACGTGGTAATGGCGGAGTTATTTTAAAACAATCATTTCCTGTGTGGAGATTAAGCAATTTTAATAATTACCCTGGCGAGCAAGAAATGCAAGTATTTGGTCCAGTGTATGGAGCTCAAGTCATTAAGCCGTGGGGAAAACCAGGAACTTGGAGTCCTTATATAGGATAATTTTAACAAAAAAACTAAATATGAATAATATTGACAAAATAATATATGAAATATATATCATAAAAGATAATCTAATATTAGTTCAAGAATACTTTTTGAAAAACAAAATAATAGATTTAATTTACACATCATTTATACAAGATACTAAGCACATTCTTGAAATTTATAAAGACAGATTGGAATTTAGTGAAATAACAAAAGAAAATCATATTGGATTAAGTTCAGCAGTGAATGCACTTCAAAACACTAACTTGGATAAAGTAAAAGTTTCTGCCATCGAAGGTATGGAAGCAAGCTGTACAATTTTTAGTAATGATGACTATTCAATGATATTAGGGATTATTTTCAATAGGCTTCCCGATAATATTGCGAACTTATAGTTCATAATGATGATAGCCCGATCTCACGGATTTATAATCTGTGAGCAACAATAAGACCCCACCGCATTGCGGTGGGGTTTGTGTTTTTATAATGCAGCTATGTTTTTATTAAAAAAGGATTTCAAAATTGTGTTTATCTTTAACTATTAACAGATTCGTTATTCGTTTTTTATTTTATGTTAATACGTTCTTTTAAAAATAGTAATTATATTTACAGCTGTACAATTTTTATGTTGGCTGTAGCGCAGAAGTTTTTGAAGAAAACTATTTTTACCCTTTCGGTTTACTCTATAATTATAGCGGGACCACGCAGAATGCTTACCAGTATAAATACAACGGCAAGGAGCTTCAGGAAGACGGGAGCTATGATTTCGGAGCCAGGATGTATATGCCGGAGATTGCCCGCTGGGAGGTGATCGATCCCTTGGCAGAAAGCTATCGGAGGTGGTCGCCGTACCATTATGCAATGGATAACCCGATCCGCTTTTACGGATCCCGACGGAATGGGTTCGTATGATTCCGGAGGCCAGTGGCACAGCGAAATGGAGGGTTTTTACAACTACCATAATATGAGCAGTGCCTACCGCCCGAAATCGTTTTCCCAGAATACAGGGGACGGCTCAGGTGAGGGCAATGGCGGTGGCGGAGGAAGTATCGGTGTATTAACGGTGGGAGAACTCCTTGATGCAATGACTGGAGGAGACAGTGAATATCAAAGTGATTTTTCAAAATTTGATTTTTCGGAGTATGCAGGTGAAGATCCACCAGGTAATGCTTTAAGCAGATTTAGAGAAAGAACTTCAAACTGGGTACAGGAAAACATTAGAGGACCTTTGTCTGGCTGGTTTGATACTCATACCAGAAATGCTTTTGTTCTTGATGCAGCAGGACAAGCCAGAATGGATGATCTTCGGGGACAAATGACAGACTATATGCGTGATAATGTTGGCGGTGGAATAAGATGGGGAGCGGAACATGGATTAATTGGTTCTGGAATGGGAACTGGGCATATAGGGGCATTTTCCAGTAAACTTTCTATGGAAAATAAGATTGCTAATTTTGCTAAGAAAGCAGGAATTTATAGTGGTCAGAAATCTTTATCTAAAAATTCAAAAGCAATAATTGAAGGATATTATCAAGAGATGAAGGCAGGAGAATTTACTAAGCGAGGAGCTGGATTTATTACAACAGAAGGAAAGATAATTCTAACAGAAGGTAACCATAGTATGAACGCAGCAATTAGATATGCAATTGAAACTGGTGATATCAGCAATATACAAATAATTCTTAAGGGAAATTTTACACGAAATGTTAATGTAAAAGCATATGGCATTCATGTTAAAAATTTTCTTACAAAATAATAAAAATGAGTTTAATAATAACAGATATAAATGGTAATTATCAAAGCTTAGTGAGCAATAAGGATTTTACAGCCGTAAATTTCCCTATTAAAAGTGCAATTAAAATTTATGATAATTATAATAAGCTTAAAAATAAAAATCAATTAAAACTTGAAATTGAAAATTTGATAGGATTTAAAGATGAGAATTTAAATTCTTGTGAAGCAATCGAAAATTTTCTTGTTTATACGTATTACTTACTAAAAACAAAAAATAACTTAATTATTTTTACAGCAGGTTTATCATATGATTCAATTGATCATTATATAAAAATAATGGAAATTATCTTAGAGAAATTAAGTGATAAGATACTATGTGTGGTTAAAAACTTTTCTGATTCTGAATAAATATAGTCATCATCAGATTTAATGATCAAATAATTTTCTCTGCTGGCATAAGTTTGTAGCTTGTGTGAATAGATAAAAATAACCCCACCGCATTGCGGTGGGGTTTGTGTTTATATTGTGCAATAATTTATTTGTAAGCTTTTCTATCATTAAAACCCCTGATGGTAAGATCAAGAAACCTTTTAACTAAAGCTTTATCTTCTTCGTTCATATCCTGTATGGCTTCAAATTTTTTCAGAAGTTCCTTATCTTTAATAGCAACTGTTTCATCGTTCAATAATGCATCACTTGAAACTCCTAAAGAATCGGCAATATTTAAGCGCATCGGCAGGCAGAGTACTGCTTCCCAGTTCGTATCGGGAAAGGCTTTTATTACTTACCTGAGACTATTCTGCAAGCTATGACGAATGATTATAAAGAGCTTCTCAAAATTGAGTTGGTATTGAATGTTTACTTTGTGTGCTTACTTTTTTTATTTATGTTAATAAAGTTTACTTAAAATAGTAGCTATATTTACAGCTGTACAAGTTGTATCAACAGCGCAGAAGTTCTTGAAGAAAACAATTATTATCCGTTCGGATTAAAACACCAGGGATACAACCAGACGGCAGGTAACCCTTCCTATACTTACCATTACAACGGCAAGGAGCTTCAGGAAGACGGCAGCTATGATTTCGGAGCCAGGATGTATATGCCGGAGATTGCCCGTTGGGGCGTGATCGATCCCCTGGCAGAAAGCTACCGGAGGTGGTCGCCGTACCATTACGCGATGGATAACCCGATCCGCTTTACGGATCCCGACGGCATGGGTTCGTATGACTCCGAAGGCCAGTGGCACAGCGAAATGGAGGGTTTTTACAACTACCATAATTTTAGCAGTGCCTATCGTCCAAAATCCTTCACGCAGGATTCTTTCGGGGAAAGCAATGGCGGTGGCGGTGGCGTGCTGACGGTAGGAGATTTGCTCGGAGCTTTACTAGACGGCGGTGGGCCTAGTTTCCAGTTTCCAAAAGGAACAGAAGAATACTATAAAAAGAATTATCCTGCTTTTTATAATTTGGTGAAAAATCAATTACCTAATATGATTAAGGATGAAAAATTTATGTCAGACTTAAGTACGGCAAGTGGCTTTTCAATTGATGAATTAAAAGAAATATTCAAATATGGAAAAGGGATGGAACTAAAAGTCATGGACTTGCCATTTGGTGATGCTGAGTATTTGCATGGAGGTATAACAGAAGGAAATACATTAAATACGGCAGCAATTCAAACTGCATTAGCTAATTGGTTTGAAAATGCTAATAAAGATACGGATTCTATTGAAGGATTATCAAATGTACTATATACTACTGCAGTAATTGCTCATGAAACCGCTCATTGGGGAGATGATTTAGGAAAAAGAAAATCAAATTATGAAGATATCGCCAATTTTATGCTTAAAAATCAAGGATTTAGACCAACCGATGTAGGTAATTTTTTTGAATATAAAGCTTTTGGAAGAGGAGAGCAAGGTATTGGTATAGGTCACTATAATACTGAAGTATCAGAAAATATTACTAATTATGTAAAAGCCAACTTTAAATTATTGCAAAGTATTTTTAAAACGAAATAATGAAAAACTCTATTAAAATTTTAAATATATTATTACTACTTATATTGTCTTCTTGTGTAAATATTAACAGTAGTAAACAAAAAGATGTTTTTTTATCGGAATTTTTTAATACGGAATCCGTTTATAATAGTTTAATTGATTATTATTCAAATAAATCAATCGTTATTATTTATGATAAAGAAAAATTGTTAGTTCAAAATTTAAAAAAGTATGGAATTAATAATAAATTTATAAATATTGAAACTGAAAAGCCTAATAATAAAGATTATTTTGTAGTTTATAATTTTACTTTAAATAAAAATTTAGCGACAATTGTATTAGCAACTTCTAATATGGATTATGGCATAATTTATTGTTTGAAGAGAAATCATGAAAATGAAAAATGGAAAATTATGAATATAATTCCTAAAAATAGTAGATAGTGAATTCCTCTATTAATTAAAAAATACAGGAGTAGAAACAATACTGGGCCCCACTACATTGCGGTGGGGTTTGTATATTATAGATCGGCTACATTTTTATAAAGAAGTTTTTGATTTTTTTGTCGTTAACATTTTATCGACCAGTTTAAAAATCATGGACCGTTTTTCCTTGTCGAGTTGATTGATAAAATGGAGCTTTTCAAAATCGTGTTTATCTTTGACTAATACCAGATTCGTTGTTCGTTTTTTATCTTAATGTTAATACGTTTCTTTGAAAAGAATAATTACATTTACAGCTGTACAAGTTGTATCAACAGCGCAGAAGTTCTTGAAGAAAACTATTTTTACCCTTTCGGTTTACTCCATAATTATAGCGGGACTACACAGAACCCTTACCAGTATAAGCACAACGGCAAGGAGCTTCAGGAAGACGGCAGCTATGATTTCGGAGCCAGGATGTATATGCCGGAGATTGCCCGCTGGGGCGTGATCGATCCCCTGGCAGAAAGCTACCGGAGATGGTCGCCGTACCATTATGCGATGGATAACCCGATCCGCTTTACGGATCCCGACGGCATGGGTTCGTATGATTCCGAAGGCCAGTGGCACAGCGAAATGGAAGGTTTTTACAACTACCATAATTTCAGTAGTGCCTATCGACCGAAATCGTTTTCCCAGAATACAGGGGACGGCTCAGGTGAGGGCAATGGCGGTGGAGGCGGTGATACAGCATTGGCAAATATCATCATTAACTTCTTAAGAGGTGATGAAAAGAATCTAGGAAGTTTTGTGAACAACGATTTTGAAGCCAACGGATGGCATGTTATTGATGCATCAAGTCTTGCCGATGCTTTAACGAAATTAACGAAATATCTAGGGAATAACCAAGCTGATAATATTTATATTAATGCACATGGTTCTACTAGTAAGCGTTATGTACTTGATGAAAATGGTCAGACAATTCCTGATTTAGAATCAGAGACAGGGTTTAAAATGATGGATGATACAGGATTTCATGTTGGAGAAGAGAAAATTTTAGGAACTCATCTTCAGCAGTATATTTCAGATAAAAGTAAATTATCATCTGACAAGCTAAATAGCATAGAAAGTTTTATAGGTATCGCTAATTATGTTAAAAATGGTAAAAATCTAATTATGGGAAGTTGTTATTCTGCCAATGATGAACTTTTTGGCAAAGGCCTTTCTTCATTGGTAGAATCAAGAGATATTTTTGTAAATCGTGATTTTTCAAGTAATTATTATGTTAGAGGTAAAGGTATAATTCCTTTCAATAATTTTATCAATTACAATCAAACTTCTCAAAATAATTATGAACATGGATGGGTCTGGTATCGAAATGGCTCAGCTGTTCAAACAAATTTTAATATAATCATGACAAAATATGGAGTTAAAACAATTAAATAAAATAATATTAATATTAAGTTTTTTCATTGGTATCAATGTATTCTCTCAGATGAACATGAGTTATATAAATGGGGAAAAATTAACAATTAATTCAAAAACAAAAAAAGGAGATTTTATTAAACTAGTTGATGATAACAATTATACTATTTATTATATAATAGACAGAAAAGATTTTGATTTAAAAAGAGGGTTAGGAACTAGTAGTATGGCAAATATCATTTTCTTTTCTAAAAAATATAATAAAGGAATTCTAGCTAGTTTTCAACAAATGATATATCATGTTAAAAAAAATGTCTATAACATTAGTTTATCTGTTGATGAACATATGATTATTCCTCAAATGATAATTGTAGATAAAAATTTTAATTACGAATATTTAATGACAAGTTACTTTGGTCCGTTACCTAATAGTGATATAGATATTTCAAGAATGAGAATACAGGATTATAGAGATTATTGTAAAATAAAAAAAATGTCTTTGAACAAGATTATAATTGATGAAGATATAAATGAAATTCTTAAAATTTTAAATACAGATACAATAACTTCAACAAATTGTGAGGTCATATTTGAAGTTGAGGACTTAAAACAGTTTTTTCCTAAGAAAATAGTTAGATAATATTTAGATGGTGGAGAAAGTGCAGCAAATATCATTATTAATTTTATAAGAGGCGATGAAAATAATCTCGGAAATTTTGTAAATAGCTATTTTGAAGCCAACGGATGGCATGTTATTGATGCGTCAAGTCTTGCAGACGCTTAAAAGAAATTAACTGAATACTTAGCAGATGGTCAAGCCGATAATATTTATATTAATGCTCATGGTTACTTTAGTAAGCGATATTTATTTGATGAAGAAGGAAAATTAATTCCAGATTCTAAATCAGACACCGGATATAAAATGACTTTAGATACAGGTTTTCATACAGATAAAGACAAAATTCTAGGAACTGATCTTCAGCAATATATTTCAGATAAGAGTAAATTGTTGTCCGATAAGCTAAGCAGTATAGAAAGTTTTATTGGTATTACTAATTATGTTAAGAGCGGAAAAAATTTAATAATGGGATTCTGTTGGTCTGTAAGATATGATGATCTTTTCGGAACAGGAATTTCTTCTTTGGTAAAATCAAGAGATATTTTTGTAAATAGAGATTATTCAAGTTTATGGCCTGATAGTGCAGGAAAAATAAAATTTCAAGATTTTACTGGTTATAATCAGACTTCGCATGGAAACTATATAAATGGATGGGTTAGATATCAAGATGGTGTAGCAACACAACGGAATTTTAATATTATAATGACAAAATATGGAGTTAAAACTATTAAATAAACTAGTATTATTTTTATTACTAGTTATTAATATAGGCGGCTATTCTCAGATGAAAATGGCAGATATAGAAAATAAGAAGTTTTCTTTTAATTTGAAAACAGAAAAAATGAATATTATCAAAATATATGAAGATAAAGATTATGATATTTTTTATATTGTAGATCGAAAAAGATTTAATTTTGATAAGCGGCTTACAAATGTTGATTTAGTAAATTTGATTTTCTTTTCTAAAAAATACAATAAAGGAATACTTACTTTATTTAAACAAAGTATTAAGCATAAAAAAAAATCAATTTACAACATTTCCTTATATACAGAAGCAGCTGGTAATTATATGTTTATTCCTTCAATGATTATAGTAGATAGAGATTTTAAATATGAATATTTAATGAAATATCATTATATGATGCCGCCTCCACCTGAAGAAGGAGATTATTCTTCATGGATTACCATAGAGGATATCAAAAACCATTGCAATTTTAAAGATATTACATTAAGAGGTAATGCTATTTATGAAGATATAAATGATATATTAAGTAATATCTCAAAGATGAGTATAAATGAAAATAAATCTAGGGAATGTAATCCATTAATTTCAGACGAAGACTTAAAACATTTCTTTCCAGAGAGAATAGATAAAAATGGTCCTTTTTACTACAAGAAGTAACGATTAATATTTTTTATTTTTAAAAAAGTGGTGTTAAAACAATTAAATAAAATAAAAGTGTTAATCGCTTTCCTAATTGGTATAAATGTTTTTTCTCAAATGAAAATGGCAGACATAGAGAATAAAAAAATTTCAATTAATTTGACTACTGAGAAGAATGATATTATAAAAATATTAGATAATAACTCATACAGTATATTTTATATTTTAGATAGGAGGGGGCTTGACTTTGGTGAAGGTGTTGGAACTGTTGATATGGCAAATCTTATCTTTTTTTCTAAAAAATATAATAAAGGTATTGTTACCATTTTTCAACAAAGTATTGAGCATGATAAAAAATCTGTTTATAATATTAAATTATTTACGGGATCTCATGATAAATATATGTTTTTACCCTCGATGATTATTGTTGACAAAGATTTTAATTATGAGTATTTAATGGAATATTATTACATGCCACCTCCCCCTCCAGAAAAAGGCGATTATACGTCATGGATTACTATAGGGTATATCAAAAACCATTGCAATTTTAAAGATATTACTTTAAAAGGTAATTTGATTTATGAGGATATAGATGATATATTAAGTAATGTTCCCGATATAAGTACTAATGAAGATAGATCTAAGGAATGTAATCCACTGATTTCGGATGAAGATTTAAAGTATTTTTTTCCGAAGAGAATAGATAAAAATGGTCCTGTTTACTATAAGAAATAAAGATTAATATTTTTAAAAATATGGAGTTAAAATAATAAAAAATAGGGCAATCAAAATGGTTGCCTATTTTTATTTTATGTTAATAAAGTTATTTTAAAATAGTAGCTATATTTACAGCTGTGCAAATTAAATAGTCCAAAAACAGCGCAGAAGTTCTTGAAGAAAACAACTATTATCCGTTCGGATTAAAACACCAGGGATACAACCAGACAGCAGGCAACCCTTCCTACACATACTGCTACAACGGGAAGGACGTTCAGGAGAATGGAATATATGATTATGGATGGCGGCAGTACATTCTTTCAGTCCATACGCGTATGTTATTAATAATCCGGTTTCATTGATTGATCCCGATGGAAGACTAAGCCAGAATTTTATTAATCAGATTAATAATTCTCCGGGCGGAACGACGTGGTATAATACAGGCATAGGTTTTTCCACAAGTGGCGGGACTTCTATGGATTATGATGGAAACAGCATCAACTGGGGTTCAAGCCACATTGGCGGTGTTTTGTCCAGTATCGGCGTTACCTATACAGGAGGAGGAATGGGAGCTGATATCGCAGGATTTATTGATATTCCCGGAATCACCCTTACCGGAAGACATAACCAGTGGGGAAATAGTTTTCAGAATGCATTTAATTCTTACATGAAGGAGTGGAATGCCAGAAGTGACTTTGCGTGGGATAGGACTATAAATGCAGGACGTTATAATGATGGCCCTATTCGATACATGGGAAGTGCGGGTGATCCTTTCGGTTTTTGGGAAGGGATTGGAATAATACTTTCTTCTTCCGACAATAGAAATATGAATCTAGCTGCATTACCATTGTTAATGGTAACTGGACATGAAGGAAGCGCTTTAAGAGTTTTGGCTGCAGAGAAGGGATTACTAATACAAGCTAATCAGAAAAAAGGACTAATAAAAGCTGAATATTTATTTGAAAATTTAAATGAAGCTAAAAACTTTGGATCATCAATTTTAGGACCTTCTAAAATAAGAATGTATGATGAAACCGGAAAATGGATTGGTTGGGAAAATAAATCAGGTAATCAAGTTTATTGGAAGCATGGGGACTGGGGTCAAGGAAAAGGTAGTTCAACTTTTCCACATATAAATTATAATATAGAAGGTCAAAAAGGACATTTTTATTTGAAAGACAAAATGGTTAATAGAGAAGAATGGAACTCGTTTAAAACATATTATAAAAATTATTTTAATCCTTAATTAAATGGACGAATTTAGAGATACACTACAAAACTTTTTTTCTAAAACAGGAGATTCAGAATTAAAGCAATATTCATATATAAATGGAAAGATTTCTTTGATAGTAGAACTTTATGATGATGATATTTTGCAAATGGAATTTGAAACTGAAAATTTATACTGTAAAAATTTTGAATTGAGAACACCATTTAACATTGGTTATTTTGAATGTACTAAGCTTTCTGATTTATTAAAAGTAGAAAATAACCACTATTCCTTTTCAGGAAATTTTATAGATTTAATGAAGGCTCAAAGAAATAAACTTAGCATGGCTTTTGGATTAAATGTACAGCATTATACACATCTTATAACCTTTGTAAACAGTTCTATTAGTATAGCTTTTATAGTTAATGAAAAAAGTAATTATAAAATATTAATCTAATTTTTAATTATTTGAAAGCTATTTGTATTTAATTAATTTCAGATGAAGATTTGAAGTATTTTTTTCCAAAAGAGAATAGATAAGAAAGGTCTTGTTTATTGTAAGAAATAAAGATTAATATTTTTAAAAATATGGAGTTAAAATAATAAAAAATGGGGCAATCAAATGGTTGCCTTTTTTATTTTATGTTAATAAGGTTATTTTAAATAGTAGCTATATTTACAGCTGTGCAAATTAAATAGTCCGAAAACAGCGCAGAAGTTCTTTAAGAAAACAACTATTATCCGTTCGGATTAAAATACCAGGGATACAACCAGACGGCAGGCAACCCTTCCTACACTTACTGCTACAACGGGAAGGAAGGACAGGAGAACGGAATGTATGATTACGGGGCGAGAATTTATATGCCGGAGATCGCCCGATGGGGGGGTAACTGATCCGATGGCTGAGCAGTACAGGGCCTGGAGTCCATACAACTATGCGGTAAACAATCCTGTATCCTTCATCGATCCGGACGGCAGGATGACGTATGACTGGCAGCTGGGCGCGTACAGGGATAATAATGGCGGTCTTATGGGCTGTAGTATGAACAACGTAGGGGATTCTTCATTCGGAAGCAACACGAATGATAGTTACAGCGGTAGATCTTCCGAAGGTGATGTTGTAAGTTTTATCTCGAATATTTTAGGTCCGGGAGCAGATGAAAGTCCTTCGCCATTGCAACAAGTAATTGCAACATTAAATTATATGTTTCAATTTGGTGAATGGGATTATATATATATACAGAGAAAAAGGGAATGATGAAAGGTACAAAAGGTGCAGAATTCTTTTCTGAATTTTTGATGGATAGTGATCCATATAGTGGTAAATATTTTAACGGAAAACCAGATAGAAAAGTCAATAATATTATATCAAGTCTTAATATTAGTATTACTATTGTCAAACTTAAAAATGGAGAATATAAAATTGAGACAAATAAGTTTTCAAGTTCCAATGATAGCAGTGCATATGATGCAGCTTCTAAAGGAGGTGCTGATATTACATACATAGGTAATGGAAAAGGAGTATTAAATATACAGTTTGAAATAAGTAATAAAGAACAAGTATTACAAGGAAAGATTGGGCAAATAGATGCAAGCGTAAATGTGAAAAACTCGCATACTGCATTTATGACCGTTGATTATCCATTTAGTGTAAAGGAAGATAGGGGCAAAATATCCTTGCAATTTGGAAAGGCTATTAATTATAGATCATATAATCTGAATGCGCTTAAAATTGCTGAAGGTATTTGGGAAATTCCATTAATACCTAAACAATTTAATGGTGTACCAATAAATCCTGTAGATTATAATTATCAATTAAAAAAGAAATAAATTATGAAGAAGTGGTTTTTATACCTTTTATTATTTTCAGGAATTTTATTTATAGCGGGAGCGTATATTTATCGTCAAAATCAGTATGAAAAGTTTGAAACCTTTTTTCTGGAAGCCAAATTACATGGAACTGGAGAAATAGTATTAGATAGTTCTTTTATAAAGCACTATAAGCAGTTACATATTGATTCAAAAGTTTATAAATATCTTATTTTTTTAAAAATAGATAATCAACATGCTTTAGGTAATATTTATGTTAGAACTATTTTTGATAAAAATTTTAAAATAACTGGAGGTGGTACGGGAGGAAGCATTATAGGAAATCATCCTCTTTATGGGATAAAAAATTCAATATATTTAAAATTTATCACTGAGAAGTGGATCCCAAATAAAAAATCTGCGTTTTATTTAATTGTAGAATATGAAAAAGGCAGGCAGATCAGATACTATTTTGAAATCACTGAAAAAGTAGAGAATAAAAAGTATACGATTTACTTCAAAAGTTATCCGCCAAAAAGGATTCTAAATGCAAAAAATCAATATATCAAAGATTAAATATGTTATAAGTTATCATTTAAAAGGATAATCAAAATTAAAATGGAACCGCCTCAGTTGTGAGACGGTTTCTGTGTATAACAGAGCGATTGCATTTCTTAAGAAGTTGTTGAACTTTTCGGAAATGAATATTTATTGACTGTTTTGGGAATACGACTATCGATTTTATAATATAGCCATAAAAAAAAACTGCCCAAAAATTCGGGCAGCCTTTTTAAATTTTCTATCAATTGGAATATCCTGTCAATTCTTCTTTCTTTGAATTGTAGATCCGGTATTCCAAATATTTGAAGGAATCTCTTGGGATTACCGTTACCCACTTTTTGTATTTAATGAACCATCTCGTCTGGATGCTGTTGAGCCCTTTGGTGAGGTAGGCTTCTACAAACGGGTGGACATGGAGATACAGTTTTCCTTTTTCCTTCTGCATAATCGTTCTCAGGGCTTCGCCCATTCTTTCCACGATAACGATCGGAGCTACGATTTCTCCGTCTTTATTCGGGTTTTCTTCTTTCGTTTCAATCTGTTTTTCCGGACGGTTTCTTTGTCTGGTAATCTGGATCAGTCCGAATTTACTCGGCGGAAGAATTTTGTGGCGGGCTTTATCGCGCTTCATTTCTTCCTTCAGATGTTCAAACAGATCTCTTCGGTGTTCGGGATTCGTCATGTCGATGAAATCGATTACGATGATGCCACCCATATCACGGAGACGCAGCTGTCGTGCGATCTCAGTAGCTGCCATTTTGTTTACCCTGAGGGCGTGTTCTTTGTTTACGGCAGCCCCGGTGGTGATATTGTTACCGGAGTTTACGTCGACTACGTGCAGGGCTTCCGTGTGTTCGATCACCAGGTAAGCACCTTTTGAGCTTGGGATGTTGACGTGTTTCCCGAAGCTTTGTTTGAGCTGTTTTTCAACATTGTAATATTCCAGGAGCGGAATATGGGAATTGTGAAAATGGACAATGTTTTTTCTTTCCGGGGCAATTACTTCCACGTAATTTTTCATTTCCTCAACCATCTGCTCGTCGTCGCAGGTAATGCTTACGAAATCCTGGTTGAAGTTATCCCTTAAAATAGCTGAAGCTTTGTCATCTTCGCTTAAAACCCTGGACGGAACTTTGTTTTTCTGTATATTTTTAAAAGTTGTTTCCCACTTCTGAATCAGCTGATTCATGTCGTTGTGCAGGTCTGCCACTTTTTTTCCTTCGGCGACGGTGCGGATGATGACACCGAAACCTTCAGGTTTTATACTCTCGATCAGTGTTCTGAGCCTTTCTTTCTCCTCATTGCTTCTCACTTTTTTCGAAATGGAAACTTTGTTGTCGAAAGGAATCAGAACCAAAAAACGCCCGGTTAAGGAAACCTGAGTGGAAATCCTCGGTCCTTTGGTGGAAATGGGTTCTTTGGTGATCTGAAGCAGAACAATATCATCTTTGGCGATGACTTTGTCTACTGTTCCGTTTTTGTCTATTTCGGGTTGTATCTCGAAATTCTTTAAGCTTGAAATATTCTGTTTTTTAGAAATCGTATCCTTTACGAATTTTCTGTAGGTAAGGTATTGCGGTCCCAAATCCTGGTAATGCAGGAAAGCATCCTTTTCGTATCCGATATTCACGAATGCGGCATTCAGATTGGGGGCCAGCTTTTTTACTTTCCCGATAAACACATCTCCAACTATAAAGCCGTTTTTGTCCTCTTGCTCATGAAGTTCACATAGTCTTCCGTCTTCCAGCAGGGCAATCTTCGTAAGATCATCCTCATGCGAAACTATTAGTTCTTTCTTCATTTTAATGTAAGATAAAAATTGTTAAGACGGCAGGAAAAGGCTGTTTTCTTCATCATATAAATTTGACGCTTAAGGTAAGCATTACCATTGAATGAATATAATTTTTTTGATAAACCATAAAAACATCTTTTCCGTATCATCTTATCGTTGCAAAACAAAATATAGTCGGTGAGGCTTTAAAATTTAAAATCACCAACTATATTTTTATATCATAGATCTCGAGAAAAAGAGATTATTTCTTCTTGTGTCTGTTCGCTCTTCTTCTTTTCTTTCTCTTGTGGGTTGCAACCTTGTGTCTTTTTCTTTTCTTTCCGCTTGGCATAATTATAATTTTTTAGTAACTAGTTAATATTCAGTTAATGTTCTATTTTACGGTAACTTTCGTTTTTACTTTCTCCACAAACGATTTTGATGGTTTGAAAGCAGGAATGTTATGAGCAGGGATTTCGATAGCAGTGTTCTTGGAGATGTTTCTTCCCGTTTTTGCTGCCCTAGTTTTAATGATAAAAGATCCAAAACCTCTTAGATAAACATTATCTCCATTATACATAGAAGTCCTGATTTCCTGCATAAAAGCCTCTACAACTTTCTGTGTTTCATTCTTTTCGGTGCCCAACTTATTTGAGATGGTGTTTACCAATTCTGCCTTTGTCATTTCCTTATTTTAATTTTAAATTTTAGGTGTGCAAATTTAGTTAAAAAAATTGAATATTAACAAATTAGTGGCAAAATATTTTTCTTTAAGAGGTTGAAAACTTAATATTTACTCGGTGTTAAAATAACATTAACTCTCCTTTACATGCTGGAATTGTAGTATCCGTTCTCCACACAGAAGCGGATGAGGTGTAGTTTTGTCTTCAGCCCGAGCTTTTCCGTAAGGCGGTTGATGTACGTATCGATGGTTCTGGTACTGAGGTTCAGTTTTTCACCGATCTCCTTGTTGCTGAAGCCTTCGTAGCAGAATTTCATGAGTTGGATCTCGGTCGGGGAAAGTTCTTCCTGGCTTTTTTTCTGGCGGTCCATATATTCCATCACGGCCAGGGGCTGCTGCTCCCAGGATTGGGTATAGGCGGCATAATCAAAGCTGTCTGAAGCGATTTTTCCCTTTATGATGTCCTTGATGATATTGCTTTTTTTCTGGCAGTAATAGATGTTCGGGATTTTGGACAGAAGGTCTGCCATATCTTCCTGATAGGTTCCGGAGTAGGTAATAATCGGGGTTTCGGTATTGCTTTTACGGATGTATTTGATAGCTTCCAGCCCGCTGAGTACCGGCATAAAAAGCTCGATAACAAACACGTCCTCCTGCCTTCTGTAATTCCTGCTGATCAGCTCATGACCGTTGTTGCAGTCATTAAGCAGGATGTAAAACGGATTTTCCGTAAGGGTCTTGACCAGGATCTTTTTAAAATAAAAATCACTGTCGGCAATGGAAAATCGCACAGTATTACTCAATATTTTGCTCACTTTTACTATCGATTTGGTGAATGATAATTAAAATTCAGATCACTAAATTAGGAAAATAAGCCGAATGTGGAAATTAATATTCGTGTAATTCCGGGATTACTTTGTTGAAACTGATAATGAAAAGTTTGATAAGAGCTGGAGTCAATAAAAGTCGTTGTGTTGAAATGCGCAAAGAGACCAATGAAATGGACAAACATGCTGCTCTAGGGCGCAAGATTATCTTTGATAAAATAATGGAGTTCAGTTTATTTGTATTCGTTCCAATTATCTTCTGAAAAACTTCCTGCACAAAAAGATCTGCGTAATCTGCAAAATCTGCGCGATATTTTTTGATGCAAAGTTTTAATTCTAATCTGCTTATTAAAGGAAGCAAAGAAGGAATCAGCAAGTTGATTTGAAAAAGCATACGTTTGTTCATAATGATTTAAAAATTTTGTACGCCAGCTTCGCGCAGCAAATTTATTTGCCTTTGCCTGCTTTAAAATATGCGGAGTAATTATCAATCTTTGCGTTAACTTAAAGCAGCATTAATTAACGCCTGCAAAATTTGATACCGTCAAATTCCTTGCGCTCTTAAAACGTATTGCTTTAAAAAAAACTTGCCCCTTTGCGCTTTCCAACAACAAATACGACCTTTTAAAACCTGTAAATATTTTATTTAAAACCCACTACCACATTTCTTTTATCATTTGATTCGGAAACAGCAGCAAATAAACAGAATACTTAATTTTGTATATACATTATTTTTTTATAATTTCACATTCCAAACAAATCACAAACATATGTCTTCGAATAGGGAGAAAAAATTAAATAAATCGGACGTCAGGATGGGCATTTGGAAGTTTGTCCTGTCCTTCATTATCCTGTCGGGCGTTTCCTTCATCTGCGTATTTTTCTTTTTCAAAAGCTACGACATTCAGCGGGAAGGAATCAAAAAACAGGCGGACGACTACCGCGAGCTGCTTACCCGAAGCGATCTGCTTAGAATCCATGTCGACAGCATCCTCTACCGGATGGATCAGCTGGACATCAATAAAGTGGACAACGATATTTTCCTCAAAAATTACATCATTGATAACGTCCGGGATGCCAAAAACATCATGGGAAAAGACAGTGCCGATAATTTCAAGCATTATTCCATTCTCATGAAGCAGATTGCGCCGATGCTCGATCTTAAAAACCAGATTGTTAACGTTTCTTATAAAGAACAGAATGCCCTCCGGGACCTTAGCGAATGCCGTGGGAAAGTAGGCATTGTAAACCATGAGCTGCGGGTAGACCCCACCAGAAAATTTTCAGGAAGCAGACGCAGAAGATAAAAAGCCAACATTATGCAGGGACAAATCACACTATCGAAAAAAGAAAGGCATTATCAGTTTTTATATTTAATTCTCATGCTTTTCGCAGCCATTATATTTCTGGGAATTATTTTCCTGAAAGGATTCGAATCGCCCTTTTCGGATGAAGATATCGTTTCCGTACGGAATCTTGAGGAAAAAGCCAGGTTCGACCAAAGGCAGAAATTCTCCTACAAAACCATGGACAGCACATTTGCCATGATCAACCGTCTGACGGATGAAGCGCCTCAGCCTTTTGAGGAAAGCAACATTGTCTACGGAATCAACGATGTAGCCAATTATTTCCAGACCGGGGAAAATATCACGGACATCAGGAAAGACGCTTATCCGCAGATTGCCAAATTCTACAAAATGTATTTCAACGATAAAAAAGTTATTTCCAGCAAAACCGAAAACATCAAAAGTTTTGAAAAACAGTTTGAAGAATGTTCCATAGGCTTCAAGGAAAAGAAAAACCAGCTTTTCCAGCGGGAAACCGCATTAAAGGCTAGGTCTCAATAATCCTGAATTTAATACTGAGAAAAACTTTATACACTACCAGATAAAACACACATCATACAATCACAAACTATGAATTACTTTCAGAAAAACAAGAAGAACATTATCATCGGTGTTATTGCGACGCTGCTCATTGCAGCCCTCGTGGCATTGTGGCTCCAGAAGAAAGTGATACACTCCGCAGACGATATTGTCGGGGTCGTTTATCCGTCTACGCTTAAAGTAGGGGATACGCTTTTATTCGAGGACAAGACCCAGTTTGCAAAAACCAAAATGTGGAATTTCGGCGACGGGACGTCAAGCGACAAAAGCAGCGGGATCCACTTTTATAACAAACCGGGATACTATCAGGTCACCTTAATTATCGATAACAAATATTCCAAATCGTTCCCGGTGATGGTTTCCGCAAGAACCATCCCGAAGCCGGCAGATTCTACAAAAATAAGAACGGTAATCGATGCGCAGACCCAGGCCATGCAGTTTGAAAACGTGCAGTTCCGGGCCATTTCGGATGCCAAGCAGTTTACCTGGAAATTCGGCGAAACCGGAAATATCGATTCCAAGGATAAAATGGCCATCTATTCTTATAAAAAACCGGGCGATTACGTTGTAACGCTTTATACGGATGAAAGTGCCGAACCTATTCTGCACCAGATCAAAATCCTTCCGGCTTATGATGCCCTGCAGGAAGAAGTCAGTGTGGAGGATGCCTATGCGAAAATCGATAACGATTTCAAATACCACCTTCAGCAGATTGCCAACGGGAACAGCTTCAATATGCATTACAACTACCTGCTGAGAACCTATCTCTGCAACAATGAAAATACCGTAGTGAAAGTGAACGACAGCAAAGCCAATAATTTCTACATGTATTGTGCCGGGCTGCAGTTTGATAAAAACAAGGTGATCCAGACTGTAAAAGTGAACTTCGATGACGCACAGAACTGTGTAACGAAAGTCGATATTAATCAAAGTAAATAATTCCCGTCCCGAAATTTTCGGGCGGCACACCCATCATTTAAATAAATCAAGATGAAAAATAAATTTCCTCTAGCAGCATATTACGTAGGCGTTTCGGTTTTATTGGTAAGTTGCCAGGTAAAACTTCCATCCAAAAAAACACCGGAGCCCGCTCATTACGGGCAGGTAGACAATGCCCCGGTGATTAACGGTTTTCCTAAAAAGTCGGTTCCGTGGATTGCCATTTCAGACCGCTCTAGAAATACGGCCTATTTAGATAAAAACGACGAAAAATCATACAAGGAAGTCAAGTTTCTGGAACCGCTGATGGTGCTTAAAAGCAGGGACGGCATGGTGAAGGTCGCCGAATATATTCCGGATGCCCTCATGAAGAAAGTTTCCTCCAAACAGATCAAAACCTACGGCTGGATTCCGGAATCCGACCTTCTGCTGTGGAGCAGCTCCCTGAAAAGCGAAAAGACCGGTTTTCCGGTAAGGGTTGCCGTAGTGCCGAGCAACAGCGAAGTGATCCGCAATTCGGAAAGATACTATAAAAACGATTCGATCATGGTATTCAACTCACCAAGCCTGATCGAACAGGCCGACGTGAAAATCCCGAACGGACAGATGGTATACGTTTACAAGCAGGCGGAAAACAACAAAAGATTTTTGGTCGGGAAAAAGCCTTCCGTGGATATGGACAGCATCAGCACCGGCTTGTACGGCTGGGTGAGCTCCAATGTCATTTCAGCCTGGGGCGAACGTTCTGCCGTAAAGATGAAAAATACTACCGGCATTTCCGAAACAACCTTGGGAATTCACGAAGGAGCGCCCGGTAAAAACGGAGGGGAGGACAAAGCGGCTGTTCTGCTGACGGATGTAAACAAAAGAACACCGCTGGAAAATATTTTCCCGGTAACCTTACCGCTGCACGAACCGCCGGCACCGGATTCGAAGACCAAATACTTTACGAATATCCTGGATTACAGCAAAAATTATGTATTCAACGTCCTGGGAGAGCCGATCTATTTTGACCGCTACCGGGAGATTACGGAGAAAAATAAAAAAATCAATATTGTTTTTGCCCTCGACATCAGCGCTCCGAATGCACCGTATGCCCCGATTGTAAAATCATTGTTACAGGATTTGCAGCTGAGGTTCGAAAAGCCTTCTTATTTCAATCAGGTAAAGTACGGGGTGGTTTTATACAAAAACAATTCGTGTGGAGACAACGTGGCCGTTTCGGGCTTAAATACCGATTACAGCAAGATTACGACGTTTATCGATCAGAAGGCCAATGAAATGAACTGTGCGAGCAACAGCGGTTACCAGCCGGTCGGAGAAGGGCTGATGGCTGCCGGAGACCTTTTGTCCAATGTTCCGGACGAAACCAATGTCGTCATCACCGTAGGGACCTCCGCCAGCCAAAGCGGAAACATGTACGGGGTGATCAATTCCCTTACCCAGGCGCAGGCAAGGCTGATCATGTTCCAGACCAGCGCAAGGTCTTCGGATACTTACAACGATTTTGTTTTAATGTCTGAAAATGTAGTGACCAACACGGCCAAAAATATTGCGGAGCTCAAGAAACAGAAGATCATCAATCAGAATGATGTTTTAACTAAAAATAATTTCAGCCTGGTAGAAGGTGATGAAGGGTTCTTCTCACTGGACTATCCTAAGCAGAGCATGGCCCAGGGATTTGTGATCTTCCCTAAAAAAGGAGACATTGCCACGCCGGGTTATCTTAAAAAATCCGTAGACAGCCTGATTGCACAGGTTACTTTGGATAATACGAATCTCGATAAATCTCTGAACGATTATTTCCACTCTTCGGTAGGAGCAGGAAGAACGGATGTTGACGTAAGATACAAGTATCTATATCCCGGCCTTACCAATCCGGTGCCGGCAGGTATTGCGGCCCAGCTGATCAATTACGGGAACCCGTTTCTCGTGAAAGGCTATATCCCGAAAGAGCTGAAGGACTTCAAGCCGGGTCTTGAAAAAGGAGTGCTGATCTCTGAAAAAGAATTTGACAACCTAAAGCAGTTCTATACCGAAGTCTATCAGAATACCGGTGCCGAAAGGGCGGATTTCAGACAGTCAAGGGCAATCAATGAATACATAAAGCTTCTTAAGAAATATAACCCTTCCTCTCAGTTCCTGGATAAAAGCGAATTGTACAAGCAGCCGATGTCTTATGCGGTTGGAGTAAGTACCGGTTTCGACAATTCCGAAGAAGAGCTGATGTCGAAATACATGCTGAAAGGATGGAAAAAATCTAAAATCGTAACCAACGAAACGGTAAGGAATTATTTCCGCAACTATAAGAACCTGGCCGACCGTATGCTTTCCCACCGGAATGATCCGGCGGTGAAAATCCAGCAGAACGGGCAGACCTTCTATTGGCTGAATGAATATTTTATGCCGACCATGATGCCGGTAGAAGCACCGGAATATACAGGGCATTAAGAACTTATTAGAAAGAAAGGCAGAAATTTATTTTCTGCTTTTTTATTTTTTAATCTAAATTTTTTATCTTTGACATTACCCAAATCGCATAGATATGTCACAGCAATCATCCCCTCATGACGGCAAATATTTTGTCGTACAGAAAGGCAAAGCCCAGTGTAATCAGGGTGACCAGTTCCCGCAATACAAAGTAACTTCCCATCAGAAACATTTCTGGAATGATTCCGATGGCAATGCCGATTTCCTCGGTGTTACGGAAGACGACCTCCAGTTCAATCCCCCGGGCCCGAGCTTCGGCCGATGCAAGTTGAAACCCAGCGGTGGCGGATATCTTCCCTGTACCTATGCACCGGCCGGAAAATGGCAGAAAACCTATGATAAAGTAAAGATCACGGGTAAAAAGATCGTTACCGAACTTTCCGAACTGCAATGTACCATCGGCGGAAAAATTACCATTAAAGATCACGGACAGCGAGGAGAAATGAGCAAGAAAAACGTGAAGAATGCAGATAACAAAACGGTACAGCACATTAATCCTCTGGTAAAAATGCAGGATTATAAGGAAACGGTTTTGGAAAGTGAAATTGACGCGTATTAAATCAATCAAAAAAAACACCTTCCATGTCTAAAAAAGGAGTTTCAAAAATTTCGGGAAACCCTGCTCCGAAAGTAGGGGAGAAAACCACGTATATGGTAACCGGCTGGTATCCTGCCACGCCGGCCGGTGAAAGAAATCCCGCTTCGGTAACCTGGGAACTATTTAAAAAACGTCCTGACGGAAGCTTTACCAGCACCAATATCAAAAAAACGGGCGACGGAAGCTTTACTTTCGGGGAAGTCGCTGCAAAAAATACCTACCGTCTTGAAGCTTATCTGCATCAGCCGGAAGGGAGCGGCCCCACCACCATCGATATTACGCCGCAACCGGCAGGGATTCCGAAGATCAATAAGGTGGAGCTCCGCTATGTGGACGATTCTCCCGGAACGGTTTTCAGCTACACGGAAAAAATGGTAGCCCTTGCCCATTGTGTAAACCTTACGGGCGAAAAATTGCTCTTTACCCTTTGGGAAGACGATGCTGCCGGTGAAGGCCACAACAGCAAAAACAAATTCGTCGACAGTAAGCAGGCAGTCGTCGGCAGAACGGGAACGGCAACCGCTGAATTTATTCTTACCAAAGCTTTGATGCAGAAAGCAGCACAAGGCGAAAGAGATCCCAAAGAACTGGAATTCTACGTCACGGTAGAATATTATAAAGATAAAAAACATGCTTCGGATAATATAGTCCTGAAAAACCCGGACTATAAACCACCGGTACAGCAGCCCGCACCTTCTGCGCCTGATAAAGGCAACACGCCGACGCCGGCTCCGAAAGCCCCGACCAAGGCGACAGGTTCACCGGCAGCCTCCAAACCCGCTTCCCAAAAAGAAGAAAGCGGCATCGTCGATGCCATCACCGAAAGCGTAAGAAATACCTGGAACGAGCTCTGGGACTGGGCCGAATCCAAAGGCACCGTAACACCGGAAAAAAAAGCCACTCCGCCGAAGCCGGAAGGGAAGACGACGAGTGTGGTGGAAGGCACAAAGACAGAAGGAATTATCGATGTATACTTTGCAAAGGAAGAATTTACGGTACAGACGGACGAAGCAGCCGGTCAGCACCAGTATACGTTTAAAAGTGATAATAACAATATTGATAAAGATAAAATCGCTGCCATCATTAAATCCAAAATAGATACTGCCGTAAAAGCCGATAAAAAGTATACGAAGCTTGATAATATTAAAAGTGTACTCACCAAAGGTTCCTATAAGAAAAACGAGATGCTGCAGATTAATTTGTTCAAGCTTGGTCCGGAATTCGTAAAAATAAACAGTATTCCGATCGGTGAAGAAGTATTTGTAGTGGCTAAAACCTATTTGCTGGACGGCAAAGAAGTTACAATCAATATCAAAGAGAAAGATGCTTTATTCATAGCGAAAGATGCTGATCTCACAGTTTTGGAAGCAAAGGATAATGGAAAAGAGATTACTGCGCTTAAAGCTATAGTAGAGAAAAATACCGCGAAAATCAAAATTAAGCTCCGCCCGAAAGCCGATGAAAAATTTTCTGAATGGAGAGAGAAATTAAATGGAGTAAAAGATGGTACTCACACGTATACTTTCGGAGGAAATAATGCTACGTCTACAGAAAAGCAGAAGAAAGAAGTCGCAAAAGCTATTGCAGACAAGATAAAAGCTGAACTGGCTACTCAAAAAAAGACAGCAAGAATTGAGACTATTGTAAAAGCTTTAACGAAAGAAGCTTACAGCAAAAATGAAAAGATAACCTTTGATATTTACAGAAATGTAACCGAATATTTATGGTTAAAAGCAGAATGCCAAGGTGATATAAAAAAGCATACCGGCGATTTTCTGAAGAAAGACGGAGCCTACTTTATAGTGACCAAAACCAAGCCTGTAATTTTCCCGTTATTGGTAAAGCCTGAGAATGATGAAGAAAATACATGGGGCAAAAACTATTACTGGGCAGCAGATCAGGGAAGCAATATGACGACTTTTAATTCCAACAGGAGCGGTGGAAAGAGAAAACATGCCGGAAGAGATTTGTATACGCAGCCGAAAACTACGGTTGTTGCTATTGCAGATGGCGTAGTGCTTAAAACAGCACCGTTTTATGCGCAGACAGATTATATTGCAGTACACCATACTACCAATGATGGAAGAGAGTTTATAATAAACTATGGGGAAGTAGATCCTGATACAAAAACCGTTAAAGAGGGTGACAAAGTTACACAAGGACAGAAGCTTGGAGTAACAGGTCATCTCCAAGGGATCACAGTTATTGCAGGCCACACAATCTATATGATTCATTTTGAGCATTATTCCGGGACTTTGGGATTTGATATGAGTAAGAACCACATCCTTTCCGGAGAAAATAAATACAAACGGAGAGGAGATCTTGTAGATTCGGTAGATATTCTGGAAGAAGGCTACAAAAATACATTCGGTGAAGATATTGGTGACGGTGAGTTATTTACTGTAGAAGATGGTAAAGCAGCAATCCAGACTCTCTATAATACTTATAAAGACAGTAAATGGAATTGGAAATGGGAAGGGTCTGACAAAGAAGTTGAGGTTACCGGTAAACAGCTTGTGACCATTGTTGAAAAAATGTACCGTTTAGAAACCAGCCATTTTAAATCCAAACAGTACCAGCATTGCGGAACCGGAGGGATGGAAGTTTTCGGCGAAGCCCCATATTACGGATGGGACCAGAATCTCTTTACGGAACAGCCGGTGGGCACCTGGAGTGCTTTTGAAGGAAAAGGCCTCAGTGGTGCGGGCGGTAATGCTCAGGTGACCGATAGAAAAAAAGAATTCGTAAAATTGCCTTCCGTAATTTCGGGAATGGAGTATAAAGCAAAATATATTATCAAACATAACGGAAATTACGCACGCTGGTTCAATGCTTCTGATACAACAGCACAAACTTCGTATCGTGATTCTCTAAAAAATATCAGAGCAAGATTTATTAACGAAATCGCACCTGACTAAGATATGAAAAACATAATGAATACGTATGTAGTAAGATTTACAGTACTTTGTCTGTTGGCAATACTGTCCGGCTGTAAAAAAAACCAGCAAGAACCTCAGCAACAGATACTGGCGAAAGTTGATACGGAGGTACAACAGAATCCTGAAGTTAAAACTGATAAAAAATATTCCTGTGAGGATCTGCTGAAAGAACTTGTCTTATCCAGCAGTCTGGAAACCTTGAAAAAGTTTAAGCAAGTAGAGGTAAGAACCGAGGATATTTCACAGGATAAAATTACCATTGAAGTATATACAAAAGAAACTTCAGACAGAACGGGAGAACTCCGTACCGTTGAAAATACGGTAGCCTGGCTGGAATTTATCCCGAAAAGTAAAAAACTCTATGACATTACGGCGGATCCCGAATCGCCTGTTGATCTGAATTATGATAAAACCCTCTTCACCCGGCATTCAATTTCTGAATTATGTGGTCTGAAAGCAGCTGAGTCTGTTCAGCAAAAAACAGATGTTTCCTGTAAAGAAATTACCGGCGAAATGGCATCCGGTCAGGAATGCATCTTATCTTCAACCACCCTTGAAAAAGCATACCAAGATCTCATTAACAAAGGAGCCGTAAATGATTCAAAATATCTTCCGAAGCAATTGCCTGCAAAAAATGCATCAATGGAAATCAATAAGGGCGGATTAATGAATATCGATTTTAAAATAACGGGCAGTAAAGTAAGCATTGAAATGTTGTATGCAGGAGGAACAACCGATATTACTTTTGAAAAACAAGGAAATAATGTGAAGCGAACAGTGATGTATAATGCTGATTGATAATGATATGATCTGATGTCTTTGATTTGAAATAAAAGATCAGCAGATTTTAATATCGCAATTTAGACCAAAAAATATTTTCCAATAAAAATTTATGGTATTTTTGATCATACAATCAAATTCAAAATACGGTATGATCAGAAAAAAACTTTTAGGACTTTCATTTATCGCTGGACTGGCGTTGGTTTCCTGTAATAAAAATGAATCGAATCATACAAAAGCCAAAACGGCGTCATCCGTTGTTTCATCGCCTGCGGACCAGGCTGTAGATCCTGAAAAAAAACAAAGTACAGAAGAACCCGACGAAAGTACAGAAGCACCGGAAGAAAAAAAACCGGAAACTGAAGTTTCCAAAAAATCGGTAGAAGGCAAATATGTAGCTGTTGGCTGTGACGGCGGAAGGTTCTCTATTGAATTTAAAAATACCGACGGCAATCCGGTGTTCAAAATCTACGATAAAGGAAAAGTAATTGCTGCAGGAAATGTTTCAACGGAAACCGATGAGAAAACAGGGGAAATTAATGAGATTGACCTGGGGGATATCGGTGGCCTTTACGAAGGCGATAAAATCATTATCCAGAATTATGGGAATGCCATGAATGAATTCGACCATTTTACCCAATGCGGCGACAAATACCTGGAGTTTACCAAAAGTAAATAAATAGTCTGAACCCGAAGTAGAAACTGGTTTAAAGGCTGGAAGAGGGAAGGTGGAAGTTTTTTTGTCGGAATATTTCTCCAGTCTTGCATATTATACCAATTCTGTATATACAATAGTCTAATTTAATAAAAAAAATAGTCAAAACTACAAAGTTGGATAATCAATTCTCTAGTGATTAGATTTTTCACAATTTTACTTATTTCCGTTTTGAGTTCTTCCATTGTTTGATAAATTTTATTAGTCATTTTTCTTTTTATTTGTAGCCAAACTAGTTCAGCAGGATTGAGTTCCGGAGAATATGGCGGAAGAAACAACAAGGCAATGTTTTTGGGGATGTTAAGCGATTTTACTTTATGGAAAGCTCCATT
>JAAIGF010226765.1_pt1 | contig 29485 bp, 26 predicted proteins | sample 6487441 | NCBI WGS metagenome assembly JAAIGF01 (sample SAMN13974129, study PRJNA590717) | phyllosphere metagenome | biome: pepper field; feature: multiple bacterial spot infested pepper fields; material: pepper leaves; isolation source: leaves from pepper fields | host: Capsicum annuum ... | reverse complement strand
GAAAACCTGCTTGAATGGCTCACGACGAACCTGATCATCACGATCCCTTTGCTGTGCGTAGAATTGGCGCTCCATCGCATCGCGCTGGAAGGCTTGCCACTGACCACTTTCAAGCAGATGCAGTGGATGTGCCACAGTTACTTCATCGGTTGGCTTCAAGGCTATCGGCTCAGAAGAGAACGCGGTCTGTAGCGCAGAGCCGTCCTCATTCCAATATCCAAGACGACCATCCGATACGTTACGGAATACGAGTGCCTGGAACAATGGAGATAGCACCGGATTGCGTAGCAGACGTGAGACCTCTTTAACCTTGAAGGCAGTCTGATTGACCATCGAGCGCTCTAGCTCCTGACGAGCGCGGCGATATTGATCAGTGAGCTCGGACTTCAGTTCTTTGAGCTTTACGATATAGTCGTTCTTATTCAGGCGTGCAGGCACAGACTTGAGCGGCTTATTTTGCTTGGAGGCGATCAGACTACTCTGTCCTTCATTATCAATCTCCAGACGCACAAGCAGTCCATCTTCCACCTCATAGTCGTTAAAATAGAACAACAGCTCATCCAGCTTACGTGCTTCCAGATCCCAGGTCAGGCGCGTGACATCTGCATACCCAGCGTTACGAGCAAGATTATCGAGTGCAATCGCAGCCGCTGTGCTTTCACTTGCACGTCGCTGAGCACCGAACGCTTTGCTTTCTTTTAAGAAGAGCTGGATAAATTCATAGCGTGCACGCAGATCCGCGTCGCGTTCGCTATCCAGTGCAAGTGGAATCAGACTATAAGCTAGCAGCTGATCCTTGGTGCGCTTGTCGGCGACTTGCTTTTGCGTTTTGGCTAGATCCAGCTTACCCAGTACCGCATCGGCGAAGAGCTGACTACGGCGATGGTTGGCACCACCGGATATATATTTGGCACAGTCGTATAGAATGGCGAATCGCTCGGCGCCAAGCTCGTCATACGCTTGCAGGAACCAGTTCAGATCGAAGGCGCCATCATTGAACTGCTGTGGTGTAATTGGCGAATAATGAGCGACAATCGTCTCTTTTTCAGCGGAGAATGTCTCATTAATATGCGCATGGAAGTACCATGCCGCACTGCGCAGACCTTTCCAGTTCAGATGCTTTGCAATAATCTCGATCCATTGCGGTGCATACATCGCCGCTTCCAGCAGGCGCTGATCCGACAAGGGCTGGCTTTGTAGCATTTCGCCTAATAATTGCTCATCCTCGCCTTCAAGCGGATAGCAATTTTTGAGCAGAAGACTGAACATTTCCTTCTTGGTCAGACTACCGCTATAGCTATAAATGTAGCCACGTACAAATGTTTCTTTTTGCAGATTGCTCAAGAAGGAGACGAAATATTTCATACCATAGAAGCGAGCAATATTTGAAGCTAGATTGGACACGGGCGTTGGCAATTCACCGCGCGCCAGCTCAATTTCGAGTATACGAGCAAGCATTTTTTCACGAACGGGCTTTAAGTTCGGGAAGCGATCGACGATATTACTTTTCGCATACATGGTTGTTAGTTCATGCATCATATACCGATTCTTTTCTGGACCGTGCATGATCAGACGATAGATGGATTCATCCTGTATGATTCCAAGTGCATGAGCGCGCGCATAGTCTTCCAGCGTATTGGAGCCGTTCAGCAGATGAGACAGCTCAGCGCTCACACGTTCAATTTCATGTAAGGTACGGAATCTTTCCCGGAATTGCTCATCGTCTACGTGACGTTCACGCAGTCTGTTGACCCATGGATTGATGAGTAGATTCAAGATCGCATGCTCTTTTTCCAGTTTGTCTTTTGGGAAAGACTGCAATAGTTGGTGAATCGCCAGATTAATCCAATGAAAACCGGAGTGATCTTCCTCTACTTCACTGGAAATAGCGAACAACAGACTGTTAATATGATTTCGATAGCTGAGCTTATCTCTCGTTTGCTGAATTTCAATTATCCAGTCGAGCGGATAAACGGAGCCAATATAGTCTTTGCGCCATCCATCCAGCAGCTTCTCATTATCCTTAAAATTAGAGCGAGTGTACCAGAAGTAGCTTAATTCATTAATCGTGCTTTGGAGCGATTCCAGCTGTAAATAAAAGCGCAATTGTAAGCATTCCAGCGCTGTCAGCTTCACTCTATCAAAATAACCGCGCCACACTTCAGCTAATGGAAAGTCATCCAGCTCGTTTCCTTCATCTGGATTCGTGTCTTCATTGTAGTTAGGATGAGTTCGTTGCAGACTACCGCCAATCAGCGTATCCACTTTGTAGCCATTCGCATAATGAACCTGATATTCTACATTCCGATGCTCATACACCAGATCATTCAGTTCCTGCAAAATACTACAGATCCGTTCTGGCTTCATGGTCAGCAGATTAGTAGTAATATCAAAATCACCAATATCTACAGGTTCCTTCAGCCATTCTTCCTCGTGCGCCGGATCATACAGTCCAAAGCCATTACTTTCCGTATATTTCTCATCTTCGCTATGAAGCTTGTCCAGTAGAATCTGTTCTTTGGCAGTAGGCTTGGTGAATGAATCGGTGGCTTGAATGAGTCTTGCGAATTGCTCCTGTCTTGGCGGCAGAGCTTGAAGCTCGGTCAGCAGCTCAAGACCTGCGAGCCGTTGCAATTCATTTTTGCTACTCAGCAGTCTTGGCGTCACCAGCTCTAGCCGATCTTCGGGCTGGTTGAGGAGAAGCCGAATCGCGCTCTGACGCAGCGAACCCGTCTTCAGACGGAACAGATCCTCCAGGCGCTGAATTTCTTCATCGTTTAACGTAAATTTGGATGCGCAGCGAATCGCCTTTTCGCGATTGCTCATACTTTTATCAGCTAGTGCATCCAATACGAAGCGGCGCTGCGCGGTATCCTCGCCATCGTTAATCACATACTCCAGAATTCGTCCACGCAGATCAGGTGACATCTGATCCTTCATATCAAGCACTTGAGATAGGCGAACCGAATCTTCCCCGTAACGAGCCAGATAGATCAGCTTGTCGATCAGATCATCGGTGCGCAGATGGTAACCGGAGAAGGCGAGTATATTCGACGTGCCTGATAGCTCAGTAGAAGGCATTTGTGCTAGCAGAGCACGAATTCGAGCAAAGTCACGCTCTCGCTCTGCCGCATCTTCCAGTTGAGGGGTACGCGGAATTCGAAGTACTCGCTCGGAGTTGATCGCATCATTAACGAAATCCCATGTGAATTCACAGCCGTATACATAGTTCGCCATTACGCCATACACCAATTCCGGATCGGTGGCAGGATTCAGCTCCTGTTCATGTAATTGCTTACGCGCTACACCAAAGCGTAGCTCCATGTACTGACTGTTAGCGAGTACATATAAGGCAACGAGTTTGCGATAACGAACACCGGAGTCGATCACCTGCTGTAGTCGTGCAGGCAGATCATTTTCTTCATGCACAGCGGTCGCCCATAGACTGATAAAGATCTGGTTTGCATCTTCGCTGCTCAGCCATTCGGTACGAAGGGCTTCGTCTTGCAGTGCATCATAGATATACTGCACCAGTTGTTTGGCAACGCGCTGCTGAGAAGCTTCCAGATTCATGCCCGTCCACACATCAAGCGCGCGTACGATCGAGCTGTAGCGAACCAGATCGTGCTCGATGATCGTACCGAGTAGGACACGCATCGCTTCGATGGTACCTTCATCCATCAGCTCAGCGATTGTCTGGCGTAGCCCTTCTTGCAGACGTGCGGCTAATAGTAGATCAGCAACCGTCTGGTAATTCGCTGTATGATGCGACATGAGCATGCCTTTGAGCATCGCATGCTTCAGTAGTGCGGTCTGATTCTCACCATGAATAATGTCCATTAATAATCCATGAATGGTCGTATCTTCCTCGTCCAGTGCCTTTGCAATCATGTCTGCAATCGCAGGTTCTTTGGGCATATCATGCCAATCATAATCCGAGCGCTTTAAGTATTCGTGTAGATCGAAACCTCCGCCGTATAGCCGTAGTAGCGAGCATAGCTTCTCTATCAATCGGCTTCTATGTAAATGGATATTGCTTGTGCGATAAGGTTTGCGTAAGTAGCCAATACTATAAGGATATTCGGTCGCGTGTTGCACGATATAGCGGAACTGTGTAATAGCTTCTGCACCGACAAGATGCTCGGTCACAGAGAGTAACGGTTCAAAGAAGCTGGCTTCATCCTTACCTGCCATCTGTTCCAGCTTGCTGCATAGTACGCCAAATGCCTCATCGTTGTGTACATACAGAGATTGAATGAGCTTTGTGCATAATTCCGCGATCTCTTTCTCGTCACCTTGTAAGGTATCATGGATTGCCATAAAGCGATCTTTTAGTTCTACCGTCATTTCATACCAGGTTGCCATGTTCATGCTCCTTTCGGATTCGCCTAAGTAGGGTATACATTTGCATGCAGTAGATATCGAACTACGAGCTATTTAATTCATAATTAGCTTCCTTGTAACTCTCTCAAGAGAGAAGACCATTTTGCATTGGAAAAGGGGCGGTAAAAGAGCTGTTCCACCCGTTCATGCTGCTGCTCATCCACATGGAGCCAGATCGCCTTTTTGGCAATTTTGGCACAGGGCTGTAAAGTGTAGCGCTGTCCGCCAATCTTGCTGCGAACAGGGATGCGAAATTGTAGTAGCTCATCTACACTTCGCCATTCTTCCCAGCTAAAGCAGGCTCTGCGTTTCCAGTCGATCATATAAATGGAATAAAACGATAAGTCGGCGACTTGTTTATGTACAATCAACCAAGTCGATGGCACAATTTTCTGACGTTGTCTTCGGTTCATGATTGGTTCCTCGCTTGGGATTGATTCCTTACCATAGTCGTCCAGCCAGCATCGTCAGCCGAATTAGAACTAATGTATCGTTCTCTTGGATTGCTAAGGGAGCTGTAAGCTCAGTCATCTCCTCATCACGTAAAAAGACGCGATATAGCCCATCTTGGAATGCGAGCAGTGCGGCATCAATCGCTTGCTGCTCATCCGGCACTCGTGTATCCTCCACATGTCCAAAGCCAACCTTGCCACTCTCCGCGCTCTGCTGCACTTCCTGCTCTGTCAGATAGGGCAAAATATTGCCTGTGCTCTGCCTTTCAATGAATGAATGCACGCTAGACTGCACAAGCAATATGAGCAGCTCCTGTAAGTTTGCCGGTTCGTGAGCCAGCGCAATGGTCTGATTCAGCAGACTACTACGGCGTCGTGATGGGCTTTTGACTGTGACCTGGATGTTCATTATATCCCTCCTAACATGTTGAAGCTTGAAGTGGGTTGATCTACGATAGGTACTCCGTGCTGTGTTAAAAGAATCCCATGTTGTAGTACTACCTATTACTTCATAGACCATTTCACACCGGTTCTAATCACTTCTAAATCTAAAATCATCAGTACATCAGCAAGTCATACCAAGCGCAGACGTTAGGGAAAACTACAACGTAAAGATCTATGTATATAAATGAAGTGAAAGAAGAGCTGTGCTTGAATTCCTTCCTTATCATGTTACTGATATACGTAGCATAACACAAATTTTCGTACGAGAACAAGCGTTCCTTTTTCGCCAGGAATCGCTTATATGGATTAGGATTACAGGATTAGCGTTTTCCTAACAAAAGGTGAAATAGAAGAACGTTAAAATACAAGAGCGAAGGAGAAGGGTATAACCGAAGAATACGTTCACATGAACTCTATATCGTCGCATCACTCAAAAAAAGCCCTCCAGCTCAGACCGAAGCGAACTTCGATCTGGCGGAGAGCTGTTGCTTTCTATCGTTGTTAAGCTATACGCATATCAGCTACGCTAGAGACTGCATGTCAACTAGGAGCGCGTAACGATATGATTAATCTTGCAGGACAGCATAAGCCTCCTGAAGAACGTCTTTTGACTTCATATTACTCAGGTTCTTCGGTACAACATGGACGGAAATGCGAGCATTCAGTGCTTCCTTCACCTGCGAAGCAAGCTGCTTCTCCCCACTTAAAATAATTTCCTCCCACTGCTTCTCCCGTACCATATTTTCAATGATTGGTACCAATCGTTTAATCCAGCGTGGACGAATGACTTCCCATTGCTCGGAATAATTCTCACGCTGTTTGTTCACCGCGGACTTCAGATCACTTGTGTTCTGACTTGGACGTTCACGCCATTCATCATTGACCAGATCCCACTCATAATAATGCTCACCATGAATCTCACATAGCAGGCTGTCGATGATCGTGATCGTATCGTTACTGAGCTGTACGATTCCTGCTGCCGGGCAACGTGACATGATCGCTTGCAGTTCTTCCAGATGAGGCTCCGGCTCAAAGTAAAAGGCATTCGGCACACCGGTCTGTACCTTTTCACAAAAGAATAATCCGCCTGACGAGTCGGTAACGATAATCAGACCCTTTTTCATGTCGGTGCGACTGTTCTCGATGCGTTCCTCGACCTTGGCTTGCATATCTAGCAGCATATCGAGATAACGTTTTTCCTCGCCAGCTTCGGTGTACTCGGCTAGCTTTTTGAAACCGTTCTTGAGGCGTAGTTTCCATTCCGGCTGGGTGCTGGCAGTTGGTTCAGTGTTCAGATAGATGGTCAAAAACCGTTCTGCTGAATTGGCAGAATACTTCTGAAGTGCTTTCCAATTTTCCATAAATCCCATAATAGCTGTACCTCCTCAAAGAGAGTTCCCTTTGTCTTTACCCGTAGACAAAAGGCTCAAAACTATTTTGGCAAATTATACAAAAAGGATCAACCTTACCTATAAATATTGCGTATAAATATTAGAGTAGTATCCTAAAAATAGGAAATGGGAATAATGTCCTATTTAGACCAATTTCCAACTATTAATAGTCGAAATGGTTTATAATTTGGATATGTCCATAGAACGATACAACGTCATTTATACAGGCCTATCCCTCATATAACGAAGCAGTGGCAGGCATTTGCTTGTTATGCGTCTTCTGCAATAGGAAGATGATGTGGAGTTCCCCAACTGCCATTATATTTTTCCAATTTAAAATAACTAATAATGTATGGATAACGGTTTCCTGACACCAAATGTAGTGAAAAGGAATATGAGTTGAATATAAGGAGAATTGGGATATGAAATTACACGATCTGCTACAGACGTCAAGTCGGTTCGTTCGCACCCACAAAGTAGCGTTTACGATCATGGGAGCATGTCTACTTGTGGTGCTTGGCTTTCTTGTGAAGACGACCGATTCAGAGGCGGAGCAAGCCTTAAATACCAAATTAGCAACGGCGGCACCCGTTTCAAGTTCATCTAATCCTGTCGAAGCCGCATCGTATACCGTTGAGCTGCCTACCAGCACTGCCACAGCGGTAGAAACTCTGCCTGATCCAGTTGCAGCAGCTATCACCAGCTATCCAGTAGGTAAGATGTTCAGCGATCAGATCGGCAATACGAGTAAGCGTTCGGTAACTCTTCCTGTTGAACGTCAGGAAAAAGAAGATCAGTGGTTGGGCGATAAGCTGGTCATCGGCCCCAAAGAATCTGCACTTACTGTGGATATGCTACGCAAAGATGGCGGTAGTATGGGCGTGTATGAGATGCCTGAAGCGAAGCCTGTCGATGTTGCTGATCTGTATTTTACGATGACGCAAACAGGCAAAGACATGCTAGCTGCATCCGATTATGGTCTGGTCATCAAAGCCCTGTATGGAGAAATGTTGATTCCTGCAGAAATGTTAAAGCCAGTAGAGGCTAGCGGCGACATGAATGTGCAGCTACACACCGATCATACCGCTACCAAGCCAGCAGGAGCACAGTCGACGTCAATGAAGATCACGCTAGAGAGTGGTGCCATTGGAATGTATGTTACCTTACCGATCGAAAATTCTAAGATCACCGATGAGCAGCTCAAGCAGTTGCAGGTTCAGCAGCAATCGACAACAGGGGAGATCAAGACGATTCCAGCTGTATTGTTCCCCTATAGCGACACCTATCCACACGGGATGCGCTTCATGGTGACCGAGTCCGGGACGTACACCGTGATCTTACCATCCAAGTCATAAGACAGTGACGATTCGATAAACAAAATAGTATTCACAATATGGATTTGGCGTGCACTACACAGGTTCAGCGTGAATATCATATTCAATCGTAAGCTCTTGCATGAATGTTATGGCGAGAGCTTTTTTATGTTTGGATTCACAGGCAAGACGGGAGATACGAATCGCAAGGATCAGAATCTGCAGGTGGTTGTGAGAGGATCATAGATTCAGCAGAATGGTTGACACAATTTCGAATAACTTCTATACTTTCATTGTTACTAAAAGTAAACATGTTATTAAACAATAGAAATACTGGAGGAACCATACATGAACAAAGAGCAGCGCAAACAAGAGATTTTGGACGCTTATAACTTTAGACATGCAACGAAAGCATTTGATCCTGATCGTAAAATTTCCGAGGACGATTTTGAATTCATTTTAGAAACAGGTCGTTTATCACCAAGCTCCGTAGGTTCAGAGCCATGGAAGTTCCTTGTGGTACAAAATGCAGAGCTACGTGCGAAGCTGCGTGAAGTGACATGGGGAGCACAGGGTCAACTGCCAACAGCGAGTCATTTTGTGATCCTGCTTGCGCGTAAAAACGTGCGTTATGATTCTCCATATCTGCGCGAGCAAATGCTCGAAGTGAAGAAAATGCCGGAAGAAGTGTTCAACCAAGTGATAGGGCGCTATCGTGAATTCCAGGAGAATGATCTGAAAATACTGGAGAATGAGCGTGTACTGTTTGACTGGGCATCCAAGCAGAGCTATATTGCGCTCGGTAACATGATGACAGCAGCGGCAGAGATCGGCATTGATTCTTGCCCAATCGAAGGCTTCCAGCTGGATAATGTAGAGAAGCTGCTTCAAGCTGAAGGCTTACTGGATTCCAATGAATTTGGTGTTAGCGTAATGGCTGCATTTGGCTACCGTACCGATAAAGAAGTACGTCCAAAACAAAGACGTACAACTGAGCAAGTCGTACAATGGATTAACTAAGCGTCAGCTTTTTCTATATACTCAGCAAGCCAAGCACATGCCCTATCCGGCGGATAGCTCGCATGTGCTTTTTTTGTTCAAATTTTAACTTTGACAGTATGCGCTTACAGATTCTATAGTTATAAAACACTTGTTTAAACATTTATAGTGTTAGTGATCTTCTAACACAGTATGGAAACGAGAAAGGCTTTTTGTGTAGACAAAAAGCGCACCAATATCACATTACGATTTGAAAAGGGGTAACGATGAAAACTATATTTCCGGCATTTATGAAAATGCCTACAACGCGTGTCGGTATTATTACCGCCGTTTTGTTCCAATTGATTTTTACGGTAATCTGGATGACTGGCTATCATGGTATCACCGATCGTCTGAATAATCTGCATGTGGCGATTGTGAATGAAGATACGGTGCTTGGAGAGCAGATTGTGAATGGTCTTCAAGGTAAGCTGCCTGTACAGCTACAGACCAATTTGACGATGGAGCAAGCACAGCAGCAGCTACAAAATCGCGAGCTGCAGATGATTGTCGAGATTCCCGCAGATTTCTCTGACAAAGTGACATCGGCTGATCCAGCGCAGCTTCATTATCTGGTCAATGAATCGAATCCGGTGATGATCAAAAACATGATGACCGGTATCGCAGACGGTATTACCGCAAGTGTAAATCAAGTAGCGATCCAAAATGGACTGGAAACGGTACTCAGCGGCTCCGGTCAAATCTCGGATACACAGGTACAGAATATGGCAGGATCGCTATCTCAGCGCGTCGTATCCCAGGTTGAATCGGTCAATCCGGTACAAGGGATGAACAATCAGATGGTGCCGATGATGATGATTCTAGCATCGTATGTAGGTGCCATGATTATGGGACAGAACTTTGAGGTATCTTCGCGTGCGCTCGCATCGCGCTTTGGCCGCTGGCCGCGCATGACGGCGCGTCTGCTGGCAACTACGCTCGCTGCAATCGTGGTCTCGTTTGTCGGTACATCGCTGGTAGCATTGCTTGGTGGACAGCTTGGACACGGATTCTTCGCGCTATGGGGATTCCAGGCATTGTTCTTGCTGACGTTTATGTTCGTATCGCAGATGTTCTTATTCGTGCTCGGATTGCCGGGTATGCTGTTTAACATTTTGATTTTGTCCGCACAGCTCGTATCGTCTGGGGCGATGATGCCACGTGAGCTATTGCCTGCCTTTTATCAAGGGCTAGGTCATATTTTCCCGGCAACATATGCGGTACAGGGGTTGATGAATATTCTGTTCGGCGGCAATGGTACAGCGATGGACTGTATGGCACTTGTATTGATCGCGATTGCTGCCCTGCTCATTATTATCGTCTCTACCTGGTTCCGTAAGGATCGTACACCTACACCGCCGCCTGTAGTGATCACCGAATCCTAATCCGATACAATGGAGCTGTGGAATCGGGATTGTGAAGCAAGGAGGTGTACCGCTTGAGTAGAGATGAAGAGCATGTGAAAATGCGTATTTTAAAAGCTACACGCAAGCTTGCTGCTCTAAAAGGCTTTGATTCGACAACGATTCGTGAGATTTGTGGCGAGGCCGAAGCGAATATTGCGCTGGTATCATATTATTATGGCGGTAAGGAACAGTTATTCCAAGCGATGATCGAGACATTTGTCCCGGTGAGACCTTTTTCCGAATCGCTTCAGCAGCAAGAGCTACATCCGGTGCCTGGTATCCAAAAGCTTGTGGAGCGCTTGTTCAAGCTATGGCAAGAAGATCCAGAAATTTCGTTTATTTTGCATCAGGAGTTTGCCCTGCGTTCGGAGCGTATGGAGCTTATTCAGCGCTATACGTTGCCAGCATGGCGATTGCTACGTCATTATTTGCAACAGGGCAGAGAGCAAGGAGTATTTTACTTCCAGTCGCTTGATCTGGCGCTACTACAGATGATGGGTGGTATCGTATTTGCTAGCAATACCGCTAAGTCTCATCCAGTGTTGCCGCTTCTGAGCGAGCCACCATTATCGCCTGCCCAGCAGTTAGAGCAGATCACCACAAGTCTACTCTGGTCTGTCGGGTATCGGGAAGCGGATCACGTATAGTATGCCAGACTAGATACGGCATTGTTCAAAAGATTTTGGTAGGAGACAATATATTGTCCTCTGCCAAAATCTTTTTTGGTTTGAAGAATCGTGACATACCGAGTTCCACCAGGAAGACTTTTTAAACGTAGGTAACAGGATCGTCATAATTTACATAATCACCCTATTTAGTTAACATAATTTATCGTTAATTCATATAAATAAGTGATTCAACTATAGGAATGGCTGGTTATTTTAGTAACAGGTTTCGAGCTGGCACAAAACGATTGAGCTAAACCATTTCGTGCCTAACCGGATGTAGATATAGAACTGATCTAATCCCGGTCTCGATCGTTCCTTGGGGGGAGCGATGTCTACAGGACAAGCCTTTCGGCGCCAAAACTAACGGTTTGTAGCAGGATTGGACAACTTGCGAAGATGAGAAAAAATCGACTTTAAACGCAGGAGAATTCAGCTAACTCCGAATTAACAATTTTGTAACCTTTGATTGAATCAGTATTGAAATGGTAATAGAAACAACAGGGGTATGTGGAAAGACAACAACACTCGAGATGAGTTCACGGCAATGGATGGCGGCTCACAAGTGAAGGAGAGATGGCATGAACAGGCTGACACGATTATCTTTTGTACTCATTGGACTGGTCGGAATGGTGGCGATGGCGATATTGGGCGCAATCGTATATCCGCTAGGCAACTTTTCAACGATGGTCGACAATTATCTGAATGCACAGCCATGGGCAATGCAGACGGTCGCGATTCTAGCACTTGTACTGTTTATCGTATGTGCATTGCTGTTCTTGATTGGACTATTGGCACGTCCGAAAACACGGGCGCTGTACATCGGCACACCGGTCGGACATATTCGATTGACTCAGAATATGATCGAACAGACCATTTTCTATGCGGTACAGGAGAAAAATGTACTCAAACAGCCTCAGATTCGTACACGACTGAACAAGCGTAACAAGTCGGTATACACTAGTATTCGCGGCGGCGTGATTCCAACCAGTCATGTGGTGGATGCGGCAAGCGACCTACAGCTCCACGTGGAACATCAGCTCAAGCAGCTTTTGCAAATTGAGCATGTGCGCGTTGAGGTTCGAATCGACGAGCGCCAGGAAGAAAAGCCAAATAAAAGCGTACCACGTGTGATCTAAGGAGGGAGCTGCATGAACATGTTGGAACAATTAATGCCTTATCGTAGACGGATACTATGGACGGTGCTTGGACTGATTATCGGAATTTTGTGGATTACGATTGGGTTTAAATACACGCTCCTGATCGTAGCTTGTATGCTGGTTGGATTCCTGATTGGTAAATGGCAGGATGGCGCACTGGATGTGCAGCGCTGGATTCAGTTTTTCACCAGGTAGTGTGGAGGTCTGCAGCTTAAGTGTAGTAAGCAGAGGTTTGAACCTGCTCATAGCTGCAATTTGCATGTGACAGATGACAAGTATTCAGGATTACTGCTTTCTGATCATACGAATCATACGAAAGCGAATCCTTTTACTATAAATCATAGCAACATCAAGCAAGCTTCCTATGATACTGCTTGCTGTGAAATGAATGGTAGTTATGTCGATCGAGTCTTAATCTATGCTGCTATCTTCTGCTAGTAGCACAACTAACTGATGGAACACGAAAGGATGACTGAACATGACAGAAACTAGACTGAATACAACTGAAACTCAAGTGCCAACTACGCCTGTACAAGTACGCAAAAATTCCCTGACTTTTGAAGATCAGGTTATTCAAAAAATTGCAGCGCTAGCAGCTAATGAAGTCCAAGGTGTACTATCTCTGGAAGGCGGCTTCTTCAGTAATCTGGCAGGTCGTTTCAGCAATGCGGAAAATGTGATTCGTGGCGTCGATGTAGAGGTAGGCGAGAAGCAGGTCGCTCTGGATCTGGTCGCAACGGTGGAATACGGCAAAAGTATCCCAACCATCTTCAACGAATTGATCAAAAAAGTAAGCGAAGCCGTCAATCGCATGACAGGTCTTGAGGTTGTCGAAATCAACCTGAACATCGTCGATGTGAAAACACGCAAAGAGTTCGAACTGGAAACGAAAGGCCCACAAGAAGAGCCGAAGATCGAGCGCGTGAACTAATCGCTAGCCCATAACGAAGTAGACGATACTATACTATATCGCTGAGCACAATCCAAATAGCCATGTCGGTGGATAACATCCCTGACGTGGCTATTTGTGATTGGAGCATCTATACACCAACCCGCCTTCGGAGGAGAGGAAGATTCATCCTAAGCGGGTTGGTCATGTGACGATGTATACGATTAGAAATTACTATTGTATGCTCACTGTGTGCAGAGAATCCAAATCATACGTATGCTTGCGCGCGATCAGGAGATCGGTGGATTATTGTAGCATTTGCGACAGACCGGATAATAGCTTTCATTCCCACCGATCTGAATCTGTTCGCCAGTGTAGACCGGATGTCCATCCATCATACGCATATTCATCGTTGCTTTACGTTCACAGAACCAGCAGATCGTCTTCATCTCTTCGATCTTGTCCGCATAGAGCAGCATGTACTGGCTACCTTCAAACAGCTGATTTTGAAAGTCATTTTTCAAGCCAAAGCCCATGACAGGAATGTTCAGATCATCGACGATCCGAACGAGCTGTAGCACCGTTTCCTTTTTCAAAAACTGGCATTCATCAATAAGTACACAGGAAGGCTTAGGTGCATAATTTTGGACGATATTAAAAATGTCTGTGTCTTCATGGATTGCAATCGCCTGCCGGCGAACGCCGATGCGTGAGGAGACGTAGCCGATCTCGTCTCTCGTATCCAGTGCAGACGTGAAGATCAGGACATGCTTATTTTGTTCCTCATAATTATGGGCGACTTTGAGAATCTCAATCGACTTGCCGCTATTCATGGCTCCGTATTTAAAAAACAATTGTGCCAACGAAAAGAGCCCCTTTCTCCGTAAATTCGCTCGTTCAACCTGATCTATTGTATCAGGAAAAGGAGAACAGACCAACCCGGTAGAAAGATAGATGATGCAGTGCGAATATGTTGCTCTACCTGAATGCCCGTTTTATTTTACCCCGTGTTAGGCACTTGCTAGTACGGATAACGAACTACTTGATGACTTATAGCGTATCCAGCATCATTTAGATGTCGCACGAAGTATCTCCGTCACACCTCTGTCTTACTTGATGCGGCTTCCGATAGAAGGAGCTCCAGCTGATGAACCTTCTGTTCCAAAATAACAATATGATCCCATTCCCATATTATAGGTGGATCGTTTAGAATGTAATGGAGAATGTCTCCACAAAGCTCATCAATGCGAGGATAAGATAAGGTCAGCGCAAGTCCTTTGATGGCATGCACATGACGATGAACCTGATCTACCATCGTATCGCCTGCTTGCGGGCTGGGCTTGTCTGATTGCATGTAGCTGGCAAAGCCTTGATGCAGATCCTGCATTTTGGTTGCGGCATCTTGAAGAAAGCGGACTCTCGTCTGCTCGATAATCTGCCGATAGCGTTCTGCTTTGGACATGGGAAGCCTCCCTTTATTAATTGAATAAGGATGTGAAGCGGTAGATGAAAAAGATTGGTATTGTGGATGATAGCAAGCCGTTCGTCCTACTCGTCAGACAATTGTTAGAGTCTGAGAATGTGGTTGTGGAAGCATTTGAGGATGCGATTGAGTTTTTCCGAATTCCATCGCGTATCCCAAGCTACGATCTGATCATTCTGGATATTAATTTGCCAGACCGGGATGGACTGGACGTACTCGCTCAGCTCAAGCGTACAGACGCGTTACGGGATGTGCCTGTGCTGTTGTTATCAGGCGATTCACGCCCTGAAATGGTTCGGAAGGGTGTTCGCAGCGGAGCCATCGACTTTCTGACCAAGCCGATAGATCCCCCTCAGCTGGTGGAGCGTGTGCTTGGACATCTGGGTATTGTGGATGCAGATGAAGAAGAGTCTATTCAAGAAGAAGTGGATCAACACGAAGAAGCAAATGAACAGGAATCCACCGATCCAGTCACCGAATCCACAGCGTCAGACGATAGTGCTGAGCGCAGCTAAGGTCTGGTACTTTTACATCTGATTGCATAAACATAAAATCCAATATAACGACGGGAAAAAGCTACTTTATATTACTATTCAGTAGCTTTTTTCGGTTGTTAGCACCAGTATGTACAGCGTTAAAGCACGTTCATCAGAGTCTATCCCAGTGTAGCATAAATGCGTTTACAAATGGGGAGAGGAACATAATTTTAGCAATATCTGATAGGTAATAGCATATGGAAATAAAACAAATACATATTCACTTGAATACCCTATGGGGGTATGTTAGGATGGAGGTATACATGATCTGCTTTTCCATGAATGAATTGTGAAATAGATGCGGAGAGGCAGAGATTAAGGGGGACGCAGGATGGAGAACCGTAATACCGAGGATCAGGAGCTGTTCGTTACTCAGACGGCTGCTACGGCTGAGGCAGATGTCTGCGGAACCAGCAGTCATTCGGAACGTCATAGTCATCATTCCGAACAGACGAAGCAGAATCTCGTGCGCAGACTGAACCGAGTGGAGGGTCAGATTCGTGGCATCAAAGGCATGATCGAAAAGGACACCTATTGTGATGATGTATTGAATCAGATCGCTGCCGCTCAATCTGCACTTAATTCAGTCGGTCGACTGCTGCTTGAAGGTCATATAAAGAGCTGCGTCGTCGAACGGATTGAAGCAGGCGAGCATGAAGTGATTGACGAACTACTCGTAACGATTAATAAGCTATTGAAATAAAAATAAAGCAAGGTATACGCATAGGCATGAACATGAGCCGCTATAGCGTTATTTTGACAAGCGGTATACAACAAAGGAGGCTATAATCATGGCACAGGTAAAATTAGAAGTTGAGGGTATGTCCTGTCAGCATTGCGTCAAAGCAGTTGAAGGTGCACTGGAGGAGATCGGTGCAACAGGCAAAGTGAATCTGGAAGGCAAATCAGTAGATATTAGCTACGATGAGTCAAAGCTGGATGTGGTCAAGCTGACCAATGCGATTGAAGAGCAGGGCTACGATGTCATTTCTACAGGGGCATAATATAACATCGGTGTTAATGGCGGCAAAGGAGTGCACGACTACATGAATTGGACAGAAATATGCCGGAATGGCACGCTGGAGCAAGTACAGCTTGCCGCCGGACAGTTGGATGTGAATGAGCGGGATCAACGGGAACGTACCCCGCTCATGCTACTTATTACGAATAAGCGACCTTTAGAACAGGCTACGGCACTGTTGCAGCATGATGCTGATCTGGAGGCGACCGATAAGCTAGGCGAAACAGCCTTGTACAAGTCAGTCAAATTCAAGCAGTATGCTATATTGCAGTTGCTGGTTGAAGCAGGAGCCAAGCTGGATCATCTCAAGGGCTTACCGCATACTGCCTGGTATGAGGCACATAAGCGTGGCGATATTGCGGCTGCTGAACTACTCCAGGGCACGCCAGGCGCAATTCGGCTGAAGCTAACCGATGAAGAACAGAAGCTTGTCGATAGCATAATGTATCAGGAATCCGTCGATACAGTCTGCGAGATGATCGGGGAAGTCCATGATGCCGCTCTGCTACATGCAGTTGTGCAGAACTATAACTGGGATGATGGTCACGAGCCGATGCAAGCGGTAGCGAACCATCCGTTATGCCAGTGGATTACGCATTATCACATGTTCGAGCTATTGGAAGGCGAATACTGGCTCGGTATGGAGCAAGAAGAGCTCGATAACCGAGAAGATGGCACCGCATGGTACGAATTGGCGTTATTGTTGAAGCAGAAGCTAGGCGGTTAGAAATGAAGCAAGTTGTAGACTTATTATAGAAGATACGTACACTCAACATATCTGAAAAGCCTGATTCATATACCTGAATTCATTTCAAACGAACAAATGGGTAGAATCAGGTTTTTTTAGAAAATCTATATACCCCCCTACTGTATATCAAATGATAAAAAACATAAGTTGAATAGTGAGCACATTGACTCAATTAAATGTAAGATTTTCGTTGAGCGTAACCTAACACTATGATCGGTCATGGTACGAACACGATCTAAACCAAAGGAGGTATACTACCTATGACTCAGCATGAATCGCAAACGGATATGACCACTTCAGACGTCACCTCATCAGGAGCCGCGGCATCCACACCTGCCGAGCTACAACAGTTAAAATTACAAATCGGCGGCATGACCTGCGCCGCCTGTGCGACGCGTATCGAAAAAGGACTCCGCCGTATGGAGGGTGTAGCCGAAGCAAATGTAAATCTAGCGATGGAGAATGCACTTGTGAAGTATGATCCAAAGCAATTACAGGCGAACGATATTGAGCAAAAGATCGACAAGCTCGGTTATTCCGTCCTGCATGAAACAGTTTATCTGGACATTGAAGGCATGACCTGTGCTGCCTGCTCTGCTCGAATCGAAAAGGGATTGCAGCGTATGGAGGGTATCACTGAAGCACAGGTGAATCTGATGCTGGAAACAGCTCGTGTAAGCTATGATGCAGGAACGGTCAGCGTACAGGACATTAGAGATAAAGTCACTCGTCTAGGATATACAGCGAAGCTTCAGGAACAAGAAGGAGCAGAAGAACGGCGCACCCAGCTGCAACATAAGCGGGGACTACAGCTCGTGATCTCATTTATCTTATCGCTGCCGCTGTTATGGACGATGGTAGGTCATTTTAGCATGACATCTTGGATGTATATGCCACATGTGCTGATGATTCCGTGGGTACAATGGCTACTCGCTACACCGGTGCAATTTGTGATCGGCTGGCAGTTTTATCGAGGGGCATATAAGGCGCTTCGTGGTGGGAGTGCGAATATGGATGTGCTCGTGGCGATGGGCACGTCGGCAGCTTACTTTTATAGCGTGTTCCTGATGATTCGCGAATGGATCAATCCAGCACTACCGGCGCAGCTATACTTTGAAGTAAGCAGTATGCTCATCACCTTGATTTTGCTAGGAAAATGGTTCGAGCAGCGTGCGAAAAGTCATTCTTCCTCCGCGATTCGCAGCCTGATGAATCTGCGAGCCCAGCAAGCATGGGTCGAGCGAGATGAACAGGAAGTGCAGATTGCTGCCGAAGACGTACGTGTGGGCGATATCGTGATTGTAAAGCCCGGCGAGAAGATTCCTGTGGATGGCATCGTACTGGACGGACGATCCTCAGTCGATGAATCCATGCTGACTGGCGAAAGTTTGCCAGTAGACAAAGCCGCTGGCGATGCGGTTGTCGGTGCTACGATTAACCAGAATGGACGAATTCGCTTTCGTGCCGAACGCGTGGGTAATCAGACCGCATTGTCCCAAATTATCGGAGTCGTCGAGCAGGCACAGGTATCGAAGGCACCGATTCAGCGCATGGCAGACGTGATCTCTGGTATCTTCGTACCGATCGTAATCGGGATTGCACTACTAACATTTGGCATCTGGTATCTGGCGGTAGAACCTGGCCAATTCAGCGGTGCACTTGAAAAAGCGATTGCTGTACTCGTGATCGCCTGTCCATGTGCACTCGGACTGGCGACGCCCACCTCGATCATGGCAGGCTCCGGTCGCGCCGCTGAATATGGCATTCTGTTCAAGGGCGGCGAGCATCTTGAAACGGCTCACCGCATCGACACCGTCGTACTGGATAAAACAGGTACGATCACGCGCGGCGAGCCCGTATTGACCGATTGGCATGTGGAAGAACAGGTTATCGCCAAGCCACAGTGGCTTACACTTGTCGCTAGCGCAGAAGCTGCCTCTGAGCATCCACTTGCGCGTGCGATCGTAGCTGGAATCCAGGAGCAATCTGTACAACCCACACCGCTAGACTCATTTGAAAATATACCTGGAAAGGGTATTACAGCGACCAGTGGTGCGTATACCGTACGAATCGGTACACGCCTCCTTATGCAAGAAGCCGATATAGCTACAGAAGAATTAGAAGCGTCGATCCAAGCATTAGAACAACAGGGCAAGACCGTTATGCTTATCGCGATCAACGATCAGTATGCAGGCTGGATCGCCGTAGCGGATACCGTAAAGGATACCTCTGCCGAAGCTATCCAGCGCTTAAAACAAATGGGTCTGCACGTCGTCATGATTACCGGGGATAACGAACGTACTGCTCAGGCGATTGCGTCTCAGACTGGCATCGAGCATATACGAGCAGGTGTACTTCCAGAAGGCAAAGCCGCCGAGATCAAGCGGCTTCAACAAGAAGGACGCATCGTCGCCATGGTTGGTGATGGTATCAACGATGCACCCGCACTCGCTACAGCGGATACAGGCATCGCGATCGGAACAGGCACTGACGTCGCTATGGAGGCCGCCGACATCACCCTAATGCGCGGCGACCTGAACGGCATTGCCGACGCGATCATGGTCAGCCGCCGCACCATCCGTAACATCCGCCAAAATCTATTCTGGGCACTCGCCTATAATGTGATCGGCATCCCAATCGCCGCCATCGGCCTACTCGCCCCATGGCTAGCCGGAGCCGCCATGGCATTCAGCTCGGTATCCGTTGTCTTGAATTCGCTTCGTCTGCAACGGATCAAATTGCAGCGTGAGCGGGGATGAATTTGCACATTTGATTTGATGTATTGAAATGATTGGAGTGGTATATAGCCTCCACATTCAAAAACACGCCTATCCCTCACGTGTAATTTGGCTATTAATGTGTTAATAAGGTAATATACTTATGAAACATTAGTAGAGAATCACAAGCAGACAGGAGTGACTACCCGGATGAACGATACAATCCGTTTAATGATGAACCACCGCTCGATCCGTAGCTATAAGCCGGACGCGGTAACTGATGAACAACTAGAAGCGATTGTGGCGGCTGGACAGATGGCGTCGAGCTCAAGCAATGTGCAAGCGTATAGCGTGATTGCAATTCGAGATCCTGAGCGCAAATCAAGCCTGGCACGTATGGCTGGGAATCAACGATATATTGAAGAATGCCCTGTGTTTCTCGTTTGGTGTGCAGATCTCTACCGTCTGGAGCATGCGGCACAGCAGCATGCTCCAGAACAGGAATCGTATGCCGATGCGGTGGAGAACTTTATCGTAGCCACTGCAGATGTAACACTGGCAGCTCAAAATGCAGCTGTGGCTGCGGAGTCGCTCGGACTGGGTGTCGTATATATTGGTGGCATTCGTACCGATATCGAAGGCGTATCTGAGCTACTTGGCTTGCCAGAACTGGTATATCCAATCTACGGTATGTGTCTTGGTTATCCGAATCAGGAGCCAGGTATTCGTCCACGATTACCACTCAAGGCAGTATTGCATCAAGAAGCGTATCAGGCGGATACTACGCTTCAGGCTGTAGAAGAATACGACCGGACGATGGTACAGTACCTATCCGAGCGCACGGGCGGCACGAAAACAGCATCGTGGTCAGAACAAATGGCGCAAAAGCTAACTACGCCTTCTCGCATGCAGCTTAAGGCATTTTTAGAGAAGAAGGGCTTTAACAAGCGCTAAGAATCAGCGTCGATAGAAATTGGAATTTGCCTGAATGATGATTATGTTCAGATGCAAGTTTCATATGTAGAGCTAATAGCAAAGGAGCGGCCTTTCCCAGATTATACGGGAAGGGTCGCTCCTTTTAATTATGCTTTAAAATAAGTGTCTGGTTCCAGCACTTGTAAAGCTGGATAATCTTTCTAATCGTTGTATTAAAAAACGATCAGTATAAAGGGGACTGTTTCAGAATCTATAGCTCACATCGCTGTACGATGAACTAGAAAGAATTTATCGCCATCTTTTGATTTGACGATGGATAGAGTGACCCGTTCTCCTATAATCTGTTGAATCAGATGTGATGAATGAGCATCATAGCAGCCTAGATGATGTGCGCCATTTTGATCTATAGAGCGTGTAATCTGAAGATTATTATCATAGTGCACAAGCTGATGGTCTATGCTGATACGATCAAGCAATGCTCCTGAATCCAAAGCGTAGATATTTTTCATGACGTTGTTTTTATCCTGTACGACGCCTATTAGTTCATTCTGACACATTAGTATTTTCTCAAATTCTAACGTGAAAGCCAGTGAGTCTATTTGCTGAGAATTTAAGTTATACTGCATGATTTCAGATGAAGATGTAGCAAAATGAGACTTGAGAAAGTAGATTCGATTATGATAATACAATGTATGAACATATCCTTGAGCAGAATCGCATGTATCCACGATAGCTTGGGCGGGTATGTGGTTCTTTCGTTTAATATCTGCGATCCATTTTGCTAAGGAAATGACTATTTGGGTCTGATAGGAAGTGGTAGTAAAAGAGCTGCTGTTTTCTTGCTGTTCCCAAACCGATTTTTTATTAGATAGGGACACTCTACCTGTACTTATAATCAGAAAGTCATATGTATTCCATGCATATCGCTCAATATGTGAAAGATTCAAGAGCGAGTCGTATTCATTCAAATAGGGTGGGATCGTATATGCCTGATGCATAGGTAGATCAATGAGTAGGCATTCAGAAAAGCCATAGTTTGGTTGTGTAGAAAAGGGATCGAGATCGGGAATTTTGATCAATACATAGTTATCGTCTAGACTGTATAGTTCCAAGCGCCATAAAGCTGAACTTTCTACGTCTTCCGCTATATGATCCGTCATATGATGGTGATACATTGCTGTTACTTGCATTGTTGTACAATCTATTCCAGATATCGTTAATGTTGCTTGGTTGTCCTGCCAATCTAAGCTTGCGATATGAATGACTGTTTTCCCCGGCGTATAGCTTTCAAAATCAATATTTGCAGGATACTCGGCAAAGGTATGCTTTTCTCCATGTATGTCCCAGCGCAAAATCCCTGCTTGCGATCCACTATATGCTTCATTTTCCTCATTCTCATCCTTACTTACATGAAAAAAGTAGAATCGGTCATCTAGCGAAATGCCTGAATAGTTCAACAGTCGATCTGGATATTGCTCAATGATATGTAGATGTTCCAATAATAAAGCTCCTTTCCCTATAACACTCAGCAGAGTGGATTGCTGTCTATCTCTACTCTGTTAAGGGTACAATAAAAAGCCTCCCTCTTACAGATGCAGAGAGAGGCTTTCTACAAAGTTTATTCCCAATAATAGTTTATCTTACACTGTATCTCATCCACATCATACTTCCACCTACTGCTGATGATTGAGCAGTTTACTGCTTGGCGGTAAGAACAACGCAACCATCAGATTAATTACAGCAACCGCTAGCATCAGCAGGAACACGGCGTGAATACCGTTTGCGATCTGCTCTGGGCTATCTGCGGTGACGATCGAGTTGAAGACGAGTCCGAATACAGCGACACTGACCGTTTGTCCGAGTGAGTTCATCAGTGTATTGGTCGATGTAGCTACACTGCGTGTACGGAAATCGACAGCACCTTGAATGATAACCATCGACGGTGTCACAATGCAGCCCATACCAAGTCCGATCAGGATCAGCGAGCCAACGATCAGACCATATGACGATCCTGCCTGCATAATCGCGACGAGCAGGCTACCCGCAACGACGAGAATAGAGCCGAAGATAATGAGCCATTTGGCACCGATACGGTACATTAGTCTACCGGAGAGCGTAGAGGCCAGCGGCCAGGCGATGGACATGGGCATGAGTGCAAGTCCCGCCATCGTTGCGCTAGAGCCGGATACATCCTGCATCCAGAGCGCACAATATACGGTGACGCCCATCACCATCCAGCGAGTCGTAAAGCCCAGAATATACGGAATATTGAGCACCGGGTTACGGAACAAGCTGAGTGGTAGCATCGGCTCGGCTGCTCGTGATTCGATCCATAGGAACAGACCGAGGAATACGATCGTCACGAGGAACATCACCAGAATGACCGGAGAATTCCATGCATACTCTTCGCCACCTGTGAGCAAGGCGAGTAGCAGAGCGGTCATCCCAACGGTGAAGGTGATTGCACCTGCGTAATCAATCGCTTTTTTCTGTTTCTCGAACGATTCATGATAGTACAGGAAAATAAACAGAATCGCGATAATTCCGACCGGTAGATTGATGAAGAAAATCCAGCGCCAGGAAATATAGTCGACAAAGTAGCCACCAACAAGGGGCCCGAACAAGCCGGCAATCGACCAGACAGAGGAGAAGATCCCTTGTACTTTGGCGCGTTCTTTACCTGGATACAGATCGCCTACAATGGTGAACGTAACGGGTGTGAGCGCACCTGCGCCGATCCCTTGCAGCGCGCGATACCAGATGAGCTCGGTCATCGAATCGGCAAGCCCGCACAGCATCGAGCCGACGACGAACAAGCCGAGTCCGATCGCGAATACAAGCCTGCGTCCATACAAATCGCCAAGCTTCCCGAAGATCGGGGTGGCGATACAGGTCGTTAAGGTATAGACGGAGAAAATCCAGCTGATCAGGCTGAGTCCGCCCAGTGAATCAATAATACGTGGTGAAGCGGTACTGACAACCGTAGAATCGAGCGCCCCGATAAACAGAGCAGCTAGCAGTCCTACCGTTACCATAGAGCGGTTCGTTTGCTTGGACATTGAAGCGATTTCCTTCCTCCCGTGTTAAACCTGAGATATAGAATGGCAGACTACGTCAGTCTTGCCATAAGTCGAATGAATGCGTTCAATATCGTATCCGGTAACCCTTGTTCGGTCAAGTACTAATATACATCGAGCTGAGAAAAGTGCTGTTAGCCGATGTAAAAGGTTCTAGAAAGTGATAGCCGTATGAAGCGATATCGCATGATAAAAAGATATAATATCAAAAGCTACAGTCGATACAGTGTACACGCATTCTCATACAACTGCCCGGCTGCTTCCTCTTCTTCCAGTCCTTGCAACTGTGCCCATACACGGCAGACGTCTCGCACCATTGATGGACGTGTAGGCTTACCCGCGAAAGGCCCTTCAAACGGCCACGGCCCATCTGTTTCCGTCATTACGAGTTCACGCGGATAGACACTCGCGAGTTGCTGGATCTCCGGTTCATAGACGATATCCGGCGTAAATGAAATATAGTATCCCTGACGTACCAGTCGCTGTATTTGCCCGGATGAGCCTTTAAACCAGTGGAAATGAGCGCGTGTAATACCATGCTGCTCCAGCATATCGCACACCGTCTCGGCATCTTCATAGACCGCATGTAACACAACAGGCTTATCGTGCACACGAGCAAGCTTTAAATACTGATCTAGCAGGTCGATATAGCTCTGTTCATTCAGCGCATAGCCTTGTTCAGCCAGCTCCTGACGACGATAGTAAGGCAGACCGACTTCGCCGATCGCAACGGTCTCATGGATTCGTGCTTCGATCCATTCTACTAGAAGCTTAGTCTGCTGCTGTGAAGGTAACGGCTGCTCTGGATGATACCCGTATGCGGGTCGAATCATACCCGGATAGGTGCGTGCCAGCGATTCGGTACGCTGACACGACTCACGATTCATAGATACTGCAATTAAAGTGTCCAGTCCATACCGTGGCAGTTCACGGATTATCGTACGAATATCGGCATCGCTATACTGATCCAAGTGAATATGCGAGTCGATCCATTTCATCGGCTACTCACCTCTGCACGCAGCAGATCCGTCAATTGTCTGCGCAAAGCGATAAAGGCCGGCGTGTCGACGAGTTCCTCACGCCGTGGACGTTCAAACGGAACTTCCACCCGTTCAAGCACCTGTGCGGGGCGATTGGATAATACATAGATCGTATCGGACAGTAGCAAAGCTTCTTCGATATGATGCGTAATAAATACAACCGAGCGGCGATTCTCCTCCCAGATACGCAGAAGCCAGCTCTGCATCTCGCTCCGGGTAAAGGCATCCAGTGCACTGAATGGCTCATCCAGACAGAGTAGCGACTGCGGTCCAAGCAGAGCGCGTAAAAAGGCAACACGCTGCTGCATGCCGCCAGATAGCGTATGCGGATAGGCTTTACGGAATTCGCCCAAGCCCACTTTGTCCAGCCAGGCATGGGCGAGCTCTAGCGATTCGCGCTTGGGAAGTCCAGCGGTTTCGCGTGCAAGTACGACATTTTGCTCAATGGTGCGCCAGGGTAGCAGAGCAGGCTGCTGCGGCATATAACCGGCACGACCTCTTTGACCGTTGATGCGTTTGCCTTGTAGCATAATGACACCATCATCTGGTAATATTACGCCGCCGATCATTTGCAATAATGTACTTTTACCGGAGCCCGACGGCCCGATAATAGATACAAACTCGCCCTCCTGCACGCTTAGCGATATATTGTCCATCACATGAAGTTGATTATGGCCTTTGCCGAATGATTTGCGAATATGACGGAGCTCTAGAAATGGAGCATCCGGTTTGGCAAAATCGGATACGGCAATAGGGTTCAATGTGCTGCCTGGCGTAGAGGAAGTGGATAGATTGGAATCGTTCACGTTAGTGTCCTCCTTGTTCGTGATGATTCTTGCGTTGCCAGCGAATACACCAGTGCTCTAACAGTACAATCAGCGAGAACATGACCAGACTGAGCGCGATAACGATCATGATGGCGACGAACATGCGATCCGTGCGAAATGCCGATTGCTGCAATATCATATAATACCCAAGTCCTTTGTCACTGCTAATCCATTCCGCGATGATCGCACCCATAATGCTATACGTTGCGGCAATACGCAGACCGGAAAAGACAGCTGGCAGACTGTATGGTAGCTCCAGCTTCCAGAAGATCTGTCCACGCTTCGCTCCGATCATTTGCATGTAGTTCAGCATCGTCCGGTCGGTGCCAGCAAGTCCGCCCAGCGCTGCAACGGTAATCGGGAAAAAGCAGACCAGCACGATCACGATCAGTTTGGAGGTCACGCCAAAACCGAACCAGATGATAAGCAATGGGCCGAGTGCGATCACCGGAATATTTTGACTCAAAATAAGGAGCGGGTACAGCGCACGGCGTAAAAATGGCACGATATGCAAAATGCCTGCCACGAGCAAGCCGATGACTACACCGATGATGAAGCCTTCCAGTGTGAGTTGTAGCGTTGCCCAGGTATGACCGAGCAGGCGATCATAGCTGTTGCTCGCTTCGGTGACGATCCGAGAAGGACTGGGGAGAATCCAGTCCTCGATCCGAAATAGTGACGTGGCTACCTGCCAGATGATCAGGAACAAAACGACCGCCCCTAAGGGCGGCCATATGCCTTTCCACCAATCACGTATGGACATTAGCGATACTTCTCGGTCAGTCCGTCCATGCTGATGCCATTTGGACTGTGCGCGATTTTGATCTGAGAAATGATGCTAGGGCTGCCCTTCTCCACAAGCGCCTCCTGCATACGACGGACGATATCGAGCAGCTCGGATAGCTCACCCTCCAAGGTTGTTTCGAGCGGATGAACCTCGTATTTTACACCAGACGATTGAATGACTTCGATTGCGGCGTCTACGTAGTCGTAGGAGTTCTCGCCGGGCTGGGTTTTGGGAATGACCTGGATGCTGAGTAGCGTGTTAGCCAATGTATATGCCTCCTTGGAAAGAACGTTTTTAATTTATTCATGGTGTGTATATGCCGGTTTATGCTAGACGGCATCATGCATTACTACACATTTAATAAAGTTAAAAAGAACGATATTGCGGTATAGAGTTCAAGTCTAGAATCTCAATAAATCATGAGCTTACAAGCTTAATATCTCGCAAAATAAATAAGTTTTAAATTTTACAACTTAGCCATTCTGTAACCTTATAGAAGTTGCATAGCTTCAAAGATCATATGAACTACATAAGCTTCATCAATCTTATGGAACTCATCATCAATATTCGAAGATCACGACAAGATTGCGACTGTACAATTAGCGTGCAACCATCGCATTTGATCGCGTATATCTTACAAGTGTAATTAACGCTCCTATATGCGATCAAAGCAATGATTGTGGAAGTGCTTGCTTATTTACTGGTTGGAGATGGTAAGAAGTCGTTCGTGAATGCTTTGCTTGCATCAAGTGGTTCTTCCAGCAATTTTTGCTTGTACATCCAGTCGGCGTAGCCTTTCCAGACTTGTTCTTTTTGGATGCCCCACTGGGATGCGTCGTCCTGGTAGCGTGGGGATAGCCATTCCTGGCTGGCTTTGACGAGCTTAGGGTCAAGGTCTGGGACGGCTTTGGTCAGGATATCGGCTGCTTTGCCGGGATTAGCGATGGCGTATTCGTAGCCTTTGGCGGTTGCGCTCATAAAGGCTTTGACAAGTTCAGGGTCTTTTTTAATCTGTTGCTCATTGGTTGTGATGACAGGTGTGTAGTAGTCCAGGCTTGGCGAGTAGTCTTTGACGTAGAGCATGTCCAGCGGTTCGCCGCGTAGCTTGGCTTCGATGCCTGTCCAGCCGTAGTAAATCCAGGCAAAATCAATTCCTTTTTTGACGGCTGTAAAATAGTCGGCATCGCCGATATTGACGCTTTTCACTTTGGTTACGTCGCCGCTATCGGTGTCCATGATTGACTTCATGACGGCTTCTTCGACTGGTGAGCCCCATGCGCCGTAGGATTTACCTTCCATGTCTTTTGGTGTTTTGATTCCACGATCAACAGGTGCAGCGAAGCCGGATGTATTATGTTGAATGACGGCTGCGATCGACACGAGAGGTACGCCTTGTACGCGTGCTTGTGTGACGCTCTCCTGATAGCTAATGCCGAATGGTACTTTACCAGATGCTACGAGTGTATCCGCACCGCTCTGACCGGGCTGGATAATCTCTACGTTAAGTCCGGCGTCTTTGTAGTAGCCCATTTGCTGAGCGACATACAGACCGGTATGGTTCGTATTGGGTGTCCAGTCGAGGACGACCTGTACATCCTTAAGCGCTGGCGTGTTGCCAGTTGATGCGCCTGATGAGGTCGTGTTTTCTTTTTGCCCGCATGCTGTCATGACGAGCAGTGCACCTGCGATTAGCAGGATGCCGAGTGTCGATCCGATTCTTCTCATTACGTTTGTTGCTCCCTTCATATTAACCCCATTCGTACTTCAAACTTCTGTATAAAATAAAAAAGCGCCCCGGATCCGGGACGACATAGGTGGCATATATGAGCTTACATACATGGCATGTGTTGCTTCCTACGCTGGCATTATCCAGATCAGGTATAAGGGTCAGTATTAAACGAATACACTCTCAGCCGGACTCCTCCAGCTCCCCACACGTTATGCGCTTTTTCTAGGTGTAATTATAGACGAGCCGGGGCAGACTGTCCAGCAGTCTGATAGGGAGGCATGCGGTTCAGCCGCGAATAGAGCGGGTATGTAACGAGTGGAGACATGAACGCGAACGACTTGAAATGAAAAAAGATTTTTGCAGAGCAGAATATCTATATCATTCCATTGTTAGTGTTCTTCTAAATAAACATTCGAATTGCGGAAGGAGCTTGATTATGAGTACAGCAACTACAGAACAAGCAATCATCAAAGCCCTGGAGAATAACCCATTTTGCGCATTTGGTACAGTGGAAAACAATAAGCCTCGTGTACGTTATATGGCACTATATAATGATGGGTTACACATTCATCTGGCGACTGACCGCAAAACGCATAAAGTCGACGAGTTGGAGCAAAACCCGAACTGTTACCTGCTGCTTGGTTATGAAAAGGGCGGTAACAACGAAGTGGTACAGATCGAAGCGACCTGCAAAGTGTCTAGCGATAGCGAGCTGAAGCAGCGCGTATGGAAAGATGAATTTAAAAAATGGCTGGATGGCCCAGACGATCCAGATTATGTTGTCCTGGATATCACGCCGCAAATGATTGAATATATTGATCAAGATGGTAATCGTCAAACCTGGGAAGCCTGAGTCCTGTCAGTGACTAGCAAGTCATACGACAAAATCAGCGCGACTTAGTCAGGATGAAGCGGATCAAGGCATAACGCCCTGATCCGCTTTTTGTATTGTCCTATCAGGGCTGTGCTGGATCACATCCAAATTGGATAGCGAATTTTGTAATATTTCGGTATAAAAAGGGACGAGCCGTCTCGGATTTTTTGTCAGTTTTTGTTTCCATTATCAGGAGAAAATAGGGACTGTAGGAACTTGAAAGGGTTTGTAAAATTAAGGTATAACAAATATAAAGCTACAAATTTTAGCTATTAAGTATATGGCTTATACTTTCGTGCTTAATATAAAGGGCAAGACGGAGTATAGCACGGTGTGATTCTCGATTCATGCAAAAGTGATCGTAATTGGAAGATAACATGCCGTTGCCATACGGAATTTGATCCATCGCAGAAATGGAGTAGTTGACCAGCGCGAGTTATGGATGCCGGAAGGGATAATCGACGGGAGGTGGTTTCCTTGGATCTGAAAAAAATGGAGCAACAAATCGAGCAGGAGCGTCGTATCTTGAACCAGATGGCTGCCGAACATGGCATTCGTGACCACCGCGT
>JAAIGF010002583.1_pt1 | contig 29541 bp, 21 predicted proteins | sample 6487441 | NCBI WGS metagenome assembly JAAIGF01 (sample SAMN13974129, study PRJNA590717) | phyllosphere metagenome | biome: pepper field; feature: multiple bacterial spot infested pepper fields; material: pepper leaves; isolation source: leaves from pepper fields | host: Capsicum annuum ... | reverse complement strand
TCCATGCGCTGGAAGGCGTGCGCGCCGAACTGGCTGCGGCGCGGACCGAACTGGTCGAAGAGCGCCAGCGCCGGGAACACGCCGAGGCGGACACCTTGCGGGCCACGGTGCGCCTGAGCACGTTGGAACAACTCCTGGCGCGGCTGCGGCCAGTGCACTCCGTTGGCGAACCCGAAAACGCCATCTCAGCCGGTGCAATGCCGGCAGGCAGATGATCAGCCGCTTGGCGAAGGCTCGGGAATCCTCCACGTCAGTGCCTTCGTCGTCCCAGCCAGGATTTCGGTGAGGCGGAGCGAATCGGAAAGTTCCCCTCTAAACTTGCTCCTACAGTATATCCACCTAACACATGGTGATCTTATATGAAAAATTTTACCTGATTAGCCCTGACTCTCAGCCATGAAAATTGCTCGCTGCACGCAGGACCGGCTCTGGACATGGGTTGGATTGCATCATGGCCGTGGCAAGTCGCGGCAGCATCTCGCGCAAGCGGAATCGACGATTAAAACGATAGGCCGCTTCTCCCAGGTAGCGCCTTGCGTATTTGCCTTGCGCGATAGCGTGATACACGCCGCTGATGGCGCGTTTGAGATTGCCCAGCACCACGTTGAGCCAACGTGCACCGGCCGTTTCGGTCGCGGCACGACCACCGCCAGTGTCCAGCGTGGTGTGCGCGTGGCCGGCGTCTTCCAGCCGGCGGAAGCAGGCCAGCCCATCGGTGTAGACCTCGCATTCGGGCGCCAGGCGACGGGCAATCCAGTCCTGCAGCGAGGTGTTGTCGAAGCTGCGCACCGGCTCAATCACCACAAAGCGCGGCGCGGTGAAGGTGGCATCGGTCTGCACCGCAATCAGGAACGCTTGTTTGTTCTCTGATCCGCGTCCGGCCTTGCCACCGTTACGCTCGCCGCCGAGATAGGCATCGTCGATCTGCACGAAACCCGCCAATTTCCGCGTGGCTTCACGCTCGGCCATGACCTGCATGATCTTGTGCTTCATCCGCCAGGCCGTCTTGTAGTTAACCCCCAGATGACGCATCAGCTCCAGTGCGGCCATGTTGGTTTTGGTCGAGGTCAACAGGTGCAAGGCCAGCATCCAGGTGCGCAGCGGCAGTTTGGTGCCTTCGAACATCGTGCCTGCCATCAGACTGGTCTGATGCCGGCACGCGCTGCATTGGTAGTAGATCGCAGCACGCCGCTTGAAACGCGAGCGCACGCGCCCGGCACAAACAGGGCAACGAAAGCCCTGCGGCCAACGCCACGTGTAGAGCGCGCGATAGCACTTGGCCTCGGTGCCGTAGAACGCGAAGAACTCAGGCATCGACAATCCAGCCTGGAACTGCACCGCATTGATGCTCATCACGTCACCTCGTTGGCTTCAGAGTGACAGCAGCATCCACCCAGCGCGGCGCAGATCTGCGACTGGCGGCTGAAGGTCAGGGCTAATCAGGAACCCTTTTTTGTTAAACGCGTCACCGTCCTGCAGAATCAAATATTCGCTCTCAGACGGGTTTTTTCTCTTAAGTGTGCGTCTACTGATACCGCAAAGCTAAAATATTTCAGTCCGTCTACGTTCTTCATACAAGGACCTTTTTTATTAGCGGAAGCATGCAAGGGTGCCAGGAAAATAATAATTTATTTGAGGCGTTGTTGAGTGCTTATGGGCCATTTAAATAAAGTCAAGAAAATTTTTTGAATTATACAGCCAAGCAAATCAGGGGGTAGTTTAATCAATAGGAGTGAATCTTGATGAAAACAAGTAGTGCAAGCAAGTCTCATTATACTGGCCAATTTCCCCAGGGGGATTTGCAGCCAAAAACTCCAATTCCAGTGGGACGCAATAGCGAAATTCCAAAGGATGCGGCATTAAGCGCCCAACTAAAGGGGCTCCGCCCTCTTGATCGTAAGCCATCTAAAATGCCAACTTCTAGCAGTGATCTTCAGGCGGTCAATAAGATGATTGCCGAGAATCGCTCGAACGACGTTGGAAAAGGTCAGTTTCTTCTCTCTACCCAAAGCCTAGGTTCTGCAGAACGTGTAGATTCGCAAAACTACCATTCACGGAATGAATCGGGGAAAGCGCCTCTCTTTTTTAGCGAATTTGCTACTGAGAAGCCATCTTTACAATCAGTGAAAAGCCTCTCGCAGGGAAAGCAGGACTATTATGCAGTTAGACATGTGGGAAAGCGTGGTCGAGATTTATTCACCGATGAACCAATCGAGGGCGAAAATAGCAAACTCGGCAGACTAAAAACCAGCCCGCTGTTAAGTACTCAGAGTCAGGGAACACGTGCTATTCGAGCTTTCGCGGCTACAGCGACAATCGATAAATCTCGTGGAGAATACGTCGCACGTCTGCATCGCCATGTAGTTGAGGCTTTAGGCGATGAAGGTGGTGTGGTTCATTTGCTAAGGCCGACGCGTGATCACTATGCCGAAGATAGTACATTGAACTTCTTTACCTTCTGCGAACAAACAGAGCTGGCCAGTTCACTGAACTCCTTAGAAGCTATTTCAGCTAAGAAGGAGGACAGAAAGCCTATTGTATTTACAGATCATAAGTCCCTCGTGGGTCTTTCAAGAACCTCGCGTACAGAAGCGAGTCCGATTGGCCGTTTGGTACAGCAGCCTTATTTCGTTACATCCGACCTGAAACGTGGCGATAAAGTTGTCATTACCGATGACCACATTCAGGCAGGAGGATCTATGCTGGCAATGGAAGCAGCAGCCAAGGAGGCAGGTGTGGACGTGCTTGCTCTTGCAACGCTGAGCGCCCATCCATTTTCACCGCAACTTACCATGTCCTCCGAGGTCAGCGCTTTTTTAGACGAAACCCTAGCAGCTTGGGATCCTCAAGGAAAGGTTACTGAACGCCTTGCCGCAATCGGAATGCCGCGTGAGAAGTTAACCAACAGCGAAGCGATGATTTTAATCGCCTACGCAATAGATCCGGCCAGCGATTCGGCAATCTTAAGATTCGAGTCAATTCAAAATAACTTGTTCAAAAGAGCCCATCTTCACAATGTAGGGATAGACCCGGACGCGCCAGATACGCTTGAGCAAATGCAAAAACTAAGTTCCATGCAAGAGATGGCAGGGACGGATTCTGCGCGTCACTTCGTAGATGATGCGAAAGTTCTCGAAGGTGAGCATGATTCGCTTATTCCTATCTTGAAAATGAAACCTGCTTCACCTGATGAAATCGTGAAAGAGCTCGACCAAGTTAGTTTGGCGAGCCGTTCCTCAATCCAAGCGTCTGAGGTAAAACAGGTCGTCGTATTGGATTGGGACGACTGTCTGCGTGACGAAAAAGGATTGAATTATAAGCTTATGCATAACGCGTTGGCTATCACAGCAAGGGAACATGCGTCGACATTGCCTGAACTCGGAGATGCCGTAGCGGTCCTGCACAGCAAGTTGAACGGTGCAGAACCGGTCGACGAGGAAGCGCCATTGCTGATGAAAAATCAAAAAGACTTTTCATCTTATTTGATGGGTAGGCAAAGCATATATAAGCGCCACATAATTGAAGATTTTGTTCGGAAAATGCTCCCAGGAATTTCTGAGCATAAAGCAGCGTCGATAAATAATGCCGTATACTCTAACTTTGTCCGCGAATATAAAATGCTAGTAAAGCCGGAAGTTTCGAAAAAAAATTATAGTCGAGATGTTCCGTTCCCGGATATTGAGCTTTCCCTACTTCCTGGCGCAAAAGAAATTCTGGAGAAATCACGCAATGCGAATTCTCGCGTCATATTGATCAGTAATCGCGGCCATGGCGATTTGGAAAACGAGATCAATCATCTTGGCATGATGCACTACTTTGACGTGGTGTCCGGCGCGGAAGAAGTCACCCTTGAAAAGTCGCATTTGCCCCCTTCTCAAATGCCTGAAGATTTGCAGAAGCGACTTATCAATTCATTGAATGGCAGTGACGAAGAAGCACTACGGGCTACTCTTTCAGAGGCAGCAATTTACGCCCATCCGGATTCCACGACCATTGAACGGATCGACAAAAAACCAGATTCAACGAGATTGGCAGAGAGCCTTGAGCGGCTCTCGGTTCAACCTAATGTGCCGATAACCTCTTACGGCGATCAACCCTCCGATATCAAGCAATTAAAGAGTGTTGCGGAGCCAAAGAGCCGTGTACTCAAGGGGGTGATCGTCAACGCGCAGCGTGACGACGTGGGCAGGGAAATTGATGTCGACGGGGTGCCAACCCGTGTTGTATCTAAAATCACGGAACTTTAGTTGGGCAGAGGCTCGAAACAATCGTGATGCCCCTAGCAATTGAATGGTGAAGACGTTTCTCTAGCAAGCCATATGGCAAATAGCGCATCCCCCCATCTCCGATGCCGGGGATGGGGGGATTACCATCCACTGCCTTCATCACATGAGCGGTGTTGATGGTGTGCGCCAACAGCTCTTCCATCCCGGCTTCGCCCAGGCGCTGTCGCCAACGTGTCAGGGAGCTGGGATCGCACGGCAAGCAGGTCTGGAACACCACCTCACCGGTGAAGAACTGCCAATAAGGATTTTCCAGCCAGCGCTCGCACACCGCTTCATCGGACAGGCCGTAGGCGTGCTTGAGGTAGAGCAAGCCGGCGATCAGGCGCACCGGCAGTGCGGGCCGACCGCCTGTGCCGGGGGTAGCCGGCAACCGCGGCGACAGCGCCTGCTCCAACGCACTCCACGGCAGCCGATGAATCAGCTGGACCAGTGGATGGCGCAAGTCGATCTGGTTCTCCAGACGCGAACGAAACAGCTCATCGGCAGGCAACTGCTCGGCGGCAGGACGCCGTGTACGCATGGGCGAAAACTGCCAGAAACCAGGACGTAGCGTAACGAAAACTGGCAATTCCAGCACACCGATAACGCAGATGAAGCCTTGCAATGGATGTGGTCTGGGGGTTTTTCAGGGGCGACTACATAGCTTCCGAGGCCGCATGGCAGTACACAACTTCGGGTGATCCTGGCAACCCTCGACGACCGGGGTGAGGCGCAGACATGGAGGCGATCCCGGACCCGCATGGACGATCGGCGAAAGGTTGTGAAAAATTCTTTGATGACAGCGAGTTAGCTCACTTTTGGCTGTCTTTTACACGAATCCCTGCCGACCCTCAGACGCGCTCAGCGCCCGCAAACTGGCTCGGGTCTTTGAAGCGCCTGCCGATCGATTGCTGGCGCCGTCAGGTCGGCACGAACGCTATCGCGATTACTGCCGCCCTCTTCCCACGATCGACTGATGCCGCATGCAGTTGCCCGGCATGATCATGTGGAGGGCTCCGCCGGGTTTGCAGCTGCACTCCTGCGGGCAGCCACATACGCCATCACCCAGGTAAAAAAGATCGGGGTGAACACGACACCAAGCGTACTGGCCGCCAGCATGCCGCCGATCACGCCGGTGCCCAATGCATTCTGGCTCGTTGCACCCGCACCGCGTGCGATCACCAGCGGAATCACGCCGAGAATGAAGGCCAGCGACGTCATCACGATCGGGCGAAAGCGCAGCCTGGCCGCCTGCATTGCAGCGTCCGGCACGCGCGCGCCCTGCGCATGCAGTTCCTTGGCGAATTCCACGATCAAAATCGCATTCTTGGCGGCCAGGCCGATGATGGTGATCAGGCCGACCTTGAAGTACACATCGTTGGAAAGGCCGGCCACCCACACCGCGGCGGTCGCGCCAATCGCGCCGATCGGCACGATCAGCATCACCGAAAACGGAATCGCCCAACTCTCGTACAGCGCGACCAGCAGCAGAAACACCACCAGCAAGGCCAGGCCGAGCAGCAGTGGCGCCTGTGTGCCGGCAGCTTTTTCTTGATACGACAGTGCAGACCATTCGTAGCCAATGCCCTGGGGAAGTGCAGTCGCCAGGCGCTCCATTTCCGCCAGCGCGTCGCCCGAGCTGATGCCTGGCGCAGCCTCGCCGGTGAGATTGACCGATGCATAGCCGTTGTAGCGGGCAATCTGCACCGGCCCCTGCTCCCACCGTTGCGTGGTGAACGCCGTCAACGGCACCTGCTTGCCGGTGCTGCTGGTGACAGACAGCGTGTCCAGTGATTGGGGCGTGGCGCGATCGCTTGCATTGCCCTGTACCACCACCCGTTGCAGACGACCGCGGTTGACGAAATCGTTGACGATCGTCGAGCCGAACGCGCTGGACAGCACCTCCATCGCACTCTGAAAGCTCACGCCCAGCGCTTCGGCCTTGCCGCGATCCACTTCCAGGCGCAGCTGCGGCGCATCGGCAAGACCTTCCACCATCGCGTATGCCAGCTTGGGCGACTGATTGGCCGCATGCAGCAACTGGTTCACCGACTGCATCAGCGCGTCTCGCCCAAGATTGCCGCGGTCCTGCACGCGCAGCGAGAAACCGCCGGAATTGCCCAGGCCTTCGATCGGTGGCGGCATCACGGCCATGATGGTCGCGTCGCTGATGCGTCCCAGCGCCGCGTTGGCGGCCGCCACTTCGCTGGCCACCGATTCGCTGTCGCCGCGTTCGCTCCAGTCTTTCAGTGACGGAAAGGCCATGGCCGCATTGGCGCCGCTTCCGGAGAAACTGAAACCGTACACCAGCGTCACGTCCTGCATGCTCGGCCGCGCGGCGAGGTAATCGTTGACCTGTTGCCCGGCCGCGCGCGTACGGCTGTAGCTGGCGCCGGGCGGCAACTGCATGTCCACGATCATGTAGCCCTCGTCTTCCTGCGGTACGAAGGCCTCCGGCAGCCGCACGTATGCCAGCCCAAGCGCGCAAAGCAGCACGGCGTACACCAGCATGTAGCGTCCGGCACGGCGCACCAGGCGATGGTTCAACTGATCGAAACGCGACGTCAGCGCGCTGAAGTTGCGGTCGAACCAAGCGAAGAATCCCTTCTTCTCATGGCGGCCATCGATGGGTACCAGGAACGTCGCGCACAGCGCCGGTGTCATGGTCAGCGCCAGGAAACCGGAAAACAGGATCGAGACGGCGAGCACTGCGGAGAACTGTCGGTAGATCACGCCGACCGAACCGCTCATGAAGGCGAGCGGCAAAAACACCGCGGTGAGCACCAGGGTGATGCCGACGATCGCACCGCCCACCTGCGTCATCGCCTTGATCGAGGCATCGCGCGGCGACAGGCCTTCCCCGGCCATCAGGCGCTCGACGTTCTCGACCACCACAATCGCATCGTCCACCAGGATGCCGATCGCCAGCACCATCGCGAACATGCTCATCATGTTCACCGAGAAACCCAGCAGCTTCATCATCGCGAACGTGCCCAACAGGCACACCGGCACCACGATCGCCGGGATCAAGGTATAGCGGATGTTCTGCAGGAACACGAACATCACCAGGAACACCAGCGCCATCGCTTCGAGCAAGGTATGAAGCACCTTCCTGATTGCCACATTGACGAAGGTCGAACTATCGAAGGGCACCGAGTAGGTGATGTCTGCCGGAAAACGCTGCGAGAGTTCCTGCAGGCGCTGGCGCACCGCCGCCACGGTGGCGACGGCATTGCCGCCTGGCGCCAGCTGCACCGCCGCGCCGGCGGCCGGGCCACCGTTTTCCTGCACATCGAACTGGTAGTTCTCCAATCCAAGTTCCAGCTTCGCCACGTCCGACAGATGCACCACCGCGCCATTGGCCTGGGCACGCAGGATGATCTGGCCAAATTCCTGCGGCGATTCCATCAGGCCGTGCACCACCAGCGTGGTGGTCAATTCCTGATCTTGCGCGCCTGGGCGTTCGCCCAGGCTACCGGCTGCCACTTGCAGGTTTTGCGCACGGATCGCGTTATTGACGTCGACAATGCTCAGCCCATAGCCGCGCAATGCCTGGGTGTCCACCCACACCCGCATCGCCGCTTCGGCGCCGAAGAACTGCACGCGTCCCACGCCGGGAACACGGCGGATCTCGTCGTTGACCACCCTGGCCGCGTAGTCGTTCAGGCGCACCACGTCCTGCGCGGCGGTCGCATCCTTGTAGACCAGCGAATACAGCATCAGGAAGCCGGCAGTGGTCTGTTCGACCTGCAAGCCAAGTTGCGTCACCGCTGCCGGCAGTCGCGATTCTGATTGACGAATGCGGTTCTGCACGTCCACCTGGGCGATGTTGGGATCGGTGCCGGGCTGGAACGTGATGGTGATCTGCGCACTACCGTTGGAGCTGCTGGAGTCGTAATACAGCATGTCGCGCGCGCCGTTGAGCTCCTGCTCGATGACACTGGTCACCGCGTCGTTGACGACCTGGGCCGACGCGCCGGGATAGGTGGCAGAAATGCTGATCTGCGGCGGCGCCACTTCCGGATATTTTTCGACAGGCAAGGTGCGCAATGCCAGCAGGCCGGCGAGCGAGATGAAAATCGCAACCACCCACGCGAAGTTGGGGCGGTCGATAAAGAATCGGGACATGGACGGTCACCGGGGCGCCACGCGCCCGCACAGGCGGAATGAAGGAGTGGTTCAGTGCGCGGCGTTCAACACGGCACCAGGCTGGATCCGCGTCGCGCCTGAGGCGATGTAGCGCTCACCGGCCTTCAGCCCTTCGAGTATCTGCCAGTCGGTGCCGACCATCGCGCCGGTTCGGACATCGCGCAGTTCGGCCCTGCCGTCGGCGCCCACGACCATCACCGCAGCGCTGCCGCCCGGTCGCCGCTGAATCGCCCGCTGTGGCACGTAGACCGCGTCGCTGGCGGTACCGTTCGGCGTGCGCACGCGCACGAACATCCCCGGCAGCAACAGGTTGTCGCGGTTGTCGAATTGCGCGCGCAGCGACACCGTATCGGTTGTTTCGTCCACCCGCATGTCCGCGAACAGCAGGTCGCCCTCGCGTGTCTCGCCGAGCTCAGGAATGTCGATGACGACCTTGAGCGGCGCCTCGCCTTTGCGGGCGCGACCGCGCAACTTCAGCGCTTCGGCGACCGGACGATTGAAGTCGGCGAAGATCGGATCGAGCTGTTGTATCAGCGCCATTTCTGTCGCCTCGCCCCCCTGCCCGACCAGCGCGCCCTCGGTGACCAGCGCCCGCCCGATGCGGCCGTCGATCGGCGCACGCACCGTGGCGAAGCCCAGCTCCAGTTGCGCGATTTTCAGCGCCGCACGCGCCGACGCCACGGCTGCCTGGGTGCTTTTGAAATTGCTGCGGGCGGTGTCGAAGTCCTGCCGGCTGATCACCTGCCGCTGCACCAGTTGCTGGCTGCGTTCGAACTGGGCGGCGGCATTTTCCAGCTCGGCGTCGCTACGCCTCAGCTCCCCGCGTGCGCGCGCCACCGCGGCCTCGAACGGCGCGGGGTCGATCTGAAACAACACCTGCCCGGCCCTGACGTCCGAACCTTCTTCGAACCGGCGTGCCAGCACCACGCCGGCCACGCGCGCACGAACCTGCGCTACGCGCATCGGCGAAACACGGCCGGGCAGATCGGTGGTCTGCAACACCTTGCGCGCCTGCGCGGTGGCGATTTCCACCGCAGGTGCAACCGAAGACTCAGCGGATGGAGCGGCTTTGCCGCAGGCGGCCAGTGCGAACGGAAGGAAGGCGCACAGCGAAAAGAAACGGTAAGCGCGTTGGGCTGTCACAGCGCGGGGTCCAATGGATGACGCGGCAATGATGCGCCATAGATCCTTATGAATCAAATATGATTCATAAGGATCATTTCCAAAGAACCTGTATCATCCCTGCTTCACTCGTTTTTCAAGCGTATGAGCCAGGACGACCAACGCCTTATCCGCCTGCTGGCCGCAACGCTGACCCGCCGCCCACGCAGCAATCTCACCGAGCTGGCCGGTGGCGCGGGGATCAGCCGCGCGACGCTGTACCGCTTTGCCCCGACCCGCGCGGCAATCGTGGAGAAGGTCACCGCCGAAGCGTGGCTGCGTCTGCAGGCGGCCCTGCCCAACGATGCCCTGCCCGATCCCATGGCAAGCCTGCGACGCATGACGCACGCCTTGGTGGAAGACCTGGATCTGGTCATCTACATCGTCAACGAGATGGGCATGGAGGGCGCCGAACGCGGCAACACCTATTACGCCGCGCCGGAGTGGGAGTCGTTCCAGGCGCATCTGGATGCTTTCTTCTTGCACGGCCAGCAGCGCGGCGTGTTCGGTATCGAAATGCCGGCGTCCTGGTGGAGCGACTTCTACCTCTCGTGCCTGTTCGGAGCCGGTTGGGCAGTGGCCACCGGCCGTCTGGCACAGGCATCGGTCGTGCGTGCGGTCCTGACCTCGTTCCTGGAAGGCGCACGTTCCGGTTCGAGAGTGCAATCTCCCTAGCCGCGAGCCGCTGGCGCCGCCGTCACCGTCGCCACCAGCCGGAACACCACGCGATGTATCGCGTTTCCGCAGTTTGAGCGATCGGTTTTTATCGAGGCGGCAAACCGGTTCGCCGGTGGCCGGCACGGTCTGCAGCCGATGGACGAGCGTCCCCGCATCCTGCGCTCTCGGCGGCTGATGCAGACAATGCATGTCCACGCGCCCGGAGGCGCGCAAGCGCACCGTGAAGCGAAGGGGCGCAGGGCCGATCTTTGCACTCAGGCAGACATCGCCGCACGCCATCGCGCGTCACGCTCACCCGCCGTTATGGGGCAGCGCGCCCTTGTCTTCCTGCAACTCACGCTTGAACGGCACGTCCGGCGGTGGGCGTGCGATAGCCGGTTGATCGTTGAGATTGGGGTCGCTCAAGCCGCAACCGCCGCCGAATTGCAGCAGGGACACCACGCAACTGATCTTGGTGGTCGTGCCAGGAATCGGAATCTCGATCTTCTTCAGGCCGCGCCGCACCCATTCCTGCAGCAGCGTCTGGTTCGGCATCCAGTACTTGTCCAGCGATGTCGGCGTGTAGCCGTACGGCGGACGTTTAAGCCAGGTGCCGCCCTGGGCAATCTGATCGCGGGTCCAGGTATCGGTCTCGCTGCCTGGTGGTCCGCGGTCACCTGCACCCTGGCCGGCATCACCGGCTCCGGTGGCCACCTTGATGCTGCCATCGGCATTGAACATGCCGTTGCGCTGGGTGTTGCCACCCGTCGTGTCGCCTTGCCGATTGCGGTCGGACTTGCTCCAGTCGTCGGCGTTGGCGGCCACGTCCCACCCGCCGCTGCGATCGGCAGGCGCCGGGCCGGCATGACCGCTGGCGGCTGGCTTGGCGGGCGACGATGCAGCGGCTGGCGCGCTGCTGGAACGTTCGGACCGGGCAGGACTGGCCTGCGACTGTGCAGGTTGCGCGGCTGCTTGCGCGGCTGGCGCCGCCACGGTGGCCGGCCGTGGGTCGGGAGTCGCAGGCGTCGCTGGCACGACAGGCGTCGCCGCCACCGGCGCAGGCGCCGGATCCGGCACGTTCGGCAGCTCTGCGGGACGCACCGCAACGTCAGGCATGCGCACGGTCGGCGAGATCTCACGCAGGCGCGCAGCCGGCGCGGGGATTTGCGGGCGCTCGGGGATGACGATGTCGCGCTCGCGCACTGTTGGCGCAGCGGCAGAGCGCACCGCCACGTCGGTGGCCGGATGCTGCAGTTCGCGCACCTGCGGGCGTTCGGTCACCGTCTGGATGTCGCGTTGACGCACTTCAATCTGCGGCGCCGCCCGCTCGATCGCACGCGGCGTCAGCGTGATCGTTGGCGGCGGTGGGACGACGAAGTCGTTGGTAGCGACAGGGGTTTCGGTAACCTGCAGCGGCGATTCGATCGTCACCGGCGGCACCTGCACCGTCACCTGCGGAATATCCGCGGTGACGGGTTCGCTGGCCGCTTGCACCGGTTCCGGCGCATGTTCCGGTACCTGGGCCGTGTCGGGGCGCTCCACAGGGTCGGCAGCTGGCGGCACTGGCGTCGGTGTCGGTGTCGGCGATGGAGCTGGTTCGCTGTTCGCCGCCGATGCACCCGCGTGCGCTGGCGAAGACGCCGCAGTTGCAGCCGCCTGCGTCGATGCCTCGGCCGCAGGTTGACCTTCCCCGCCGCCCTGCGCTTCAGCCCCTTCGCCAATCAAGGTCATGCGCACCCGCAATTCGTCGCCGGGCTTGGTTTCTTCCGGCGCCCAGCGCACGGTGACCACCCAGATGAGCAGCGCACCAAAACCGAGGTGGATGAGGAAACTGCCAAGCACCGCCAGCCAGTGCTGCCGACGCTGATCCTTCGGCCGCGGGTCCCAGTGTTGCCACCACAGGCTGCGGAACGCCTGGAATGGCGACAGCAGGGAGACGCCGGTCACCGCACTCCGTGTCGGCTGCCCACGCGCCAACAGCACATCCATGACGTGGTCATCGTTGAATGGCGCAGCCGCGTGCTTGCGGTTGCCCATCCAGATGCCCCAGCCATACGGAAGGCCGGTGCGCCGATCCAGAATGAGCTTGCCGGGCATGCGCGCGCGCAGTGCCTGCAGCAGATCGGCAGCCGTTGTCACCGGTGGCGCGGAATCAGGCCGCGCTGTCGCGCGGAATGTAGGGAGCGTCGCCGGTGGCGTGGTCGGTCGCATCGCGCACCGCAGTCACGCCGGGCACGCGCCCCATCAAGGTCTTTTCGATGCCCTGCTTCAAGGTCACGTCGGCCATGCCGCAGCCGTGGCAACCGCCGCCGAAGCGCAGCAATACCACGCCGTCGGCGGAGACTTCCTGCACGGCCACGCGCCCGCCATGCGATGCCAACTGCGGGTTGATTTCGTTTTCCACCACCCAGCGCACACGCTCCACCATCGAAGCCGACTCTGCGGGCGCTTCGCCCTTGATCTTGGGCGCCTTGATGGTGAGCTGCTGGTTGCCGGTAGACTGGGTGACGTAGTCGATTTCGGCCCCGTCCATCCACGGCACGCTGGCAGCGACGACATACAAGGTGAAACCATCGCAGTCGATCGCCCATTCGTCGCCGCTCAGGTCCGCCGGTTCGGCGAACTCAAGCCGGGCGTCGGCACGTGGGGTACCCGCATCCACCGCGCTCAGGCGCACGCCCATGCCGGGCACGCCCTCGCGTTCGATGAGCTTGCGGAAATAGGTCTGGGCTTTGTCGGATATCTGGATCATGCGGGTTATTCTACCGCCCAAAGCGCCCTCGCTCATGGAACACCGTGATCCTGGTGGGCGCGCTGTCCGCCACCCCTGCGAGACCGTCATGACCGATCTGATTCCCCTGGAGCAGGCCCACTGCCTCCCGCGCAAAGGCAGCGACCACAAGCTGGGCGAGGCGCGCCTGACCGAGCTGCTGCCACAGGTGCCCGGCTGGGAGCTGGCCGAGGCCGGCATGGCGCTCACGCGCACGTTCCGCTTCGCCGACTATTACCGCACCCTGGCCTTTGTGAATGCGCTGGCCTGGATCGCCCATCGCGAAGACCACCATCCCGACCTGGGCGTGCATTACGACCGCGTCGTGGTGCGCTATTCCACCCATGACGTGGGCGGACTGAGCGAAAACGACTTCATCTGCGCGGCCAAGACCGCGCAGCTCTACGATCAGGGAATCACTGCATGAACATGTATCGCGCCGCGTTCGCCGGCCTCGTCGTCGCCACCGGCCTTGCTGGCTGCGGCAAGTCGCCACAGCAGGCCGCCGCGCCCACCGTCGCGCCCACCGAGCTGGCTGCCCTGAAGACGCCACCGCCGGAATATTCGCCGCAGCTGGCCTGCGCCGGTGTGGGCGGCACGACCGTGCTGCGGGTCGTGGTCGGCACCCAGGGCACGCCGACCGATGTCTCGGTGTCACAGAGCAGCGGCCAGCCCGTGCTCGACGAAGCGGCCCGGACGCGCGTGCGCGAGTGGCAGTTCAAGGCCGCCACCCGCAATGGCCAGGCCGTGCCGCAGACCATCCAGGTGCCGGTCTCGTTCAAGCCGCCGGTGCCGCGTCCGAACGAATGTTTCGCCATCGAGGAACGCGCACGCCGCGGCGGCTGAGGACAGCGCAGGTCGGTGACGCCTTATTCCTGCACGGCACAAGCGCATCGACACCAGCGCATGAGCAACAGCGCCTTGTTCGCGCGCTTGAGTGTCGCCCCTGCCTGACGCTGGCGCAGAGGCGCTGCTTTTCGTCTTCGACACCACGTCTTCGTCATCGCGGCATGGCCATCCTGCTTCCGCGGAGGGGTGTGCGTATCTGGCGAGCTGCAGTTGCCACGCTCTCCGCAGGAAGTTCTTCATTCCACGAGGACGTCGCGCCACATGCTTGCAGTGTCATCACACAATCTCTGGATCGCGCTTGCGGTCACGCTGGCGGCCGGGCTGGCAACCGGGCTCGGCAGCCTCATGGTGGTGTTCGCCAAAAAGCCCAATCCGCGGCTGTTGGCATTCGGCCTGGCCTTCGCCGGCGGCGCCATGGTGTACGTGTCGCTCACCGAGATCCTCAACAAGTCGATCGCCGCGTTTTCCCAGGCCTACAACGACAAGCTCGGCTTTACCTTCGGCACACTGACCTTTCTGGGCGGCATGCTGCTGATCATGGTGATCGACCGCCTGGTGCCAAATCCGCACCAGAGTTTGTCCAGCGACGATCCGCAGTTTCGCGAAGACAACCGGGCCTATATCCGCCGGGTTGGCCTGATGACCGCCGTCGCGATCACCGCGCACAATTTCCCGGAAGGACTGGCGACTTTCTTCGCCACGCTTGAAAGCCCAGCGGTCGGCATGCCGCTGGCGTTCGCGATCGCCATCCACAATATTCCCGAAGGCATCGCGATCGCGGTGCCGGTGTATTTCGCCACGCGCAACAAGTTCTATGCGGTGGGCGCCAGCCTGCTCAGCGGGTTGGCCGAACCGGTCGGTGCAGGCATCGGATATCTGGCCTTGTCCAGCGTGCTCTCGGATGCGGTCTTCGGCACCGTGTTCGGGCTGATCTCCGGGGTCATGGTGTTTCTGGCGCTGGACGAATTACTGCCGGCTGCCAAGCGCTACGCACAAGGTCACGAGACCGTGTATGGCCTGGTCTCGGGCATGGGAACGCTGGCGATCAGCCTGGTGTTGTTCCGTTTCGCAACCCCGTGAAGCGCGTCATGCGCGGGCATCACCACTCGAGATGGCCTGGCGCGAAGTCTGTTGCAGCAAGTGCAGACAATGCCGCTTCAGAAGCCCGATCGCTGTGTTGCCCGTGACGAGCCGACGCGCCCGCCCGCCTGAAATCAACCGCATGCCACGCAGCGCACCTGCGTGAGGTGCTGTTTCCCGCATGTCTGCTGAACACCGTCGCGCCTGGTCGACTGAAGCCAAGTTCTAGAAAGGTTCCAGACATTCAAGCCGGCGCATGGTACGCGCGTCATCAACGCACACACAGCGAGGTGCCGTATGCAACGCACATGGTCACAAGGGCGCCTTGCCTTGGCGCTGTCGATCGCATCCACTGGCCTGATTGCACTCGGCGGCTGCCAACGCACCGACGCACCGGCGCCGGCCGCCGCCGAGCCTCCGCCGCCTCCCAGCGCGATGGCAGCGCCGGCTTACACGCCGCCCACGGCGGACCAGCTTTACCAACTGGTCGCGCCGATTGCCCTGTTTCCAGACAAGTTGCTGGCGCAAACCTTGGCGGCGTCGGTGTATCCCGATCAAGTGGTCACCGCACAGGAATGGCTACGCAGCAATAGCGGTTTGAGCGCTGCAGATCGCGCGCAGGCCACGGTGTCGCAATCGTGGGACCCGAGCATCAAGGCACTGACCGCCTTTCCCGACGTGGTGGCCCAACTGGCTGGCAATCTGGATTGGACGCGTGCGCTCGGCGATGCCTACGCCCACGATCCCAACGATGTGCTCAACGCGGTGCAGATCATGCGCCAACGCGCCCAGGCCAGCGGCCATCTGCACAGTACGCCGCAACAGCAAGTGCAGGTGGCGCGCCACGTGGTGGTGACGCCCATTCTGGATGAGGGCCGCATCCCGCCGCCCTCGCAGGTGATCACCATCGAACCAGCGCAACCGGATGTGGTGTACGTGCCGCGCTACGATCCCGGCGTGGTCTACGGCGCGCCGGTCGATGTCTACAGGGAGTATCGCTACCGCCCGGTCCGCTGGTACGACGAAGGCGACGTCGTCACCACCGGCCTGGTGTCCTTCGGCGTCGGCGTATTGGTGGGCGGCGCACTCGAGCACCATCACGGTTGGTTCGGCTGGGCCGAGCCGGCGCCTGTCTGGCACCGCTGGGGCTGGAACAGCTGGGGTGTGGATTGGAACGCGCCGCCGGCCGCACCGCATTATGTGGTCTACCAGAACCATGTCTATGCGCCGCGCACCACCATCATCAACAACCGAAATACGTATGTCGATTCACGCTCGTACGTGAATCAGGATCAGCGCCATTGGTCCAATTCGACATCCGCGCCTGTGGCCGGGATGTCCCCAGCCAACTTCCATGCGGCGCAGGCGGCCGCTCTACCGGCAGCAGTCGCCAGCGCACGTGGGCTTGGTGCGTTTGCAGGAGCGGCCACGCCAGCGCCTTCGCCCGCCCAACTGCATCGCCCGCCCGACTATGCGCATCTGGCCACACCGCATTTCAATGCACAGATGCTGCAACCAGGCCGCCCGGTAACGCTGAACGCATCGCCATCGCCATCGCCGCATGCTGCGCCGCTGACAACTGCGGGCCATCCGATGCAGCCATTGCCCTCCGGGATGCGTTCGCCGCGCGTGCAAGCACCGGCATTCGCCTCGGCTGCAACGCCTGCACGGGTGAATGACTTGCAGGCCGCACAGCAGCACATGGCGCAGATGCACGCACAGTCGCGGGCAGCGCAGGAACAGGCAGCTGCAGCCAACCGCGCACATGCCGGCATGCCGCCGCGCGATGCATTTGCGAGCCGCGACGCCCGCGACAGCCAGTTCCGAGCCCAAGCCCAACCTGCGCAATGGAAGCCGCCCGTGCAAGAGCAGCGGCAGCTGGCGCCTCATCAGCAGTTTGCATCCGCGGCAGTGCCGCGTGTCGAACATGCGCAGCCGTCGCAGCCGCGTGACGAACCGCGCCCGGTCATGAAGGCAGAGCCGCAGCAGCGCATGCAGCGGATGGCGTCCTTCGCCCCGCCGCGTGCCGCTCCGACCCATCAGGCCGATATGCACCAGCAACGCCCGCATCCGTCGGCGCAGCCGCAACATCACGACCATCGCCACGAAGGCTGAGTCAGTCGCGCTGGCGCAGCCGCCATGGCTGCGTCAGCGACCGAGCTGGTCTAGGGCCTCGGCCAGCTCTGGCGCCAATGGCGCGCTCAACACGTACGGCGTCTTGCCGGCATCCAGTGCGAATTCCAGCGATGCGGCATGCAGGAACAACCGCTTCAAACCAAGCTGGTCGCGTAGGCGCTTGTTGACGTCTGCCTCACCGTATTTCTCGTCGCCGGCCACCGGGTGCCCCAGGTGCTGGGCATGCACGCGAATCTGATGGGTGCGGCCGGTTTCGATGCGCACTTCGCAATACGAATGCCCGCCGCGCCGTTCCAGCAACCTGAAATGGCTCAGCGACGGCTTGCCGATCGCATTCACCTGCACATGCCGCTCCCCTCCCTGGCGCAGGCCGATGTGCAGCGGCGCGTCCACGGTCATCACGCCGTCGGGCATGCGGCCCACCAGCAGGGTCAGGTAGCGCTTGGTGATGCCGCGTCCTTCGACGCGGTCGTCTTCACGCATGAGGGCCTGCAGCTCGGTCAGCGCCGAGCGCTTCTTGGCCACGATCAATAGGCCGGACGTATCGCGATCAAGCCGGTGCACCAGTTCCAGGCTCTGGTTCGGGCGCAGCGCCCGCAGCGTTTCAATGGCGCCGAAGCTGATCCCGCTGCCGCCATGGCTGGCAACCCCGGACGGCTTGTTCAGGGCAAGCAGGCGCGCATCCTCGAACACGATTGCCGCTTCCAGCCGCGCCATGAATGATGACGGCGGCGCGGCCTTGTCGCCCTCTTCGTTGATGCGCACCGGCGGAATCCGCACTTCTTCGCCGCCCTCGAGCTTGCGTTCGGCCTTGGCACGCCCGCCATTCACGCGCACCTGACCGCTGCGCACCAGCTTGTAGATCAGGCTACGCGGAGCGCCCTTGAGCTGGCCAAGCAGGAAATTGTCCAGCCGCTGCCCAGCACGGTCTTCCGGAACTTTGAGAATGCGCACGCCGACGCGGTCGGCCGGCGGCTTGGGGGGCTGGGGGTCGGTCATCCGGCTCTTTATTCTGTTACACTCGGCGAGCGAGATAAGGGTTTGATTTTGTTGGAAGTTGATTGGCCAGAAGCCTGACTTCCGATGATTCCGGCACAGTGCGCGACCACCGCCCCCGGGGCGGCCATGTTAGCGGCTCACCGGCCTACCCGGCCATCGCCAGCGGTTTTTGACCGCTGCGCTGAACATGTCCCGTGCGCTGCCCCGGTTCGTCCGGACGCGGCTGCCGGCCCTGAAACACCTATAAAACTTAAACAAGCGCTCCCGCGGCCTGCCGTGGTGTTGCAGCGCTGGAAACTCTGGTCAGGCCTGTCCGCGCGTTGCGCGAAGGGCCGACAAGCTGTTCCAGAGGCGAAACGTCACGGCGTTCCGCGCGGTAGAGCGCGTGAGGAACGCAACAATGAAGCGAATGCTGATCAACGCAACGCAGGCCGAAGAGCTGCGCGTGGCGATTGTGGACGGCCAGACCCTGTACGACATCGACATCGAACAGCCGTCCAAGGAACAAAAGAAGTCCAACATCTACAAGGGCCGTATCACCCGGCTAGAGCCTTCCCTGGAAGCGGCGTTCGTGGACTATGGCGCCGAGCGTCATGGCTTCCTGCCGTTGAAGGAAATTTCCCGCGATTATTTCCAGGCCGGTGTCGACCATAACAAGTCGACCATTCGCGAGCTTCTGCGCGAAGGCCAGGAAATCGTGGTGCAGGTCGACAAGGAAGAGCGTGGCAACAAGGGCGCCGCCCTGACCACGTTCATCTCGCTGGCCGGCCGCTACATGGTGCTGATGCCCAATTCGCCGAGCGCCGGTGGCGTTTCGCGCCGCATCGAGGGCGAAGACCGCGCCGCGTTGAAGGAAGCGCTGGACAAGCTCGACATTCCCGACGACATGGGCGTGATCATCCGCACCGCCGGCGTGGGCCGCGATGCCGAAGAACTGCAGTGGGATCTGGACTATCTGCTGCAGACCTGGAAGGCAATTGCCGAAGCTGCGCTGAGCAAGCCGGCCGCGTTCCTGATCTACCAGGAATCGCGCCTGATCATCCGCGCCCTGCGCGACTACCTGCGCGCCGATGTCGGCGAGATCCTGGTCGATACGCCGGAGCTGTACGCCGACGCCCAAGAGTTCATGAAGCAGGTGATGCCGCAGAGCCTGCGCAAGCTCAAGCACTACACCGACGATATCCCGCTGTTCAATCGCTTCCAGATCGAATCGCAGATCGAAGGCGCCTATGAGCGCAACGTGCGCCTGCCCTCGGGCGGCTCGATCGTGGTGGACCAGACCGAAGCGCTGACCGCCGTGGACGTGAACTCCTCGCGCGCCACCAAGGGGAGCGATATCGAAGAAACCGCGTTCCAGACCAATCTGGAAGCGGCAGAAGAAGTCGCACGCCAGCTGCGCCTGCGCGACCTGGGCGGCCTGGTGGTCATCGACTTCATCGACATGGCCTCGTCCAAGCACCAGCGCGAAGTCGAAAACAGGTTGCAGAACGCGCTCAAGTACGACCGTGCGCGCGTGCAGTTGGGCCGCATCTCGCGTTTCGGCCTGATGGAAATGAGCCGTCAACGGCTGCGACCGAGCCTGGGCGAATCCAGCCAGATCGTCTGTCCGCGTTGCGATGGCCATGGCCGCATGCGCAGCGTCGAGTCGCTGTCGCTGTCGATCATCCGCGTGGCAGAAGAGCACGCCATGAAGGAAAACACCGGGCAGGTGCTGGTCCAGGCGCCGGTGGAAATCGCCAACTACCTGCTCAACGAAAAGCGCAGCGCACTGCGTGAAATCGAGCAGCGCCACGAGTCGCCGATCATCATCGTCGCCGACGAGCAACTGCACACCCCGCACTACGAAGTCACGCGCCTGCGCGAGAACGAGCTGGGCGAAGAGAGCGGCAAGCCGAGCTACCAGCGCGGCACCCCGCGCAAGCTGCCGGTGCATGCACTGACCAAGGCGCAGTTGAATATTCCCGCAGCCCCGGCGGTCACGTCGATCAAGCCGAGCCAACCGGCACCGGTTCGCGAAGAAGCCCCTGCCCCGGTCGCGCCCGTCGCTGCGCCGGCGCCGGTGGTGACCGTGCCCATTCCGGCACCGGTCACCGGTGTTGTGGGCTGGCTGAAGCGGATCTTCGGCGGCGTCGAGCCCGTCGCCCCGGCCCCGGAGTCGACCCCGCGTCCGCGCCAGAACGATGCCGGCCGCAATAACCGTGGCGAACGCGGCGAGCGTGGCGGTCAGCGCCGCGATGGTCGCGATGCCCGTAATGGCGGCAATGGTGGCAACCAGCAACGTGGCAATGGCGGCAATGGCAACGGCGCCAATAAGGAACGCCGTGACGAGCGTCGCCAGCCTGCCAGCGCCCAGGGCGCGCAGAATGGCGCACAGGCACAGCAGGTGCAGGCGCCTAAGCCGCCGCGCAATGAAACGCAGGCGTCAAAGCAGCAGCAACCGCAGCAGCAGAAGTCCAAGCCGCAGAACCAGAGCCCACGCCCGCCACGTGCGCCTGCACAGCAGGACGGCGCGCCAGCCGAGCGGCAGCCGCGTCCGGCACGCCAGGATGAGGGTACGGCAGCGGCGCAGACCGTGACCTCCACTGCCGCAACGGCCACCACGTCGAGCGTGGTGGCCGCCATTGCCGACGCCGCTGCACCCACCAATGCGCAGACCAACGCCAATGAAGCGGCGCAGGCGCATCCTGTCGATGTCATGGTGAGCGAATCCACCGCTGATCGTGGCGCCGACGCAAATGCAACTGCACCGGCCCAGGATGCCGCAGGCGACGATGCAGCCAATGGCGAAGGCGGGAGCCGTCGCCGCCGCGGCCGTCGTGGTGGCCGTCGTCGTCGTCGTGGCGCCGGTGCCAACGGAGAAGGTGGTACCAGCGTCGATGGCCTGGAAGGCGACGATCTGGACAGCGATGCCGACAACGATCTCGATGGCGACAGCGAAGGCGACGACGCCGGTGCTCATGCGCATGTATCGGGCGCACCGCGCGCCGGCCAGCCGGAGTTCGATTTCGACGATGAGGCACCGGCACCGGCGGTGCGCGCCAAGCCGGAATCCGCTGCCCAGGCAACCGCCAAGCCGCGTCCGGTTCCCAAGGAGCGCGCAGAGCCACGGGGCGGCAGTGACACAGCTTCGACCACCGCGCCGGTTTCCAATACCGTGCCGGCATCGCAGGCTTCGGCAGCACCCGTTGCCGAAGCCGCCCGCGAGCGCCCTGCTGCGCCCGTTGCTGCTACCGACGCACCAGCCAAACCCGCGCCGGCTGTCACAGCGTCGACGGCTGCCAGCACCGAGGGTGCTGCAGCGCAGGCTGCAGAACAGCGCCCCGCGCCGGTCGCACAGCAGGCGTCCGCTACCCCGGCTCCGCTTGCCGCCCCTGCGCCAGTGGCATCCACGCCGGCACCTGCAGTGGCTCCCGCTGCCGGGACTGCACCGACGGCACTGGCTGTTGCATCGCCTGTGACCAACGATGCGGCGACAAGCAGCCAGCACCAACCTGCGCCCTCGGCGCCGGCAAGTGCGGCTGTACCTGCCGCCGACGCCGAGGCCGCGAAGGCCGACCACCAGCAGCGCGCTGTGTCGGCGGACGTGGCAGCGCCTGCGGTGCAGGCAGCGCCGGTGCAGCCTGCACGGGCAACGCCTGCTGACGACCTACCGGCACCAGCGGCGGCTACGCCGGCATCGCAGGCCGCAGTGGTCACGGTGACGTCGCCGCACGCCGAGCAGTCTGCTTCGCAGGCGCCATCGGCCGAGGTGGCAATGACCTCGACCTCGACGGTTGTGCAGGCAAGCCCAAGTGCAGACACCGCGCCCGTGCGCAAGCCGTATGCTCCGGTGCAGACCACCATGCTCGATGCGCTGAGCCCGAACGATGCTGCGCCAGCAGCCTCCTCGGCCAGCAAGCCTCCGGCAGACCCTGCAGCAGAGCAGGAGTTGCAGGCAGGCAAACCCAAGCCGACGGTGGTCGTGTCCGAACCAGTCAAGCCGGTTGCTCCATCGGCCGACGCCGACCAGGTGCAGGATGACGACAACAACAAGCCGCGTGGCGATCACTGATCGCCAGGTGACTTGATTGGTTGGCCTGTTGGGATAACAGGCCACGTCAACATCGAAACAGCGGCCTTCGGGGCCGCTGTTTTTTTAGGCACCGCCTGCACTAACGCCAAGCCGCATCCGCCGGTTGTGATCCCGGAGAGACATCGACGCTCCACGTTCTTCCACATGAGCGGCGACGTTTGTCGTCACTCGTGGTCAGTGTTTGCAAAGACCCTTCGATCGGCAAGTGCGGCGACGCCAGGCCTTGCTGGCACATGACGACAATCAGCGCGGAAGCTCCTAGTACACGGCGTGTCGTTACGCTCACCACCCGGGCGTCAGGGCGCCCCCGGCCTTGTTCCGACATACCGCGCGTTCCTAGAAGGCCGGGCTAATTCCCCACTCACGCGTTGACGCAATCCAGCAACCGCTTCTGAGGGCGAGACACGTCATTTCTCGGCACGTGATGAGCTTTCTCTACGCGATGTTGTGCGCCCTGGACTTGCGATGCAGCGCAGCCACTGCACTGCACTCAAGGCAACGGTTCACAGCACCCTGGAGGGATCGGTCAGACCGTATTGATTGGCTAGCCGCGCCAGCGCAATGTTGTCCTGGATGCCGACCTTCTCGAACAGGCGTGCCTTGTGCGTGTTGATGGTCTTGGCGCTGAGGTTCAGGCGCTTGGCGATGTCTTCCTGGCGCAGGCCCTGGGTCAGCAGCAAGGCCACTTCCAGCTCACGGGGCGACAATGCATCAAACGGTGAACCGCCACCTTCCAGATTGGACAGAGCCAGGTTCTGCGCGATCGTATTGCCGAGATAACGCCGTCCCAATGCGACTTCACGTACCGCGCGCAGCAACTCGTGCGCGTCACCACCTTTTCCCACATAGCCGGAGGCGCCTGCCTCGAGCAACCGCTTGGGCAAGGGGCCGTCTTCGAGCACGGAGACGATGATGACCCGCGTACCGTAGTCGCCCTTGACGATGCGCTCGGTAATTTCCAGGCCGCTGACGCCGGGCAAATGCAGATCGCACAGCACGATGTCCGGTTTGAGTTGACGAATCTGCGGCAATGCGGCTTCTCCGCTCTCTGCTTCACCCACCACATCGACGTCCACTTCCTTGGACAGAATCATCTTCATGCCTGTACGCACGAGTGCATGATCGTCGATCAGAAAAACTCTGATGGTCATCCTTGTTGTCCTCGCTAGCGGCTGGCTGGTGCAGCCTATCTCCGTGAATAATTCAGGGCAAGCTCGATGCGACGTATTACGCCCAAGTTAGAGCGTTATGACACGTCACTAGAGCATGCATGACGTGCGCATGGCGCGATGTCTCTAGGCAAGATGTTGCAACGTGTGCCGATGATGCGGGCGCCAGGCCGACCGGTGACATCGGGCAATGCAGTCGCGCTCGGTCAGATTTTCACTGGCTAGGCGGTACGGTCGGCGTCCACCAAGGGTTTTAATTCGGGATCTAGCGCAACGCGTTCGTCGAAGACGAAGCAGCGGCCCTCGTAGCCTTCGCCGCCGACCTCTTCGAAGTAGCCGAGGATTCCGCCCTCCAGTTGCAGCACGTTGTCCATGCCATCGGCCTGCATCCACAGCGCGGCCTTTTCGCAACGGATGCCACCGGTGCAGAAGCTGACCACCGTGGCATCGGCCAACGCGCCACGATGCGGTTCCAGCGCGCCAGGCAAGTCGGTGAACTTGTCGATCGGCAGCGTCAATGCACCCTGGAAGGTCCCGTATGCCACTTCCTGCGCATTGCGCGTGTCCAGCAACACCAGCGGACGGCCGCGATCATCCTGCCCGTTCCGCAGCCACTCGCGCAGCACGGCAGGCGTCACCGACGGTGCACGACCTTGCAGCGGCGATGCATCGTCGCGCCGAAAACTGATGATCTCCGGCTTGATCTTGACCTTGAGCCGCGCAAACGGCTGATGCGCGCTTTCGCTGTACTTGATGCGCATCTGCGCAAACCGCGCGTCGGCCTGCAGCCAGGCATAGAACGCGCCGATCTGCTCGGCAGCCCCTGCCAGGAACAGGTTGATGCCCTCTTCGGCCACCAGCACCGATCCTTTCAACGCATGCTGCTCGGCTTGCGCGCGCACGCCGTCGGCAAGTGTCTGCGGATCCTGGATGGTGACGAACTGGTAGGCGGCGGTATTGATAATCATGCGGCTATTTTAGGGCCGCGGGCAGCCCCTAGCGAGCGCCGTGAACGGGACGTCCAGCACGGTGCAGCAGCGTGCCTGCAAGCGCGTCATGCCGCGCACTCAGCCGCGCAACAGCACAAACGGCAGCAACACCAGCGAGGCGACGACCAGCATGCCGATCAGCGTCACGAGCACGAAGACAGGTCGCCTGCGCAGCAACGCGCCAAAGGTCTCCGCAGTGCCGGCTGCAAGTTCCTCCTGGCGCTGGGCACGCGCAATCGCGCCGCGCTGCGCCTGGTAGGCATCCATCGCCGCCTTGGCGCGTGGATAGTCGGCATCGTCGCTGAGCCAGATACCGCCAGCGGAAATCCCCCAGTTGCTGGGGCGCGTTTCATAGATCTGCACGCGCTGCTCGCGCATCAGCGCCCGCACCTCATCGGCTTCGTCGTCGGGAACATTGCGCAGATTGAGCAGCAGCTTGGCCATGCCGCGATGATACCGGGAGCCAGGTGCGATAATGGCAGCCTTTCTCCATGGACCCTGCCATGCGCCTTTTGTTGACGCTCGTTGTCGCCCTGTTGCTCGCAAGCTGCGCGCCCGCCCTGCCGCCCTCCGGCGGCACCATCGCCAGTTTCGAGCGGATCGACCGCACCGTGGGGACCGGTGCAGAGGCCACACCAGGCGCCATGGTCACCGTGCACTACACCGGCTGGCTGTACGACGAAAAAGCCGCCGACAAGCACGGCAAGAAGTTCGACAGCTCGCTGGATCGCGCCGAGCCGTTCCAATTCGTACTAGGTGGCCACCAGGTCATCCGCGGCTGGGACGATGGCGTGGCCGGCATGCGTGTCGGCGGCAAGCGCACCTTGATGATTCCGCCCGATTACGGCTATGGCGACAACGGCGCCGGTGGCGTGATACCGCCCGGTGCATCGCTGGTGTTCGATTTGGAATTGCTGGGCGTGCAGCCGCGCTGAGTGCCTGACGATGACTGATCTGAGCAGGCAGCGGCTGGCCGTGATCGGCGGTGGGCCGGCCGGTTTGATGGCGGCGGAAGTGGCCTGCGCGGCAGGCTTGGCGGTGGATCTGTACGAAGCCAAGGGCTCGGTGGGACGCAAGTTCCTGATCGCTGGCAAAGGCGGCTTGAACCTCACGCATTCCGATTCGATGCCGCTGTTTGCGCAACGCTATCGCCAACGTCAGCAACCGGTTTCCGCATGGTTGCAGGACTTCGATGCTGATGCGCTGCGCGATTGGGCGCGAGAGCTCGGTGTCGAGACCTACGTCGGCAGTTCCGGCCGTGTCTTTCCAATGGACCGCAAGGCCGCACCCTTGCTGCGCGGCTGGGTGCGCCGGCTCAAGGAACAGGGTGTCACGTTTCATGTGCAGCACCGCTGGCTGGGCTGGACTGAAAACGGCGCACTCCGTTTCGACACACCCACCGGTGCTGTGGAGTGCAGTGCAGAGGCAGTCGTGCTGGCGCTTGGTGGCGGCAGCTGGCCGCAGCTTGGTTCCGACGGCCAGTGGCAAGCAACACTGCAGCAACGCGGTATCGCGGTAGCGCCCCTGGTGCCGGCCAACTGCGGCTTCGATATCGATTGGAGTGCGCACTTCGTGCAGCGCCATGCAGGTGCACCGCTCAAACCGGTCGTTGCGCATTGGCAGGGTGGCAACGGCATGCAGCATGCATTGCAGGGCGAATGCGTGGCCACAGCGAACGGCATCGAGGGCAGCTTGATCTATGCCTTGGCCGCGGACCTGCGCGAGCAGATCGACGCCCATGGCGTCGCCGAACTCGTGCTGGATCTGATTCCCGGCCGCTCGCTCGAACGCGTGCATGCCGAACTGGCCCAACCGCGCAAGGGGCGCAGTTTCAGCGAGCATCTGCGCCGCCAGGTCGGCATCGATGGCGTCAAGGCGGCCCTGCTCTACGAAGAACTCGGCAAGCAGGCGGGCGACGACGTGGCGTTGGTCGCACGCACGCTCAAGCAGTTGCCACTGCGACTGTTGCGGCCACGTCCGCTTGCCGAAGCAATCAGTTCTGCAGGCGGCGTGCGGCTGGAGGCGCTGGACGATCAGCTGATGGCGCAGTCGCAACCAGGGGTGTTTTGCGCTGGCGAAATGCTCGATTGGGAAGCGCCAACCGGCGGCTACCTGCTCACCGCCTGCTTCGCCAGCGGCCGACGCGCCGCACGCGGCGCTGTGCAGTGGCTAGCGCAGCACAACGCAGACGCTACAGACGATCGCTGACTGCCGCACGCGGCCACACCGATTTGACGTCGTACACCACCGCGCCCGGCTTGCCGAGCGCGGCGATCTGCGCGACGTCGTAGTCGCGATACTGCGCGTGCGCCACTGCCAGCACCACGGCATCGTAGGCGCCCTCTTCCGGCGTCTGGCTTAAATGCACACCGCCGTGCTGCAGCGCTTCAGCCGGGTCTGCCCACGGGTCGCAAGTGTCCACCTGCACACCCCCGGCCTGCAGCAACTGCACCAATTCCAGGGCGCGGCTGTTGCGCAGATCCGGGCAGTTTTCCTTGAATGTGGCGCCCAGTACCAGCACCCTCGCCTGCGCGAGCGCGACGCCACGCATGGCCAGCATGCCGCACACGCGCTCGGCCACATGTCGGCCGACCCGATTGTTGACCTGCCGCGCGGTGTGGATCAGGTCCGGGTGATAGCCCACGCTTTCGGACTTGTGCATCAGGTAGTACGGATCCACGCCGATGCAATGCCCACCGACCAGGCCAGGGCGAAACGGCAGGAAATTCCACTTGGTTCCTGCGGCCTCGAGCACATCCAAGGTGTCGATTCCCAACTTGTCGAAAATCAACGCCAACTCATTGACCAGTGCGATATTGACGTCGCGCTGGATGTTTTCGACCACCTTTGCCGCTTCGGCCACGCGCATCGACCGAGCGCGCCAGGTGCCGGCAGTGATGATGCTGGTGTACAGCGCGTCGACTGCATCAGCGGCGTCCGCCGTCGAGCCCGAGGTGATCTTGCGAATGTCGCGCAGACGCCGCTGGCGATCGCCGGGATTGACACGCTCGGGGCTGTAACCGCAAAAGAAGTCGTGGTTGAAACGCAACCCGGAGCCTGCTTCGAGCAAGGGCACGCACACTTCTTCGGTGGTTCCTGGATAGACCGTGGATTCGTAGATCACCAGGTCGCCGGGCTTGAGGGCGGCGGCGATCAAAGCCGTGGCGCTACGCAACGGCTCCAGATCCGGTTGCTCGAAGCTGTCGATCGGCGTTGGCACGGTCACGATGAAAATGCGACACGCGGCCAGATCCGCGGCGTTTGCGCTGTAGCGTAACTGCGTTGCGGCAGCCAATTCGGCATCGTCCAGTTCCAGCGTGGCATCGTGGCCATCGCGCAATTGCGCAACGCGCTGCGCATCGATGTCAAAGCCCAGGGTGTCGCGCTGCTCCCCGAATGCAACCGCCAACGGCAGGCCGACATAACCCAAGCCGATGACGGCGATGCGCCCCTGTGGGGGGGCGAGAAGCGTGATGCCGGACATGCGGTTCCTTAAAATGGTGCGCAGCCCGTGGCGGCCCGCTATGCGGCGGCAGCATAACGCAGGCCGCAGGCGCCAGGCAGTGCAGGAAGGACGCAGCAAAGATTCACAATCGCCGCGCAATCAGGCACGCTATCGCAATGCCCGGGTGGCGAAATTGGTAGACGCAAGGGACTTAAAATCCCTCAGCCGCAAGGCTATGCGGGTTCGACCCCCGCCCCGGGCACACGATTTATAAGGTAATCGAGTCGGCGCACACGCAATCGTCTGCGCGCCGCTTACCGGCTGATGTCCATGCACGATCATCCGCATCATGCAGCCAACGCGCTGGTCACCTGGCCCCGGATTGCGTTTCGATTACGCGTGCCCGCGACATCGCGTTGCGCCGTTCCCCAACGCAATCAGTCAAACCCACGTGTCCAAGTGCCCAAGCACAGGTGCGCACTGGCGCATGCGCTCATTACCGGACACCGCAGCACCACCGCTCATATTTCGCAGCCGCCGCGTAGTGCCTGGACGCCACCGGCAATTACACGCGACCAATAAAAAACCCTGGATATCGAGCGATATCCAGGGTTCGAATTTGGAGCGGGAAACGAGACTCGAACTCGCGACCTCAACCTTGGCAAGGTTGCGCTCTACCAACTGAGCTATTCCCGCGTGGAGCGAAATTGTACAGCGTCTTACTTCGTTGCGCCAGCCCTGTCGTCGTTATCGATGGCAGGAAGACCGCATGCGATGTGGAGGCCTGGGCCGGAATTGAACCGGCGTACGCGGATTTGCAGTCCGCTGCATAACCACTCTACCACCAGGCCGAAACATCAAACCCAAGGCATCCTGCCTTGAAACGACGAGACCCCTGACGCGGGGTCCTGTCTACATCTGGAGCGGGAAACGAGTCATGCTTTAGAGCGCTAAGTCGCTGATTCCCAATTACTTTCTTCGCCTCTATGATTAGCGAAGGCCTGAATTCTAGCCTTGTTTTTCGCCCTATGCAACAAAATTCGTCCAAGGGCTTCCATCAAGGTTCAAGGAGTGCCATACACGCCATCGCAACGGACGCAGAGCCCAGGGTAATCCCCCCATTTGTAGCAGTCACCAAAAGTGGAGTTATGCCGCAAGTGCCAACTTTTGCATTGCGGTAATGCCGCCGAGCGCGATGTTCGGGCGCTCGTGGTTGTAGGTCCATAGCCATCGTGTGGCTCTGTCTTGCACCTGCTCAATTGAGTCGAACATGGTTCGGGCCAACCATCCATAGCGTACCGTCCGGTTGTAGCGTTCAACGTAAGCGTTTTGCTGTAGCTTGCCTGGCTGGATGTGCTCAATCCGGATGTCGTGCTGCTCGGCCCAGGTCAGTAGTGCGCCACTGATGTATTGGGGTCCACTGTCGCAACGAATAACGAGCGGCTTGCCGCGCCATTCGATGATCTGCTCCAGCGACCGGATCACCCGGGCCGATGGCAAGGACAAGTCAAACTCGATTCCCAGCCCTTGGCGGTTGAAGTCGTCAATCACGTTGAAAACCGTTCCCCTTTTCTGGTTGAAGGATTCGTCTTTCTGGAAAAACCAGCAACGGCAAGTACTCAGCGGGCATATCCCCACCACTCGATCATCAACACATCGCGGGGTTCTACCCCGATATCACGGACGGTTGTAAAAGAGCTGCAACCTTCTGATCCTGCTTGGCCGCCCTTCGCCGCATCCTTGGGTTGTGGCGTCGCTCGATGTAGTCAAACACATCCGCTCTTGCTCCATCCAGTGTGG
>JAAIGF010348688.1_pt1 | contig 29581 bp, 22 predicted proteins | sample 6487441 | NCBI WGS metagenome assembly JAAIGF01 (sample SAMN13974129, study PRJNA590717) | phyllosphere metagenome | biome: pepper field; feature: multiple bacterial spot infested pepper fields; material: pepper leaves; isolation source: leaves from pepper fields | host: Capsicum annuum ... | reverse complement strand
GGTGGATGTCGCGCCGTCAGCGCGACGAGGATTTCCAGGTGGTGCTGCGCGCCGTGGTGAACCCGGAATTCCTGTAAGCACTGTCGCATCCGGCGCGCAGCACTGTTGCGCGTGCGCCGGAATCGCGCTGCAAAGCGTGGTGGGGATGCTGCTTCATCGGGCTGTCATCCCCGCTTCAAGTCTTTGACATATCGCAGGCCGACACTAGTGACTCCTAACAGGAGTCCGCCATGCTCGAGCTCTCGCCCCTTGCTCCGCGCCCGTCCACTGGCACCGGCATTGGTCCGGCAACGGAAGAAAGCCGCCTGACCATCGGTCTGGCGCGTACCGCAGACGACATCGAACAAGCGCAGCGGCTGCGCCACGAGGTGTTCACTGCCGACTTCGGCGCTGTGTTCACCGGCACCCGCGACGGCATCGACGAAGACCGTTTCGACGCCTGGTGCGAGCACCTGCTGGTGCGCGAGGCCGACAGCGGCCGCGTGGTGGGCACCTACCGCATCCTGCCGCCAGCGTGCGCTCGCCAGGCCGGTGGCTATTACTCCGAAGGCGAATTCGACTTGAGCGGCCTGGCTGGCATCCGTCACAGCCTGGTCGAGTTCGGCCGCTCGTGCATCCACCCCGATTACCGCAACGGCGGCGTCATCATGCTGCTGTGGTCGGGATTGGCCGACTACGTCAGCCGCAACGGCTATCAACACGTATTCGGTTGCGCCAGCGTCAGCCTGCGCGACGACGGGGCGACGGCCGCAGGCGTGTTCCGCGAGGTGGCTGGTCAGATCGAGGCGGCGGGCGCGCAGCGTGTCATCCCGCGATTGCCGCTGCCGATCGAGCGGCTGGATCACGCGCTGCCGACGCGCACGCCGCCGCTGATCAAGGGATATCTGAAGACGGGTGCCAAGGTCTGCGGCGCGCCGGCCTGGGACCCGGATTTCAACACTGCCGACTTCCCGGTGCTGCTGTCGCTGGACGAACTGGATGGCCGTTATCGGCGCCGCCTGGGTCTGGTGACGCACCAGGCTTGACGATGACTGACCGGCCTCGCGTGGCGAGGCCGGCAAGGGGCGATGCGTGTCGAATCCGCCCCTGGGAAAGCAGGCTCAGTGGGCCAGCACTTCGAAGGTGAAGCCCACCTTGGCCCATTCCTCGGTTTCGGCGCGCAGGGTGAAGTCGGTCATCGGGTGGCCGGTCAGCCACTCGCCGTCTGCCTTCACCACGATGGACTGGTCCTGCACCGACACTTCCACCGGCAGTGCTTCCTCGTCTTCACGGCGGCGGAACAGCAGGGCTGCCAGGCGCAGCGACAGAATCGCCATCCATTGATAGTGCGTGCGTGCACCGGCGGGCAGCTTGCTCAGCTTGCCCAGGTGCGACAGCACCATCAATGCCATCTGCTTCTGGTCCTGGCTGGAGAAGCCCGGCATGTCGGCGTTTTCAAGGATGTAGGCACTGTGGCGGTGGTAGGCCGCGTGGGCGATCGAGCGGCCCACCTCGTGCAGATCGGCCGACCAGCCCAGCATGCGCGTCAGTTCATCCAGTTCGGGACGGTCATGCGGCACCAGGCGCGAGAAGATCGACAGCGCCGCGCGGCGCACGCGATTGGCCTGGGCCATGTCGACTTCGTAGCGGGCCATGAAGGTGCGCACGGTGTCGTCGCGGGTGTCGTGTTCGGCGTCGCGGCCCAGCAGGTCGTACAGCACGCCCAGGCGCAAGGCGCCGTCGGCAGGCTGCATGACCTCGATGCCCAGTTCGTCGAACAGGGCGCTCATGATGGCCAGGCCGCCGGGCAGCACCGACATGCGATCGAGCTTGATGTCCGCCAGGTTGGCGCGTTCTACCGTCCCGGCCTTGATGAGTCGGTCCTTGAGGCGATCCATGCCCTTGCGGGTGATGCCCGACTCGGAAAAGCCCGATGCCACCAGGATCGCACCCAGCGCCTTGGCGGTGCCCGACGATCCGTAGGCTGCTTTCCACCCCATCTTGCGATAGGGGCGGGCGATGACCTCGACTTCGCGACGCGCCGCCAGTTCGGCCTGCTTCATCGCGTGAGCGTCGACGATGCCATCGGGGAAGAACTGGCGGCTGTAGCTGACGCAACCCATGTACAGCGATTCCATCAGCTCGGGCTCGTAGCCACGGCCGATGATGAACTCGGTCGACCCGCCGCCGATGTCGACGACCAGACGGCGCGAGGGCGAGGGGGGCAGGGCATGGGTCACCCCTGAGAAGATCAGGCGGGCTTCTTCGCGGCCGGCGATGACTTCGATCGGAAAGCCCAGCGCCGCTTCCGCCAGGGGCAGGAAGTCTGCGACGTTGGTGGCCACGCGGAAGGTGTTGGTGGCGACGGCGCGCACCCGGTCGGGGTGGAAGCTGCGCAGGCGTTCACCGAAACGGCTGAGCACCTCGACCGCGCGGTTGACCGCGGCGTCGTCAAGCGTGCGGTCCGGGCCCAGGCCAGCGGCCAGGCGCACCGTTTCCTTCATGCGGTCGACCGGGTAGATCTGCCCGCCGCCTTCGCCTGAGGCCCGGCCGATCAGGAGCCGAAAACTGTTGGAACCAAGGTCGACGGCGGCAAGCAGATTGTTCATGGTGCGGGGTCGGTGCGGGGCAAAAACGCAAGGATACGCAATTTGCGCGACACGCACCGCCGCAAGGTCGTGGCTGTCACGGCGTTTGCTGATCCATGGCATGCATCCGCCGAAAGCGGAGACGGAATATGCAGCTGGTAACCGATGCTGGCGCGACCGTCATAGAGGCGTCATCATTTTGACGCATAAATGCGATCCTGCTGCGACGGGTCTGCCCGTCGCGCCCCGTTTTGCCTCCACGGACGATACGAATGGCCGCACGCACGCCGACTGAAAAGCAGTTCCTGAATCGCGAACTCGCCCTGCTCAAGTTCAATCAACGCGTCTTGGCGCAAGCCGAAGACCCGAAAATTCCCCTGCTTGAGCGCCTGCGCTTTGTGTGCATTGTCAGCAGCAACCTCGACGAATTCTTCGAAATCCGCATTTCCGGCCTGAAGGAGCAACTGCGCCAGCACCCGAACGTGCGCGGGCTCGATGGCCTGACGCCCAGCGAAGCCTATGCCCGGGTCGCGGAAGTGGCGCACGAGCTGGTCGCCCGCCAATACGCCCTGCTGAACAACGACATCCTGCCCGCGCTGGCGCGCGAAGGCATCGTGCTGCACCTGGCGCAGCGCTGGACGCCCGAACAGCGCGCCTGGGCGCACGACGTGTTCACGCGCGAGGTCATGCCGCTGTTGACACCGATCGGCCTGGACCCGGCGCATCCGTTCCCGCGCGTGTCGAACAAGACGCTGAACTTCATCGTGTCGCTGTCGGGCCGAGATGCGTTCGGTCGCCATGCCTCGATCGCCATCGTGCAGGCGCCTCGCGCCTTGCCCCGCCTGATCCAGATGCCGGAAGCGCTGTCGGGCAATGCCCACGGCTACGTCATGCTGACCTCGTTCATGCAGGCTTTCGTCGGTGACCTGTTCCCCGGCATGGAACTCAAGGGTTGCTATCAATGGCGCGTGACGCGCAACAGCGACCTGTACGTCGACGACGAAGAAATCACCAACCTGCGCCTGGCCTTGCAGGGTGAACTCACGCAGCGCCACTTCGGCGACGCCGTGCGCCTGGAGCTGGCCGAAACCGCCACGCCCGAACTCGAACAGTTCCTGCTGACCGAGTTCTCGCTCGATGCCGACGACGTGTATCGCGTGGACGGTCCGGTGAACCTGTCGCGGCTGATGCAGCTGTGCAACATCATCGATCGGCCCGACCTGAAGTTCCCCGACCACCGGGCGACCGTGCCCCCGCCGTTCGACGCGACGGGTCCGCGTGCCAATGAGATCTTCGCAGCGATCGCCCAGCAGGACCGCCTGCTGCACCACCCCTACGAGTCCTTCCAGCCCGTCATCGACTTCCTGACGGCGGCGGCCGCCGACCCGGCGGTGATGGCCATCAAGCAGACCATCTACCGTACCGGCGAAGACTCCGAACTGATGAAGCTGCTGCTGAATGCAGCGCGTTCGGGCAAGGAGGTCACGGTGGTCGTGGAGCTGATGGCCCGCTTCGACGAACAGACCAACATCAACTGGGCCGCACGCCTGGAAGAGGTCGGCGCCCACGTCGTCTACGGCGTGGTCGGCCACAAGACCCACGCCAAGATGTCGCTGGTGCTGCGCCGCGAACGTGGCCGCATCCGCCGCTACGCCCACCTGGGGACGGGCAACTACCACCCGCGCACCGCCAAGCTCTACACCGACTTCGGCCTGTTCACCGCCGATGCCCGCATTTGCGAAGACGTCGACAAGATCTTCGCCCAGCTCACCGGCCTGGGCGAACAGCGCAAGCTGCGCCACCTGCTGCAGGCCCCGTTCACGCTGCATGCCTCCATGGTGTCGATGATCCGTCGCGAAGCCCGCCACGCGCGTGCTGGCAAGCCGGCCCGCATCATGGCCAAGATGAACACGCTCATCGAACCGTCGGTGATCGAAGAGATGTACAAGGCCAGCCGGGCCGGCGTGAAGATCGACCTGGTCATCCGTGGTGCATGCACGCTGCGCCCGGGCGTGGCCGGCCTGTCCGAGAACATCACCGTGCGATCGGTGATCGGCCGCTTCCTGGAACACTCGCGCGTGTTCTATTTCCTCAATGAAGGGGAGGAGGTCGTCTACCTGTCGTCGGCCGACTGGATGGACCGCAATTTCTTCCGCCGCGTCGAGGTCGCCGTCCCGGTGCTCGACGAGGCGCTGAAGCGTCGCGTCATCGACGAAGCCTTCACCTACGCGCTGCGCGACACCGAACTGTCCTGGATCCAGCAGCCCGACGGTACCTATGCGCGCGTGCGCAGCCGCCGCAAGCCGCTGTCGCTGCACCGCCACCTGATGCAGGCCCTGGGCGGCGAGGACGAAGATGCGTGAGACATGGCGCCGACGGCATCGGTCGGCGCAGTTTCACCCGGATCAAATAGGGCAGCAGAGTTTATGACTGTCATAAACATGTCACCAACAGTCCGTAACCTTCTCCTCATCGGTTGTTCGTCTCACCCCACGCGCAGAGGACCCTGCAAATGTTCAAGAAAGCTTTCCAGCAAGTGTCGATCGGCGTCGCGCTCGGTTTCGCCGCGTTTGGCGCAGCCCACGCCGCCAGCATCACCGGTGCTGGTGCTTCGTTCCCGTACCCCATTTACGCCAAGTGGGCATCCGACTACAACGCTGCCACCGGCAACACGGTGAACTACCAGTCGATCGGTTCGGGTGGCGGTCAGAAGCAGATCATCGCCAAGACCGTCGACTTCGGCGCCTCGGATGATCCGCTGCCCGCAGAAATGCTGGAAAAGAACGGCCTGGTTCAGTTCCCCGCAGTCATCGGCGGCATCGTGCCGGTCGTGAACATCAAGGGCGTGACCCCGGGTCAACTGAAGTTCACCGGCCCCCTGCTGGCCGACATCTACATGGGCAAGGTCAAGAAGTGGAATGACCCGGCCATCGCCAAGCTGAACGAAGGCGTGTCGCTGCCCGACCAGGACATCGTCGTGGTTCATCGCTCGGACGGTTCGGGCACCACCTTCGGCTGGACCAACTACCTGGCCCAAGTGTCGCCGGAGTGGAAGTCCAACGTCGGCGAAGGCAAGTCGGTCAAGTGGCCGGCCGGTCAAGGCGGCAAGGGCAACGAAGGCGTCGCCAACTACGTCAAGCAGCTGGCTGGCTCGATCGGCTACGTCGAATACGCATACGCCAAGCAGAACAACCTGTCGCACGGCGCCATGCAGAACAAGGACGGCAAGTTCGTTCAGCCGGAAGAAGCCGCGTTCGCCGCTGCTGCTGCCAACGCTGACTGGAAGAGCGCACCGGGCATGGGCGTGATCCTGAACAACGAGCCGGGTGCCGCCAGCTGGCCCATCACCAGCGCCACCTTTATCCTGATGCACAAGGCACAGGACAAGCCCGAGCAAGGCGCCGAAGTCCTGAAGTTCTTCGACTGGGCCTTCAAGAACGGCAAGCCCGCTGCCTCGGCAATGGACTACGTTGCCCTGCCGGACGCCGTGACGGAACAGATCCGCGGCGTGTGGAAGTCCGACATCAAGAACGCCTCGGGCCAAGCAATCTACAAGTAAGCAGGCAGGTCGAAGTTTGACTTGACCGACCACGGGCGAGTCGCGATGCAAGCATGCATGGTGACTCGCCCGTTCTCCGTTTGTTGTACGCCACCCTCAAGCACTGTTTTCGTAAGAGAGCCTCATGAGCGCCGTCCTTGATAACATTCCCGGCTCTAAGGATTCCTCGCGGGCCAGCGGCCTCCCTCCGATGCGAAATACCAACAACGCGTTATTCGACGCGGTCTTCAAGAATCTGACCCGAATCGCCGCGCTCAGCGTGCTTGGCCTGTTGCTGGCCATCATCGTGTCGCTGGTCGTCGGCAGTCAGGTCACCCTGTCCAAATATGGCTTCTCGTTCCTGACCTCGTCGGAATGGGATCCGGTCGCCAGCGAATACGGCGCACTGGTGCCGATCGTCGGCACCCTGCTGACCTCGATCATCGCGCTGCTGATCGCCGTGCCGGTGTCCTTCGGCATCGCCCTGTTCCTGACCGAACTGGCGCCTGCCTGGCTGCGCCGCCCGCTGGGCACCGCCATCGAGATGCTGGCTGCCATCCCGTCGATCATCTACGGGATGTGGGGCCTGTTCGTCTTCGCGCCGCTGTTCCAGACCTACGTCCAGCCGACGATGATCAACATCTTCGGTTCGATCCCGGGCGTGGGCATGCTGTTCCAGGGTCCGGCCTTCGGCATCGGCATCCTGACCGCCGGCATCATCCTCGCCGTCATGATCATCCCCTTCATCACGGCCGTGATGCGCGATGTGTTCGAACTCGTGCCCGCCATGCTGAAGGAGTCGGCATACGGCCTGGGCGCCACGACCTGGGAAGTGGTGTCGAAGATCGTGCTGCCGTTCACCCGCAGCGGCGTCATCGGCGGCATCATGCTCGGCCTCGGCCGCGCGCTGGGCGAAACCATGGCCGTCACCTTCGTGATCGGCAACGCCTACCGCATGTCGACCTCGCTGTTCGCGCCGGGCAACTCGATCGCCTCGTCGCTGGCCAACGAATTCGCGGAAGCCGCCGACGACGTCCACCTCTCGGCACTGATCGAACTGGGCCTGATCCTGTTCCTGATCACCTCTGTCGTGCTCGCTCTGTCCAAGCTCCTGTTGCTGCGTCTGTCGCGCAGTGAAGGCGCCCGTAGCTGATTCCAAGGTCTGATCCCATGTCGGCTTACCCGCCCGTTTCCAAAGATTCACCCATCAGCATGAGCAACCCGGTCTACCGCACCCGTGCGGTGATCAACCGGGTCATGCTGACCCTGTCGGCCATCGCGCTGGGCTTCGGCCTGTTCTGGCTGTTCTGGATCATCTTCACGCTGCTGAGCAAGGGCGCTGCCGCGCTCTCGTTCTCGCTGTTCACCGAGATCACGCCGCCTCCCGGTTCCGACGGCGGCCTGATCAACGCGATCTACGGCAGCGTCGTGATGGCGACCCTGGGCACCATGATCGGCACCCCGATCGGCATCCTGGCCGGCACCTACCTGGCCGAGTACGGCAAGCGCGGCTGGCTGGCGCCGGCCACGCGCTTCATCAACGACGTGCTGCTGTCGGCCCCGTCCATCGTGATCGGCCTGTTCATCTACACGGTCGTGGTGGCACGCATGCAGCACTTCTCGGGTTGGGCCGGTGCATTGGCCCTGGCCGTGATCGTGATCCCGGTCGTGGTCCGTACCACCGACGACATGCTCAAGCTCGTGCCCAACAGCCTGCGCGAAGCCTGCGTCGCGCTGGGGTGCCCGCAGTGGAAGATGATCACGCTGGTGTGCTATCGCGCCGCGCGTTCGGGTATCGTGACCGGCATCCTGCTGGCCGTCGCCCGCATCGCCGGTGAAACCGCGCCCCTGCTGTTCACCGCCTTGAACAACCAGTTCATGAACATGAACATGAACGCGCCGATGGCGAATCTGCCCGTCACGATCTTCCAGTTCGCGATGAGCCCGTTCCCCGATTGGCAGCGCCTGGCCTGGGCCGGCGCGACCCTGATCACTCTGCTGGTGCTGGGCATCAACATCGTTGCCCGCCTGATGTTCCGCAAACAAGGCTGACGCCACCTTTCCGCTCACGGACACACCATGACGACTGCTGCCGCGCCTTCTCGCGCCAAAATCGAAGTCAAGAACCTGAACTTCTACTACGGTAAGTTCCACGCCCTGCGCAATGTCAGCATGACGATCCCCGAGAAGAAGGTCACCGCCTTCATCGGCCCGTCGGGCTGCGGCAAGTCGACCTTGCTGCGCACCTTCAACCGCATGTTCGAGCTTTATCCCGAGCAGCGCGCCGAAGGCGAGATCAACATGGACAACGAGAACATGCTGACCTCCAAGCAGGACATCTCGTTGATCCGCGCCAAGATCGGCATGGTCTTCCAGAAGCCCACGCCGTTCCCCATGAGCATCTACGACAACATCGCTTTCGGTGTGCGTCTGTTCGAGCGCCTGAGCAAGGGCGAAATGGACGAGCGTGTCGAGTGGGCCCTGACCAAGGCCGCGCTGTGGGAAGAAGTGAAGAACAAGCTGGGCCAGAGCGGCCACGGCCTGTCGGGCGGCCAGCAACAGCGTCTGTGCATCGCACGCGGCATCGCCATCAAGCCCCAGGTGCTGCTGCTCGACGAGCCCTGCTCGGCGCTGGACCCGATCTCGACGGCCAAGATCGAAGAGCTGATCTCGGAACTGAAGAACGACTACACCGTGGTCATCGTGACCCACAACATGCAGCAGGCTGCACGTTGCTCGGACTACACGGCCTACATGTACCTGGGCGAGCTGATGGAATTCGGCGAAACCCAGCAGATCTTCATCAAGCCGCAGAAGAAGGCGACCGAAGACTACATCACGGGTCGCTTCGGCTGATCCAGCCGTTGTTCCGTGTGTCGAAACCGCCGCGCTCGTCGCGGCGGTTTTGCATCCAGGCCAGGGTTCCGCTACGATACTGTATATAAAACCAGTATCGCGAGGTGCCTGCATGGACCTGTCCGACAAGTTGGAAATTTTGGCCGATGCGGCCAAGTACGACGCCTCCTGCGCCAGCAGCGGGGCGCCCAAGCGCTCGTCGGCAGGCAAGGTGGGGCTGGGCACTACCACCGGGGTCGGTATCTGCCACAGCTACACGCCCGACGGGCGTTGCGTATCGCTGCTCAAGATCCTGCTCACCAACTTCTGCCAGTACGACTGCCAGTACTGCGTCAACCGCCGCAGCAGCAACGTCCCGCGTGCGCGGTTCTCGGTCGACGAGGTGGTGCAACTGACGGTGGATTTCTACCGCCGCAACTACATCGAAGGGCTGTTTCTTTCCTCGGGCATCATCCGCAGCGCCAACTACACCATGGAACAACTGGTGGCCGTGGCGCGGCAACTGCGCGAAGTCGAGCACTTCCGCGGGTACATACACCTCAAGACCATCCCGGACGCCGACCCGGCCATCATCCAGCAGGCCGGACGCTTCGCCGACCGCCTGAGCGTCAACATCGAACTGCCCACCGAAGCCGGCATCACGCGGCTGGCGCCTGAAAAAAGCCTGCGTACCATCCGCATCGCGATGGGCAGCATCCGCCAGAAGCTCGACGAATCCGACGACGCCAAGGCCCGGCACAAGCCGCCCACCTTCGCACCGGGTGGACAAAGCACGCAAATGATCGTCGGCGCCGACGACACCGACGACCGCACCATTCTCGGCACGGCCGAAACGCTATACAGCGCCTACAAGCTGAAGCGGGTCTACTACTCGGCGTTCAGCCCCATTCCGGAAAGCCCCAGCTCGGTGCCCAGCGCACCAGCGCCACGGCTGCGCGAACACCGGCTGTATCAGGCCGATTTCCTGGTGCGTGGATACGGTTTCCGCGTGCCTGAGTTGATGAGCGGGGAGTCCCGCCTGGCGCTGGACATCGACCCGAAGCTGGGCTGGGCGCTGTCGAACCGCGATCGCTTCCCGGTGGACGTCAATCGGGCCGATGCCGAAATGATCGCCCGAGTACCGGGCATCGGCTTGCGCAATGCCGAACGCATCGTCGCCCTGCGCCGTGAACGCCGGGTCAACTGGGCCGACCTGGCGCGTCTGCGCTGTCCGATGAAGAAGCTCAAACCCTTCGTGGTGCTGGGCGACTATCGACCCAGCGGCGAACCCGCGTCCGAAGCGCTGCGCCGCGCGCTCGCCGACAAGCCGCCCGAACAATTCGACCTCTGGCCCGCGCTGGCGCAAGGTGCCTGACATGCAGCACACCGGGCCCATGCGAAACGTGGCGGTGTCCGACTTCAATACCTGGCGTGATGCTGCCCGTGGCCTGCTGGCCGACAACGTGGCGCCGCATGCAGTGCAGTGGCGCGGGCAGGGGCCGCAGGGCGACACCCAGGCGTTGCCCCTGTTCGGCAACGAGGAAGACGCGGCGCCCCGCACCGTTGATATCCGCATCAGCCGCGAATGCCTGGAAGTGTTGCGCACGGCAGCCATGTTCCGCGACGACCAGCGCTGGGCCCTGCTGTATCGCGTGCTGTGGCGCTGGCATGGCGGTGACCGCAGCGCCTTGTCGCCTGCCGATGAAGACGGCGTGCGGCTGCATGCCATGGTCAAGGCCGTTCGCCGCGAAATCCACAAGATGCACGCCTTCGTCCGATTCCGCGAGCGACCGGCGAACGTCACCGATGGTCCGCGTTTCGTCGCGTGGTTCGAGCCTGTACATGACATCCTGCAGGCAGGAAGTACTTACTTCTTCGATCGCATGGGGCGCGAGACATGGTTGATCGCCACGCCCGGCGGCATTGCGCAGAGCGACGGCCGCCGTCTCGAGTTTGGCCCGCCAGCCGAGCAGCCGCCGCCTGCCGATGACGCGGGTGAGGCGCTCTGGCTCACCTACTACCGCAGCACCTTCAACCCCGCGCGAGTGAACGCTCGCACCATGACGCAGCACATGCCGGTGCGCTACTGGAAGAACCTGCCGGAAGGGCAACTGATCCCGGGAATGGTGGCCGAGGCGGCTGCTGGCGCGCAGAAAGTGGGGCAGGTCGATACCGTCGGCGAACGTCGGGGCACGGCAGTGCGCGTCACCGCCGAACGGGCCATGCCGGTGCGCACCATGCCCAATAGCCTGGACACCTGTTCCCGTTGCAGCATAGGCAGTTACGCGACCCAGGCCGTGCCTGGCGAAGGGCCAGCCACCGCCCGCATCATGATCGTGGGCGAGCAGCCCGGTGACCAGGAGGATCTGGCGGGCAAGCCTTTCATCGGTCCTGCCGGGCAACTGCTCGATCGCGCCCTGGCCGAAGCCGGCCTGCCGCGCAGCGAGGTCTACCTCACCAACGCCGTCAAGCACTTCAAGTGGGAACCGCGCGGCAAGCGGCGACTGCACAAGACGCCAGCCCAGCAGGAAGTCGATGCCTGTCGTGTCTGGCTGGAGCAGGAACGCGCCAGGATCGCCCCGCGCCTGATCGTGGCCTTGGGCGCGACCGCTTTACGCTCGGTGCTGGGTCGCACGGACGTGTCGGTGGCCAAGCTGATCGGGCAGGCGGTGGAACACGAGGATGCCTGGGTGGTGCCTGCTTGGCATCCCGCTTATGTGCTGCGGCTGCCCGAACAGGCGGCGCGAGAAGAAGCGTATGCGCAGTTGGTAGAGGCGCTTAGAGGGGCGAGCGAGTTGGCAGAGCGAGGCCCCGACGCCATGTAAGGCGAGGGTGCAGGTAGCTTCAAGCGGCCTGTCGCGACTTGCGTTGGAACCACCCGAGTCGTTGCAACCCAGACCAGGCAAGCACCAGCACAGACAGATACGCCGTCGAACTCAGCAGGGAGAAAAGCAGTAGTGACCACACACTACTGCTTGGTTGAATGGCAATGCACGCGGCGAATATCAGCCAGGGCAATGACAGCAAGGCTGCTCGCCGTGCCTGTCGCCGCATGGCGGGCAACGGTTCGGTGTGCCGCCACCATGCCGCCGCTGGCCAGACTGCCAACACGACGTATCCCGACGCAGTAAAAAGCCCGACCAGACCCATGTAGGTCGCGGTCGCTGCCGTTGCCACGACTTCCGACCTGCCAACGCTGGTCAGCGCCAACTGCAGCAGAAACAGAACGATCAGTAGCACAACGCCCACCGCCAGCCCACGGCCGACTAGGGCGAATGCGGTGTACAGGTCGCTGCGCGCCGTTGCGCCGACGCGCAATAGTCTGCCCAGGATGGCGACCGCCAGGATCAGCAACCAGGGCCCTACGATCCACAGCAGCGATGTGTTGAACGAAGCGGCCATGGCGATTCCGAGTGAGAAGACCCGAGGATTATCGCGACATCAGTCGCTGCGGCATGTGGCAATTTGTCGCGCGATGATGAGCGCTGGCCATTCAGCGTCTCCATAACCTGACTGAACCGCTTCCATATCTACATATAAATGAGAACTATTGCTAATATGCCGGCCTGAGCCGGCTTGGTGTCCGACTCCCATGTCCAATGGCTGGTGTCGGTCGCACACGGTCAATGTCTTTCCATGAAAAGCGTCTCTCGCACCTTCGCCAGAGACGCTGTTTCCTGGCAGGTACAGGCATGGACTTCGTTGTTCAGGTGCCTAATTGAAAGACTCATTCCGTCAGTGCATGGCGTGGCTGCACACATGGACCGGGCTGGTGACCGGTTGGGTATTGTTCTTCGTGTTCGTCACCGGCACCGCCGGCTACATGACCGACGAAATCACGCGCTGGATGCAGCCCGAGCGGCCAATGGCCGCTGGTGTGGTGCAAGCCCGGCAGGCCAGGCACCTCGACCTGGCGCTGGCACAACTGGAATCGGTCGGACCCGGGGCGAAGTCCTGGACCATCACCTTGCCGCACATCGGTCAGGCCCCTCGCGGCGAACGTGGCCTGTCCATCGCGTGGGAAGACATGCCGACCCGGGGCCAGAACTTCGGCCGCCGCAACAGCGAGAACCTCGATCCGCAGACCGGGGAAATCGCAGCGCAGGTCGAACCCCGCGCCACCGGCGGTGGCTTCCGCCTCTACCGCATGCACTACGTGCTGCACTACATGTCGTCCGAAACGGCTATCAAGCTCGTCGGCATCTGCTCGATGCTGATGCTGCTGGCCGTGGTCACCGGCGTCATCACCCACAAGAAGATCTTCACCGACTTCTTCACGTTCCGCCCGGGCAAGGGCCAGCGATCGTGGCTGGACGCGCACAACGTCGTCAGCGTGATGTCGCTGCCGTTCTTCCTGATGATCACCTACACCGGCCTGCTGTTCTTCGTGTTCACCTACATGCCCGCCGGCCGCGACGTGATCTATGGCGGCAGTCCTGCACAGAACCAGGCCTACTTCGACACCCTGTTCGCGCGGGGCAAGCAGTTCGAACCCGTCACGCGTCCCGCTGCGGCGCTGCCGGACATCGTGCAGCAGGCCGAAGCCGACTGGGGCAAGGGCATGGTCGCCTCGCTGCAGGTCATCCATCCGCAAGATGGCGCCCTGTACGTGGACGTTCGCAAGATCGGCCGTGACAGCCTCAGCTCTTCCGGTGCGGACATCAAGCGCTTCAGCGCCGCCGACGGCACCGAACTGCCGCGCGTGTCGGACACCAACGCCACCGTCGGCGTACACAACGCCATGCTGGGCCTGCACGAAGGCGTCTTCGCCACCTGGTGGCTGCGCTGGCTGTACTTCATCTCGGGCCTGCTCGGCTGCGCGGTCATCGGCACCGGCCTGGTGATGTGGACCGTCAAACGCCGCACCCAGCACCAGCAACGGGTCAAGAAAGCCGACACGGATTCGTTCACCGCGCGCCTGGACGCCGGTGGGCTGCGGCTGGTGGAGATCCTGAACGTCGGCACCCTGGTGGGTCTGCCCCTTGGCGTGGCTGCCTACTTCTGGGCCAACCGCCTGTTGCCCGTCAACATGGCCGAGCGTGCCGCGTGGGAAGTGCATGTCATGTTCTTCGTCTGGGGCTGGGCCTTGCTGTTCGCTTCGATTCGGCCCTTGAAACGGGCCTGGGTGGAATTGCTGTACGCCACCATCGCCGCCTATGCCTTGATCCCGATCCTGAACGCCGTGACCACCGACAAGCATCTGGGCGCTTCCTTGCCTCAGGGGGATTGGGGCCTGGCGGGCTTTGATCTGACCATGTTCGCCCTGGCCGCTGCCTTCGCCTACATCGCGCGAAAGCTGCGCCGCAAATGGCAAGTCGTGGAGGTCGCGGTGAAGCCGAAATCGCCGGCTCCTGCTGTCGCACCTGCTGCCGCAGTGACCGATACCGCCGTTGCAGGAGCTCGCTCATGAGCACAGCAAACCTGTCGCTGCAGTACCGATTGCAGGTCGCCTCGCGCGTCGTCGCTGCCGTCGTCGGCGGCTACATGCTGGCCTCGGCACTGACCGTTCTGATCGCCCTGGTCTGGCCCCTGCCGCAGGCGGAAGCCGTCCTGGCCTCCATGATGCTGGGCTTCGTCTGGTACACGCTGGCCGTCATGTGGGTCTTCAGTGTCAAAAGCGCCACCCGTGCCTGGCTGGGCATGGTCCTGCCCACGTCCATCGTGGCCGCCTTGTGTTGGTGGCTGCTGCCGGTCGCTCAGGGAGCGGGGGCATGATGGCGGGCGATACCTTTTGGCTGAACGCTGTGGTCGCCTTTGCCAGCCTGGGCGGCTTCATGCTGCTGGCGCTGGCGTCCGAACGGCAGGGCGAAGCGCTGCTGGGACGGGCATGCGTGGGTAGCGAGCGCTTGACGTACCGAAGCGGTGGATGGCTGCTGCTGGCCGTCGCATTCGGGCTGTGCGTCTGGGGGTGGGGCAGCAGCATCGGCCCCGTCGCCTGGCTGGGCTGGCTGTGCATGGCCGGTGCTGTGTTGGCGTTCACGCTGCCGCGATGGACAGAGAAAAAATCAGCCAAGGCGATGCCGCCCTCAGCCCTCATGCCGCCCGTGCATTCGAAAGTCTGGCGAACATTCGCACTGGCCCTGCTGGCAACCGGTCCCATCGCCCTGGCCTGGTCCTTGGCCGACATGCCGGTAAAACCCACCCTGCGCACCGACGCCGTGGCAGGGCAGGCCGGCCCCTGGGCTTTCACCCTCGCCGAAGCCGAAAAGACCGCGCCCGAAACCGACGCGCGCGGCCGCGCCAGCAAGGCGTTCCAGATCCGCTTCTGCGAAGCCTGCGATGCGGACATCAAGGCGGTATACCTGAAGCTGGGCAAACCGGCATCGCTGAAGGACGCCGGACCAGCATTTCGCGGCGCCCGCTGGGACCGCAGCGTCACGGTTCCCCTGTCCAGGGAAGCTCGCGGTGACGGCGAATTGTGGGTCACCGTGGAAGGTCGCAACGGCGAGGTCAGCCAGGCGGCGGTGCGGTTGGAGGTGGCGTCTCCCGAGACCGCACGATGGATCGCTGCCGACAGCAAATAGCGCTGGGTACAGCCCATATGACGCCCGGATTTACGCTACAATCGACAGCTTCGGGGCGTAGCGCAGCCTGGTAGCGCATCTGCTTTGGGAGCAGAGGGTCGTGAGTTCGAATCCCACCGCCCCGACCAATGATTTCAAAGGGCTAGCTGAGTCAATCAGCTAGCCCTTTTTGCTTTTGGCCCCGCCTTGCACCTGTGTAGGCGAATACTGGAAATGCCGCCGGAAAGCCGTGGCGAAGTGCGACGGATTGCCATAGCCGCACTCCAGTGCCACGTCGATCACCGACTGCTCGCCGCTTTGCAGTAGTCGATGGGCGTGTTCCATGCGCAGGCGCCGCACCCGCGCCAGTGGGGTTTCGCCCCAGCCTCGTTTGGCCATGCGTATCAACTGGAACACGTTGCAGCCTGCGTGCGCGGCAATGTCGTCCAGCGTCAATGCCTCGCCAAGCCGGGCGCGCAGGTACTCGTCTGCACGCGCCAGCGGAATCGCCCAGGCCGGCAGCGCCCGGGACGGCTGCACCTTGCCATGCCTGTACAGCAGATGCATGGCGAGCCAGTGCGCGGCTGTTCCCGCATAAAGCTCATCGGCACCTGACTGTATCGCCGCATGCAATGCGTGCAGGGTTGCTTCCAGCACGGGGTCCCGCGTGCTCAGCATGTCGGGAAACATCACCACCTTGCTGCCCACGCGCCGCACTTCTTCGCGCGCCGCGCCGATGATGCGTCCAGGCAGGTGCAGATGCAGCGAGTCCACTGGCCCTGCGCTGCGCCAACGCAGGCGGGTGGGTCGGCCAGGTGCTGTCATGCCCATGTCGCCCGGCGTGTAGGTGGCACCGCGCCAGCGGCCGTTGTTGTGGCTCTCTACCTGGCAGACGCCGTCGACGATCAGGGCGATGTGCTGATCGCTGTTGGGCGGGTAGTCCACGCGCTCGATCAGGGGCGGGTCACGGTAGTACGCCAGGTGCAGCGACCGCCAGCCGGCGTTCGCGCTGCTGCGCAACGTCTCTCCCACCACGTGCTCGTGGGCGCGGGTGCCATCGATCATCGTCAACGCTGGTGCCTCTGCTTGCCCCGGGATGCCGCCACCTTACGGTGCGGTCGCCCTGCCCACAATCCCGCGAAGGTGTCGCAATGTTGCGAGCGACAGCCCCTGTCGCGCCAGGGCATAAAGGCGGCGTACCTCTTGGAGAGCCGTTATGAGCGAGCATCAATTGACGCGCCGCACGCTGCTGAAAGCGGGCGGGGCGGCCGGTCTGGCCGTGTCAGGCCCCGACCTGTCGTGGGCACAGTCGGTGGCCGGGCAGGCGAGCGACCTCGCCGCCGAACAGGTTTCCTTGCAGCTACTGGTGAACGAGCAACCCGTGAACACGGTGGTGGATGTTCGGCGCACCTTGCTGGACTTGCTGCGCGACGATCTGGACTTGACCGGTACCAAGGTCGGTTGCAACCAGGGGACCTGCGGGGCCTGTACCGTCCATGTGGACGGCAAGCGGGTGCTGTCGTGCCTGACCTTGGCGGCCACTTTGCAGGGCCGCCATGTCACCACCATCGAAGGATTGCGTGCTCCTGACGGGGGCCTGCATCCCATGCAGCGCGCCTTCGTCATCCACGACGCCATGCAATGCGGCTATTGCACGCCCGGTCAGGTGATGGCGGCGGTCGCCTGTGTGCGCGAAGGCCACGCCGGCAGCGATGCCGAGATCCGCGAGTCCATGAGCGGCAACCTTTGCCGCTGTGCGGCATATCCCATGATCGTTGCCGCGGTGCGCGACGGCGCCAGGGAGATGGGCGCATGAGACCGTTTGCCTATCAATGGGTCGACACCTTGCCCCAGGCGCTTGCAGCCGCCGCACAGCCAGACGCCATGATCCTGGCGGGCGGCACGACGTTGGTCGACCTCATGCGGGCCAATGTGCTGCAACCGCGTACGGTCGTGGACATCAGTGGCATTGCCGACCTGTCGCGCATCGAGTCCGGACCCGACGGCTTTCGTTTTGGCGCACTGGCAAAGATGGCCGATGTCGCGGCCGGCAAGCAGGTCGCTGCCCGCATGCCGGCGCTGGTGCAGAGCCTGCAATTGGCCGCTTCCCAGCAGTTGCGCAACATGGCGACCGTGGGCGGCAATCTGCTGCAGCGCACGCGCTGCCCTTACTTTCGTGACGGCGCGTCGGCGTGCAACAAGCGCGAGCCGGGCAGCGGCTGCGCGGCGATGACGGGCTTCAACCGTGACCACGCCATTCTGGGCGGCTCGTCCGATTGCATTGCTGCCTACCCCGGTGATTGGGCCGTGGCGCTGGTGGCATTCGATGCGCAGGTGGACATCGCCTCGCAGGCCGGACAGCGCAGCCTTCCCGTAGCAGCCCTGCATCCCGAGCCGGGCCGAACGCCCGAGCGCGACACGGTCCTGCAGCAGGGCGAGATCATCACCGCGATCCGCGTGCCGAACAGCGCCAGGGGTCGCCAATCGGCCTTCGTCAAATTGCGGGACAGGCAGAGCTATGCCTTTGCCATTGCTTCGGCCGCAGTGGGGCTGGACACCGTTGCGGGACGCATCCAGTCCGCGCGCGTGGCCGTGGGCGGCGTATCCACGCGGCCCTGGCGCAGCACAGCCGCCGAAGCCCTGTTGCAAGGGCGCGTACTGGACGAAGACCTTGCCCTGCAGGCTGGCCGCACCGTTTTTGCCCAGGCGCAGGTGCGCGAGGGCAACCGCCACAAACCCGAAATCGGCGCTCGCGCAGTGGCCAGCGCCTTGCTGCAAGCCGCCCGGCAAGGAGAAGCATGATGCCCACCGTCATTGGTCAAGCCGTCCTGCGTGAGGATGCCATCGCCAAGGCAACCGGCATTGCGCGCTACAGCACCGATCGCCGCATGGCCGGTCTGTGCCACGCCGTGCTGGTGACCAGCACCATTGCCCGAGGCCGGGTCGACGTCATCGACAGTCGCGCCGCCGAAGCCTTGCCAGGCGTGCGGCTGGTGTTGACCCACAAGAACCTGGCACGGCGCTTTGCGCCGGACAAAGGCTTGAACGCAGGCGAACGCTATCAGTCCAGCGTGTGCCCGTTGTCGAGCAACGCCATCGCGCATTACGGTCAGATCGTGGCCATCGTGGTGGCGGACACGATTGAGCTGGCCGAGCACGCCGCCAGCTTGTTGCGCGTGTCGTATACCGCCACGCCTGCGCAGGCAGAGCTTGGCGACGCCGTGGCTGACGCCACGCCCCTGCCCAAGCTGGGCCATCAGGTGGGCGATGCCCAGGCTGCGTTTGACCGGGCCGAGATCAAGGTCGATGCCCACTACCACACGCCTGCCATGTTCCATAACGCCATCGAGCTGTATGGCGTCACGGCCAACTGGCAGGGCGATCAGCTGCAGCTCGACGTGCCCACGCAGTGGGTCATCGGCACGCAGCGCGGGGTGGCGCAGGCCTTGGGCATCGCTGCCGAGCGGGTCACCGTGACCAGCCCGTTGGTGGGCGGTGCGTTCGGCGGCAAGGCGTCCATCCTGTGGCATGTGCCGCTGATTGCCGTGGCGGCCCAGCGCATCGGCCGCCCGGTGCGGCTGGTGGTGAGCCGGGCGCAGGGATTCACGGTGGCGTCCTTCCGGCCCGAGAGCACCCAGCACGTGCAGTTGGCGGCGGACCGTCAAGGCAAGCTGCAGGCCTATCTGCAGGAAGGGCGCACGCAGGCCTCGCGCCATGACGTGGTGTCCACGCTGGGCGGCAGCCATTACTCGGCGCATGTGTACGACGTGCCCCACATTCGCACACGCGAGTATTCGGTGGCGCGCGATGTGAACACGCCCGGCTTCATGCGTGGGCCCTCCGAGTATCCGTGCAACTTCGCCCAGGAAAGTGCACTGGATGAATTGGCGCTAGCCTTGAACCTGGACCCGGTGGCCCTGCGTGTATTGAACGAACCGCAGCGCGATCCGGTGAACGGCCAGCCCTACAGCGGACGCGGCCTGGTGCAGTGCTACCGGCGCGGCGCACAGATGTTCGGCTGGGACCGCAGGCAGGCAACGCCCGGCAGCATGCGCACGGCCGATGGCCAACGTATCGGCTGGGGCTGCGCGACGTCGTGGTACCCCTATCTGCAGACCGCTGGCGAGGTGGGCCTGCGCATCGACGCACGGGGGCGCGTGCAGGTGCAGGTGGCCAGCCTGGACATGGGCACGGGCGCGAGCACCATCCTGGCCCAGATCGTCGCCGACTACCTGGGTGTGGCGCTGCAGGACGTCAGCGTTCAACTGGGCCACAGCAGCTTGCCGCACGGGCCCATGGTGTCGGGGTCATCCGGGACCGCCACCCTGGGTTCGGCGGCGCGGCAGGCCTGCCGACAGGCGCGCGACGCTTTGCTGGACGCGGCCACGGCGCTGACGCGCTTTCAGGCGACTGACCGCAGCGCATTGCAGGTAACTGAGGGCCGTGTCGTCGGGGCTGATGGCACAGAGGTCTCTATTGGCGACCTGGTGGCACGACGCCCCGACAGGGCATTGCAGGTGCGCGCATGGTCGGTGCCAGGGCAACTGGACGCGGCGCAACTGCAAGCCGAGCGCGCCGGCTTTCCCAGCATGATCGAGCCCTTCGGGCACGGCCACACCATGTACAGCTACGGCGCCATCTTCGCAGAGGTGTTCGTTGATCCCGTCACCCGGCGCATTCGCCTGGGGCGTTTGGTGGGGGTGTTCGACTGCGGGCGGGTCATCAATCCGCGTACGGCACGCAGTCAACTGGTGGGCGGCATGATCTGGGGAGCCAGTCACGCGCTGATGGAAGAGGGCATGCTCGACAAGCCGTCGGCCCGGTATGCGAACACGGACCTGGGCGGATACCACTTCGCCGCCAACGCGGATATTGCAGACGTATTGGTGGAGATGCTGGACGAGCCTGACTATGTGGCGAATGCGCTGGGCGCCAAGGGCGTGGGGGAACTGGGAGTGATCGGCGTGGCACCGGCGATCGCCAATGCCGTGGCGCATGCGACGGGGGTGAGGGTGAGGAAGACACCGCTTCTGGTGGATGATTTGCTCGGGGAGTGGGTGTGAATCGACTTTCGCGAGTGACCACGGTTACGCCTGCCGCCCAACGACACACTTCCGACACGCTCTGGCTCATCCTCAAGCGCCAGCCGCATGGCAAGCTGAGCCTTGGCCAACGTGAGAAGGTTGTCGTCAGTGGAAACGCCTCATCGGAATGAATCGCCGGCTGTCACGCCGCCGGCATGGACGCTTGCAGACGTCCTGAGCAGCTTCCGTTACTGGGCCTTCGTGCTCGCCGTCGTGGTGGGCGCCATCACGCTCAGGACCCTCTTCATGGTGCTGCCGCTGGTGGCGTCGAAGATGGGCGCCACCTATGAGCAGATCAGCTCCTTTTCCGCTGGCAATTCCTTGGGGTGGGTGGTGGGCGGCCTGCTGTCGCTGCTGTTCATGCCGCGTCGGCCGAAGCTGATCCTGGCGCTGCCGCTGGCAGGCTTTGCCTTGGGCATGGTGGGTCTGCTGGTGGCGCCGGGCTTCTGGGCCTGGGGACCATACCTGATTCTTCTGGGCACGTTCATCGGCGCATTCTCGTTGCTGTCCCTGGTTGCGGCGGTGAGTGTGCTGGCCAGTGGCCGTCTGTCCCGCCCCGACATGGTGATCGCGTTCGCGTTGCCTGCCTTGCTGGTCGGCACCATGCCGGAGTTCTTGTCGATCATGCTGTTCGGCTCGTTCACCGAAGAAACGTCGCTGGAAGCCATCGCCGCTTGCCTGCTGGCAGGCGCCGCGCTGGCATTGATAGCGCTGACGGCGGCGCGGCCGTTTTCGTTCGACGGACCGGCGCGTGACCGGCACCAGCCGATGGCCTATCGGCGTCGCTCTTCCGTCCTGGTCGCACTGATCGCGTTCCTGCCCATCATCTTCGGCGTGATCTACGCGCTGAGCATGCTGTTGCCGATACCCGTGCCCGCATTCATGGACATGGGCACTTTCGTGGCCTTGCGTGTGCTGTTCGGATTGATCGCGCTTGGCACTGCGATCTACGTGCTGCACTGGATCTATCGAATCCACGGCGAGATCGCCGGTCAGGCGGCGTCGCGCGATCTGCTGAGCCCGCTCGCGGCCGTGTTCATCTGGCTGCTGGTGCCGCTGGGGTTCGTCCTGGTGCTGGTCACGCTGGGCAGGGTTCTGGGCGGGCGTACCCAAGATCGGGCGCAAGCCGACGAACCGGGTCTGTCTGGCGGCTGGCTGGCCTTCTGGTGCATCGTCGCGCCGCCTGTCGCGATGGGGATGATCCAGCATGCTGCCAACCGCCGCAGTTCCAGGGCGGTTGCATCGTAGACGCATGCGCTCGAATCGGTCGGGTTGACTGGCAACAGCGCGTCAGCGTTGTGGAAACGGCAATAGTCAGGTGGTGCCCGATCGATTCAAGTAGTCTCACGCTGTCAGCCGTTCTTCTCCACGCATACGCCGTTTCCATGTCCACGCCTCTTCGCCCCCACACCGTCCAGGACGTTGCCCTCGCTGCCGGCGTTTCCGCCATGACGGTGTCGCGCGCGTTGAACACCCCGGACAAGGTCTCTCCCGAGACCCTCAAGCGTGTGCAGGAAGCCGTCGACCGCCTGGGCTACGTACCCAACGCCATGGCCAGCGGGCTGCGCCTGTCACGCGCCAGGCTGGTGGCCGCCATTCTGCCGACGCTGGTCGGGCCGGTGTTCCAGGAGATGATCCAGTCTCTCGACGCGTCGCTCAACCGGCTGGGCTATCAGTTGATGATCGGCTGCTCTGCGTACGACGCCTCGCACGAGGCCGACCTGATCCGGGCGGTGATCCAGCGCCGTCCCGACGGCATCATCGTGACGGGCCTGACCGCGTCCGAAAAGGGGCGGCAGGCATTGCTGGCGTCCCGCATCCCGGTGGTGGAAACCTGGGAGTACACCGATTCGCCCCTGGACATGATGGTGGGCTTCTCGCACGCCAGTATCGGGGCGAGCGTGGTGGAGTACTTCGCTCAGCGCGGCCATCGCCATCTGGGCATGGTGAGCGCCGACGATTCCCGCGCGCAGACGCGGATCCAGGCGTTCAAGCACCGGGCCGCAGAACTGGGCCTGCCGCCAGTGACGGTCGCGCTGACGACCGCGCCCAGCACCCTGGGGGCAGGGCGTCAGGGAATGGCCGACATACTCAGTCGCGCACCGGCTACCACGGCCATGTTCTGCAGTTCCGACACCCTGGCGCTGGGCACCTTGATCGAGGCCCAGGCCCGCGGCATCGACGTTCCTGCGCAGTTGGCGGTGATGGGACTGGGCGACCAGGAGTTCGCCAAGGACGCACCGCCCGCCCTGACGACCGTCCGGGTGGACGGTACGCGCATCGGCGAGCTGGCTGCCGAGATGGTGGTGGCGCGCGCAGAAGGGCGGCCATTGGTCGAGCGCCGGGTCGATGTCGGCTTTTCCATCATCACCCGACTCAGCACGTAAGCACCTTCCCTGATTAGTTCCCGGCGCTCGGGTTTTCACCGTTTACGCGCTGCGCGGTAACGTTAACAATCCATCCATGCAAACGCGTACCAATGCCGGAAAAGCATCGGTGATCCGCGTGGGCATTGGGTTTCCACGCTTCTTCCGGTCTAACGGAAAGGGCGAAAAGCGCCCGAATCAGATAGCGCTACCAAAAAACCCTATGGTTCGTTCGCCAAGCCACATGGCGCGCGTCCGCTCGTCGCAAGTGCCAGTGCCAGCGAAGTCCCCGCCACACCCATGGCGAGGCGGCCGGGGTAACACCGGCGGCCAGAGACGTGCCGGATCGGCGCCGAACGGTTGTCTCTGCTTCTGCAAGTCCTTCCAAGAATAGAAAGAGCCGCAGGGCTCGAAGACAAGGAGGCAGTCGTGAGAACACGCGCGTCGATTTTCAGGGTGACGGTTGCGTCGCTGGCCTTGGGCGTCGGTCTGGCCGGATGCGGTGGAGGCGGGGATGACGATCCGGTCCCGCAACCGCCGCCGCCCCCCGTGTCGGTGGACCTGCCGACCAATTCCGTGACCGTCGCGGGCGTCAGCCGGCCCTACAGTTACTACCTGCCATCGAATTTCGATGCCTTGAAAGAGAAGAACATCAAGGATCTTCGGGTCGTGGTGTCCCTGCACGACGCGGGCGAGACCGCCGGCCAGAACGCGGGCAGGACGCGCTGGCACGAAGTCGCCGAAGAGAAGGGCTTCGTGGTGATCTATCCGCATGCCCATGAAGGCGTGTGGAACACCCGCTTGGCCGAGGCGCGGCCAGACGACGTGGCCTATGTGCATGCGGCCTGGAGCGACATCCGCACCAAGTTCAACGTGTCCGACACCAACGGCGTGTACATGACCGGCTTCGGCGCCGGCGCGTCGATGGCAAGCCAACTGGCGATGCTGGCGCCGGTGATCGGCTACATGCCGCCGATTGCGGGTGTCGCCGCCATCGACGGCGTGGCGGACCCCGTTGTTTTCCAATTGCCGAAAACCCAGCTAGTCATTCCCGATGTCCCCGAGGTGACGAAGGTCTCGACCGACACGCCGATCGGCAGGTCGTTGCCGCCGACGGCGATGCCGGTGTGGCTCATCACCCGGGACAACACCACGAACGTGACGCAGCAGGCGGACTACTGGAAGCAGCAGAACGAGGTCGCGCCGACCCCCGTCACCCGTACCGATGCGGTGTTCAGTTCGACCATCTTCCAAAATGCCGAAAACCCGTTGCAGGAAGTGCGTCTGTCGACCTTCGCCGACAGGAACGTCAGCGGCAAGGACTTGAGTCTGCATCTCTGGGACAACATGTTCCGGGACGTCATTCGTTTCAAGAACGACGACCGCCGCAACGGCGCACTGGTGGCCTTCAAGACAGACGAACAGCTCGGCCTGATCGACGAAACCGTGCGGTTCTCGGAGGCAGCTCGCGGCGAGCGTCGGTTCCTGACCTATGTGCCGTCGAACTACGACGAGCTGGTGGCCCGCAACGGCAGTGTGCCGCTGATGTTCAATTTCCACGGCATCCGGGGTTCGGGATGGTGGCAGGCCATCAACACCGACTACGTGCAGGCAGCGGAAAAGCACGGGTTCATTGCCGTGTTCCCGCAAGGCATCGGTGCGGTCTTCAATGCCGATATCGCACCGAACGTCAGCAGCGTGAACTACGACGTGCAGTTCACGCTTGAACTGGTGGACTGGCTCAAGGCCAGGTACCGCGTCGACGGCACGCGTGTCTTCGTGGGCGGCGTGTCGGCCGGCTCGCGGTTCACCAATCGCCTGATCGTCGAGTATCCGGACCGCTTTGCGGGCGCAGCCCTGTGCTACTCGGGGCATCTGGCGACCGACGTCTATCGCAACTACGCCGCGTACCCGCAGGTTCGCACCGATGTGCCCATCCCCGTGTGGCAATGCCGTGGCGGTACGGAAGGCCCGATGACCTTCCCGGGCGGCGAGGCCGGGCAGGAGGCCGCCCGCCACTTCTGGCGCGTGGTGGTCAACGGCCATGCTCCCAGCGCCACCGAAGAAGCTGCCGTACCGACCGCCACGTTCACGGCGGGACCGGAAGATCGGCGTCACATCAAGTACTTCAGCGGCGGCAAGGCGGACTACGCCTGGTCGACGGCCGATTTCGTGCCGCACTTCTGGCACCCCGGCGGTCAGGCCGACCTGATGTGGACGCAGATGTTCTCGCACTACAGCCGCAACCCGGACGGGTCGCTGACCTATCGCCCCTGACGGCACGCAAGTGCGTGGGCATCCCGACGCCGATGCCCACGCTCCGAATTCGAACGATGGCAAATCACTGAGGAACACACCGTGAAATCGGCTTTCACTTCAACACCGCGCGTATTGGTCGCCGCACTCGCCGGGCTCGCCCTGGCGGCTTGCGGCGGAGACGGCTCCGACGACGCCACCGGCCCGGACCCAACCCGGACCTTCCGGGCGGCCGGGCTGGTGCAGGGCGCGCCGGCCGTCAGCACCGACGCAGCCGGTCGCCAGATCGTCACCGTGCCCGTCCTGACGGCCAAGGGCGTGGAGAGCCTGAGCACCGGGCCGCTTCCCGCCGCATCGGCTGCGGCCATCCAGGCCAGCCTGTTGCCGGGCGATCTGGTCGACTGGCTGGCCGGGGCGAACAACGCGGTGACGGTGGCTGCCGATCCGGCCCAGACCTTCAACGTGATCCTCAGCAAGGGCGACTCGGCCAATGCCCAGTTCAACCTGAAGAAGTACGGGGCGGCGGTCACCCGCCACGACGGCGTGCCGGGCCCGATGATCGCGGCCGGCTGGGTGTACGGCAAGACCGGCAACACCATCACCGTGGGGGACGGTACCTCGGTGACGGCCGACCAGGCCGGGCGCCCGTACGAGCAGCCCATTCGCCGCTACGAAGAAACCTATCAGCTCGCGCCCGACGTGAAGGTGTTCAACGTCAACACCGACGACTACGGCCGCAGCCAGGCCGCCACGCTGGCCGACCTGCCGGTGACGGCCAACTACGACTACGCCACGACCGCGCGCCAGGCCGTGTACGTGCTGTTCGACGACAACTACCTGAATGCCGAGAAAGCGCAGGTTAAGGCGATCTGGTACTTCACGCCGCAGTCGACCGCCGACGGCAAGCCGGTCTGGGAAGTGCCGTCGTTGAGCCCCATGCTGGCCGACAAGGGTAACGACCCGGTATCGGGCCTGCCCTTCATGAGCATCAACGCGACCGGCGTGACCGCCGCTCCCTACACGCGCAGCACCGAGCCCTTCGAGATGGTGAAGGACACGATGTTCTACGTGGGCGACAACGAGGTGGCGTCCTACATCCTGAAGGCCGACATGGGCACGCCCGATCCGTCGGACGACAAGGTCATCAAGGTCGATGCCGGGTGGCCCAACAGCGGCTACCAGTACTGGCGCAACATGGAACTGATGGGCGTCGATCCGCGTTCGGTCACCGATATCTGGCTGACCCACGGCCACGGCGACCACTACGGCACGGTCGTCGAACAGCTCAAGATGATGGACAACGCCGGCAAGCCCATCAAGCTGTGGGCCTCGCGCGAAGATGTCGAAGGCATCAAGAGCGATTTGCAGGGCAACGCCTGGAACATCGCTGGCGCACTGCCGCAGAGCGAAACCGTCATCCGCGACCGCACCACCGACTTCTACGAGTACGACAAGTGGTACGACTACGGCAACGTGCGGATCATGGTGATCTGGTCGCCGGGCCACACGCCGGGCACGACCAACATGCTGTTCCAGGTGAAGAACCCCGGCGACGGCAAGTTCTACACCTTCGGCTATCACGGCGGCTACGGCTTCAACGGCCTGAATACGCCAACCACCACCAACGGCTGGCTGCGCCTGTCGTTCCAGCACGGCTTCAGCTACCTGCAGAACACGGTGGCGGTGGACTTCGTGTCGCCCCAGCACACCAACCAGTTCCCCATCGTCGAGGTCTATCAGGCGCTGAAGGCCTACAACCGCGACCCGGCCAATGCCGGGCGGCAGTTGACCATGCTCGATGCCATGAACAGCAAGGTGTTCGATTCGCCGGTGGTCGATGGGCAGCGCCTGACGGGCGAGTTCTCGAACCAGCTCGAAAAGCGCCGCTCGGTCGCGTCCTACAAGGCCAGTGACGAAGCCAATGCGCGCTACAAGAGCATCGAGACATCCGGCCCCTTCAAGCCGGGACGCGAGAAGGGCCTGAACAATGTGACGGCACGCCTGCTGGACGGCGGCAAGATCATTCAGGGCTTCGTCGGCGCGCAGAACAAGAACCCGGCGATCCCGCTGCTGGCCGAGGGCATCGTGACGGCGACCGACCAGTACACCAACGACCCGGGCGGCTACTTCGTGCAGGTGTCCATCGACGTGATGGACACCGAGTACAAGGGCTACATCCCGCAGGGCTATACGCAGTTCAGCCCGGGCATGGGCCGCGACATCACCTACGACGGCGGGCCGGTCGAGTCGGTGCACGCGACCAAGGGCACCTTCCATCCGCCGGAAGTCCTTCGCACGCAGCGGGTCGGCACGCTGGAAGAAGCGCAACGCATCCTGGCGACCATCGTCAGCGGCAGCACGGTGACGGTGTCGCTGACGCCTGCCAGCGAAATCGTGGTGCCTGAGAATCCGGCGCTGACCTTCCGGTGATCGCAGGACGTTGGCCCGGTGTTTGCAATGCCGGGCCGCCGAACTGATGAGTTTGGTGGCGTCCGCCTGTGCAGGCTCAGGTGGACGCCGTATGCAGTAGATCGGAACGCATCGACATGACCATTTCCACCGGCTCGCAACCTGATTCCTGGCGCTGGATCTGGCGCGCAGTCGTCCTGACGGCGGGCGTCCTGGGGGCCGTCCCCGTGCAGGCGGCCGTCACGGATTGCGACGCAGGACCACGCGCGCTTCAAGCCATGGCCCTGGCCGGATCGGCCTGCGCCCAGTACGCATTGGCGGGCCGCTACGAAACCGGCCAGGGCGTAGCGTTGGACCGCGAACGAAGCCTCGCGCTTTACCGCGCCTCGGCGGCGCGTGGACATGCGTCGGCACAGTACGCGCTGGCACGCCGCTACGGCGGGCAGACCAGCTCGGACATGGATCTGGCCCAGTCGCGCGCTTATCTCGAACGGGCCGCGGCCAACGGACATGCCGCCGCCCAGGTCGACCTGGCATTCGTCCATTACAACGGGGCAGGGGGCGTACCCAAAGACCTCGCGCAGGCCTTCACCTGGTTCAGCAAGGCGGCGCAGGCAGGGGCCGTCACCGCGCAATGCATGGTCGGCGACTTCCATCGCGACGGTCTGGGCGGCGCCATACGCGACGAGCGCATCGCCTACGACTGGTACATGAAGACGGCCATGACGGGCACGCCGTGTTCCCCCAAGAGCCAGTACGAGCTGTACACGCTGTATGAATCCGGGCGGGGCGTGCCGCGCGATCTGGCGATTGCCATCGACTGGCTCAAGCGGTCGGCGGTGTCCGGCAACCCCGTCGCGCAGAAGACGCTGGCGCGTCACTACGGCCGTGGTCATGGGGTCGAACAGAACGACAAGCTCGCCAAGATCTGGTGGCTGCGTTCACGCGAGGGCGTGGCGCCGCATGACGATCACGAACACGAAGCCGGGCACCAGCACGACCACACGGCCAGCGACCACGGGCATGGATTCCTGCGCGGGGTGCTGCTCAGATGACGCCTGGCCGGTCAGCGGCGTGACCAGCGCACCTTCTCGGTCAAGGACAGCACCGCTTCCTTGAAGGTCGGCGGCCGTTCCGGGTCGGCCATGTCGCTTTCCGCCAGGCGTTCTTCCACCTCGCTCAGCTCGCGGCGCGGCACGTCCCGCAGGCTGCGCGGGCGGCCAGCAAGACTGGCGACCGTGCGCACCAGCGAGCCGGTGGACGCAAACCCCTCGGCCACTTCCTCATCGGTCGCATCCAGGTGCTCGGCAAGCAGGTTGGTGCGCAATGCTGCGATGGTCCGCCGATGTTCGTCGGTCTGCGCGCGGATGATGATGTCGCACTCGGAATCGAAACCCATCGAGCGATTGTTCAGGTTCGCCGACCCCACCTTCAACACCTCGTCGTCCGCGATCATGATCTTGGCGTGCACGTAGATCGGCGTGCCTTGCTCGTTGTGCGGATAGAGGATGCGGAAGCGGTCGTGCACGTCGGCGCGGTGGACCATGTCCATCAGCACGACGCGCGCGGCGTCCATGGTCTTGATCTCCAGCCAGCCGTCGGCCTCGAACGGGTTGATGACGACGACATCCGGCCCCTCGGGTTCCTTCAGCCTGTCGATGATCGCGCAGGCGATCTTGCGCGAGGCGAAGTACTGGCTCTCGATGTATAGCGAACGCTTGGCCGAGCGGATGATGTCGAGCGTGGCCGCCTCGATCTCGGATATCTGCGTCTCGCCATCGTATTCGGGCGCAGTGCGGGCGATGCGCACATCGATGTCGGTGAAGTGCGTGGTCAGGCTGGCCGGCCAGCAGATGCTGTCGCTGGCCGGGGGCGGCGCGAGTTCTTCGCCGGTCGCCTTCTGCCAGCGCAGCCGTGCCAGTTCGCCGAGCGCCCGGGCCGCATCGCCCGTGACGCAGGTGGTCGCGTCGTGCCAGGGCCGCAGCGGCTTGCCGCGCGGCGTGCGTCGTCCGGGGCGGTTTTC
>JAAIGF010272358.1_pt1 | contig 29596 bp, 21 predicted proteins | sample 6487441 | NCBI WGS metagenome assembly JAAIGF01 (sample SAMN13974129, study PRJNA590717) | phyllosphere metagenome | biome: pepper field; feature: multiple bacterial spot infested pepper fields; material: pepper leaves; isolation source: leaves from pepper fields | host: Capsicum annuum ... | reverse complement strand
TCAAGCTGTTTTTGAAGAACTTTTTCTTTCTTCTCAACACCTTGCAGCGCCCGACCAGATCATCTTCTCTCCAGCGGGAGGCGCATTCTACAGCGTTAAAAACCGCTGTCAACACCCTCTTTTACCGCCTTCGATCAAACCCGATCGAACCATCAACAGAACCACTCAAACCACCCTGTCGATGCCGGCGCATTCTACTCGAATTCGCCGTCCGCGCAACCTTTATTTTCGCCTAAGTCTTTGTTTACAAAGGAGTTTTCAGATCAGGCTGCGCCGGAAGTGGTGCGCATTATAGGCCCCCACATTTTCTGGTCAACCGTTTATTTTCGATTCCTTGCGAAATGGATCGGTGCGCGATAATCGAACGCTTTGCCTTCTACTTATATAGGTAGCCAGTTGACCAAATTAACCAGTTAGTACATTTTTTACAGGCGCCATCACAGGCTGGCAGCACAATAACAACGGGAAGCACCATGGCTCCGATCATTCTCATCCTCAACGGCCCGAACCTGAACCTGCTTGGCACTCGCGAGCCAGCCACCTATGGTCATGAAACCCTGGCCGACCTCTCCAGGCTGTGCGCGGATACCGCCGAGGCCCTGGGCCTGGCTATCGAGTTCCGTCAGACCAACCATGAAGCCGAGTTGATCGACTGGATTCACAAGGCTCGCGGCCGCTGCGCCGGTATCGTGATCAATCCGGCAGCCTGGACACATACCTCAGTAGCCATACGCGATGCGCTGGTCGCTTGCGAGTTGCCAGTAATAGAAGTGCATTTGTCCAACGTGCACAAAAGGGAAACCTTTCGCCACCACTCCTTCGTATCACCTATCGCTCTGGGCGTGATCTGCGGCCTGGGCAGCGGTGGCTATCGCGCTGCTCTGCAGCACTTCAGCCGCCTCGTTAAGGAATAAGACATGACCAGCACTACCCAGGGCATCCTGGCCGGCCTTATCGGCGCCGGCATCCAGGCTTCGCGAACCCCCGCCATGCATGAACATGAAGGGGACGCCCAAGGCTTGCGCTACCTATATAGGCTGATCGACCTCGATCAGCTGAAGCTCGATAGCGGCGCCCTCCCCGACCTGTTGAGCGCTGCCGAGCGCATGAGCTTTACCGGGCTCAACATCACCTTCCCCTGCAAACAGGCAATCATCCCTCTGCTCGATGAGTTGTCAGACGAAGCCCGGGGTATCGGGGCAGTCAATACAGTTGTGTTCAAAGACGGCAAACGCATTGGCCATAACACGGACTGCCTGGGTTTCCTGGAAGGTTTCCGGCGTGGCCTTGCTAACGCGCCGCGCCACAAGGTCGTACAAATGGGAGCAGGCGGTGCAGGCGCAGCAGTTGCTCACGCCTTGCTGAGTGAAGGTGTGGAGCAATTAAGCATCTTTGACGTTGAGCCAGCGCGCGCCCAGGCACTGGCTGCCAACCTGAACAAGCATTTCGGCTCACAACGTGCTCAGGCTGGTGGCGACCTCGCCTCGGCAATGGCGAACGCGGATGGGCTGGTCAATACCACGCCAATGGGTATGGCCAAGCTTCCAGGCATGCCGATTGCCAAGGAGCTGTTGCGCGCCGCCCTCTGGGTAGCCGAGATCGTTTACTTCCCGCTGGAAACCGAGCTGCTGCGTGAAGCGCGGGCCCTTGGCTGCAGAACGCTGGATGGCGGCAACATGGCGGTATTCCAGGCAGTGAAGGCATTCGAACTGTTCAGCGGCGTTGAAGCAGACGCGCAACGCATGCTCGACCACTTCCATAGCATGAACGCCTGATGCGTACGGGCCGGCTGCAGATTGGCCGGCCTTTTCAGCGCGTGATGTAGCGCAACACGGCTTCGCAGATCATGGTCTTGTGGCGCTGCTTGACCTGCTCATCCGGCAGGTCGATCTGGAAGATCTCACCGAAGGTATGGCGGTTGGACACTCGATAGAAGCAAAACGAGCTGATCAGCATGTGCACGTCAACGGTGGTAAGCCCCTCGCGAAACAGGCCTTCCTGCTCTCCCCGCTTGAGCGTTTCCTCAAGTGCCTGCAGCACCAGATTGCTCATTCTGCGGATTTCCGGCGACTGCTTCACGTATTCGCCGTAATGAATGTTCTCGATACAGACGATGCGCACGAAATCCGAATTACGGTCGTGGTGATCGAAGGTGAATTCGACCAGCCGGCGGATGGCATCCGGCGCGGCCAGCTCACCGAGGTGCAGGCGGTGCTCCGTGCTGCGGATATCGCCATACAACTTCAAGAGCACCTCGACGTAGAGCTGCTCTTTACTGCCGAAGTAGTAGTAGATCATGCGCTTGGAGGTCGCCGTACGTTCGGCGATGGCATCGACCCGTGCGCCTGACAACCCTTGCTGAACGAACTCGGTGATGGCGGCCTGCAGGATATTCTCCCGGGTCTTTTCCGGGTTGTTCTTGCGAGGCTTGCGCGGCGGTGCTGCGAGTTCCGGGCTTGCAGCCTCAAGGGTGGTGGGCATGGAGTCACTCATCTTGGCGCTCTTGTTATCGTGGCTGACGCAAAGCGGATGCCGGTACTGGCCTGCATCCGCCCGAACACAGCTTACAGCTTCGCCTGACGCACGCTACCACTGCGTGCCTTGGCCATAGCCGCGAGGCGAACGGCGACGTTGGCGGCGCCGTAGCCCACATAGCCATTCTTGCGCTGAATGATCTCGAAGAAGAACCGCTCCTCGAAGGCCTCGGTGTACACGTGGAAGAGCTCGCCGCCCTGAGCATCGCGGTCATAGAGCACGTTGTAGTAGGCCAGCTCGCTAAGAAACTCGTCATCGAAATCGAAGCGCGCTGCCAGGTCGTCGTAGTAGTTGAGCGGAATGTCCAGCAGCGGAACGCCCGCCTCCTTGGCACGCTCGACCTCCTTGAAGATGTCCTCGCAGGAAAATGCGATGTGATGCACGCCGGAGCCGCGGTAACTCGATAGTGCATGAGCAATGGCGGTATTACGGTTTTCCGAAATGTTCAGCGGCAAGCGCACCGAGCTGCAGCGACTGCGCAGTGCGCGGCTTTTCACCAGGCCGTAGGGATCGGGCAGCACGACCTCGTCGTCGGCCTCGAAATCGAGCAGGCTCTTGTAGAACAACACCCAGCTGTCGAGACTTTCGGCAGGCAACGCCAGCGCCATATGGTCGATACGCTGCAGGCTACCGGTTGGTAGCGCAGCAGGGTCCAGTTTGAAGTCGCTGTCATAGATGGTCTGCCCCGCTTCGGCCTGATCAACCAGATAGATGAGGCTGCCATCAGGTGCCCGCATGGCGGGAATCTCCCGCTCGTTCGGGCCCACCAAGCCACGGTATGGATGACCCCGGTAGTCGATCGCGCGCTGCAGCGCCGTGGCACCGTCCTTGACCTTCAAGGCGGTGGCGCACAGCGATGGGCCATGGGCTTCGAAGAAACCGTGGGCAAAGGAATACGGCTCGGCATTGAGCACGATATTGATATCGCCTTGGCGCAACAGGCTGACGTCCTTGGAGCGGTGCTCGCCGGCCTTGGCGAAGCCCAGCCGCTCGAGCCAGCCGGACAACTTGGCCCCGGCCGCCTCATCGACGGCAAATTCGAGGAACTCCACACCGTGGTAACGGCTGGCTGGCGGCGTGTCGAACAACAGGTCCAGGTTCGCTGGCTGGGCATCGGCTGCCAGTAGCTGCCGGGTCTTTTCTTCCAGATAGAGTAACGAGCGCAGGCCATCGACCGCATTGGCACGCGGTGGCGCGGCACGGAAACCATCGTTGAAGATTTCCAGCGACAGCGGTCCGCTGTAACCGGTACGGATGATAGGGGCGAGAAAGCCCGGCAGATCGAATTCACCCTGGCCCGGGAAGCAACGAAAATGACGGCTCCACTCCAGTACATCCATGGCCAGAAGCGGTGCATCGGCCATCTGCACGAAAAAGATCTTGTTGCCTGGAATATCGGCGATAGCCGCCGGGTCGCCCTTGAGCGACAGGGTATGGAAACTGTCGAGGATCACCCCGACTGCGGAGTGATCGGCCTGGCGTACCAGGTTCCAGACCTGCTGGTAGGTATTGACGTGGCGCCCCCAGGCCAGTGCCTCGTAGCCGATACGCAAGCCGCGTGCACCGGCGCGCTCGCCCAGCAGGCGCAGGTCATCGACCAGAATGTCTTCATCGCCGAGCGAGTCGGCCGCGACGTTGCTGCACACCAGTACCAGGTCGGTGCCCAGCTCCTGCATCAGGTCGAACTTGCGCTCGGCGCGATCCAGGTTGCGCTGCAGGCGATCACGACGGCAGCCTTCGAAATCGCGGAAAGGCTGAAACAGCGTGATGGCGATGCCCAGATCGGCGCACATCTTGCGTACATCCCGCGGGCTGCCGGCGTAGTACAACAGGTCGTTCTCGAAGATTTCCACACCATCGAAGCCGGCGGCAGCGATGGCTTCGAGCTTCTCGGGCAGGGTGCCGCTCAGCGAGACGGTGGCAATCGAACGATGCATGCTTCAGCTCCTCATGGGTAACGACCTCTGCGGATCGTGCAATGACCTGGGTCCGGAAGCAACGTGGCCAACACGGCGTTCAAGCCTGGAGTCAGCCATGCCGCTCTATCCCCTGCTGAGTATTTGCGGGGCTTGAAGCGATTATTCGCGCGCCCAGGTGAGGCAGCAATGTAAAGTGTACGAACTAGTTAGTATTTAGTGCGGTTATCGAACACTAGGCGGTTTAGTGAATTGACGCTATTTCACGGTTTGCAACACCATGCCCCTCACAGCAGTGCGAAGCACCTGTTGGCGGGCTGGTAAACACCCCCGCTTCAGCCATAACAATTTCAATAAGAGTACGCCCATGCTCACTTCCAAGCCTTTGCATACCCGCCTACCATTCGCACGCTTATTGGCGCCCACCCAGCCAACTGCGTCCGCGTCCGTCAAACCCTGACACGCGACACTCCGCTCGATAATCCTGAAAGCGGGTCGACCGGTGCCATCCCCAAGGCCGGTCACCTCGAGCTGTGGCCCAGCCGCACCCCGGTGCCGCTTCGCTCAGCACGCTAATAACAACGGAGACCATGATGGCTAAGCCCTCGAATTCACAAGCCAAGAAAGCCACCGCCAGCGGCTGGGTCGGTTCAGCGCTGGAGTACTACGATTTCTTCATCTACGCGCAAGCTGCCGCGTTGATATTCCCGCAGATCTTCTTTCCCAACACCGACCCGAAGATGGCCATCGTTGCCTCGCTGGCCACTTATGGCGTTGGTTACCTGGCCCGCCCGGTAGGGGCCTTCGTTCTCGGCCACTGGGGCGACACCCGCGGTCGCAAGAACGTGTTGCTGCTGTGCATGTTCCTGATGGGCATCTCCACCATGGCCGTCGGCCTGCTGCCGACCTATCACGATATCGGCCTGTTGGCCCCCGCCCTCCTGGTGCTCCTGCGCCTGGTGCAGGGGTTTGCGGTGGCTGGCGAGATATCCGGTGCCAGCTCGATGATTCTCGAACATGCTCCGTTCGGGCGACGAGGCTTCTACGCCAGCTTCACGCTGCAGGGCGTGCAGGCCGGCCAGGTGCTTGCCGCTGCCGTGTTCCTGCCATTGGCCTACTTCATGCCGACCGAAGCATTCAACGACTGGGGCTGGCGAATTCCGTTCCTGCTCAGCGCCTTCGTGTTGCTGGCGGGGTTCATCATCCGTCGTGAAGTCCACGAGACGCCGGCCTTCGTCAACGAAGAGAACAAGCAGAAGATCGCCAAATCGCCGATCTCCGAAGCGTTCAGCACCAGCTGGCGGACCATGTTCCTGGTCATGGTCATGGCCCTGATGAACGTGATCCCGGTGGTGGCGACCATCTTCGGTGCCGCTTACGCCGTGCAACCGGCCTACGGGATCGGCTTCGACAAGAGCGTTTATCTGTGGATTCCGGTGGTGGGCAACATCGTCGCGGTGCTGGTGATCCCCTTCGTGGGCAACCTTTCCGACAAGATCGGCCGCCGCCCGACCATGATCACCGGCGCGCTGGGTTCGGGCCTGCTGGCCTTCGGATACCTGTATGCAATCAGCATCAGTAACGTGCCACTGGCGTTCATCATGTCGCTGCTGATGTGGGGCGTGGTCTATCAGGGCTACAACGCGGTGTTCCCTAGCTTCTACCCGGAGCTGTTCCAGACCCGCTACCGCGTATCGGCCATGGCCATCGCCCAGAACATCGGCACCATGCTCACCGCCATGCTGCCTGCGGTGTTCGCCATGCTCGCGCCGCCCGGCTCGGACAACATTCCGTGGCTGATCGGTGGCCTGGCATTCGGCATCACCTGCCTGTGCGCCATCGCCGCCTTCATCGCACCGGAAACCTACCGGATTCCGATGAGCGAACTGGGCAAGCCGGGCGCCAAGCCGATGGACAAGGCCGAGTACGACGCAGCTCGCAGCAGCAGCCTGCACGACACCACGCATTGAGCGGCGCAAAGGCGTAAAGCAAGAAGGCCCTAGACGGGCCTTCTTGCATTTCGGGGTCAGCGCTTGCGACGTTGCTGATAGGCGGCGGCCAGGCCGCTCAGGCAGATGATCGCGATACCCACCTTGGCGCTGGTCTCGGGGTCATGGCCAAACACCAGCAGCCCGAGCAGCCCGGCGAAAACGATCTGACAATAACCGAACGGTGCCAACAGCGCCGGTGCGGCATGGCGGAACGCCTTGGTCAGCAGCAGATGAGCGAACATGCCACACGCCCCAAGCGCCAGCATCAACGGCAAATGGTGCCACTGCGGCAGTTGCCAGAAGAACGGCACCAGGCAGCTCATCAGCAGGGTATTGAGCAAGCCAGTGAAGAAATTGCTGGTGGTTGGCGTGTCGTACTGGCTGAGCAGGCGCGTGAGTATCTGATAGGCCGCGAAGCAACTCGCCGAACAGAGCGGCAGCAGCACGGCCGGCGTGAACAGATCGCCACCCGGGTGCACGATGATCAGCACCCCCACGAACCCCACCAGTACCGCGGCCCATTGCCCGCGACTGACATGCTCCTTGAGCAGGGGCACCGACAGCGCGGTGACCAGCAACGGCGCGAGGAAGTTGACCGCCGTCGCTTCGGCCAGCGGGATATACAGCAGGCCGCTGGTGAAGAACAGGCTACAGCCCAGCAGACAGACTGCACGCAGTGCCTGCAATCCCGGGCGCTTGCTGCGTAAAACCCGCAAGCCCGACTGGGGCAGAAAGATGCCCGCCATCAAAAGTGTGTGCACCACATAACGCGCCCACACCACCATGACCACCGGATAGAAGCCGGACAGGTATTTCGACAGTGCGTCATGGCTGGCGAACAGGAACGTCGCCAGTACCACCAGTGCGATACCTTTGAAAGGATGGTTGACGCCTGATAGCGAACTCGGGGTGCTCATGGGGATTCTCGTGATTCAGACGTCATTATCGGTAGCAGACTAACTATCTAGGCGGTCCACCGCCATCGCAACTTTCAGTATGGGCCATGCTGGCGGGTCGAGGCGCCTCCACAACACGCAGCCCTTATAAATGCCGCTGCACCGGATCCGACACCTGCCCTGCAGGCTTAACGGAACATTGGCCGGTAGGACAGCGCAACAGCCTCACCAAGTCACAATCGCCATCACCGGGAAACCGTCACTCGTCGCCTGCTTGGCGCAAATTTCCACCAGGCCATACGGGCGCGGCTAAGCCACGTCGCCCAGTTGGGCATAACGCAGCCATGATGGTTCCATTTGCTGCAGATCGCCGCGATATGGATCCAAGTGGTCGCCCAGCACAGCACAGCACAGCACAGTGTCACCTCCAGCCTGGCTAACCAAGCGTACGGTCTCACCCAGCGAAATTGACGGCAGCCGGGCCTGGCCGGGTCATTGCCAGCGACCGGCACCTCGCCCGCGCAACTTGGCGCAGGCGCTCGAGGGTTTAGCGACGCAACGGGAGATCCGCGAACAGCCCAGGACGGCGCTCTGTTCGGCGACGGGCTCAGGCACAAGCCCCTTGGCAAAGAGAAAACGCCAGGCGCAGGAATAGGCCACTGCGGTGAATACCGAGCGATCTAGAGCATCGAAGTAAAAGGTAGGAACCCGAATGGGCCTTGGAGATGGAGGCGATCCTGCCAGCCACACCCCGGCACACAATGTTCCCGCTGTGGCTGCTTCCTTCCGGATCTGACCAGGTTCACGGGTAATCGTTGCGGGGGGACCGGCAGGACCACCATAACGCAGCTCACCATGCAGTGAGCCGGCGCCATTGTACCGGCTTGTGCCGAACTTACAACCGCTTCAAGCACTTAGCATGCAAAAGCAGGCAAACGACAAGGTGCGCCAAAGCGCCTCGTTGCTCGCAGAGCTGGCAATCAACGAGACTCAGGCACGGGCAAGGCTCTCTCTACAAGTAGAGCGGCGCAGGGACCCGTTTCCAGGGATCCCCGCAACGGACAGGCAGGCCGCCACCACGCTCGCCACCGGCAAACGCCCTGACCGGCCGCAGCAAACAGCCGTGAATGCCCGCAATTGAGCACTGTGACGGGAATTAACCGGCAGCAGGTAGGTCACAATGAAGCCTGACCGATCGGGCAGAAGTAGCTCGGTCGATCGCCTATGACGCACGGGCATTATTCGATGCCAGATTTTTCATCCCCAAGGAGCAATTACATGGCCATTACCAAAGACCAATTGATCGGTGACATCGCTGAAGCCATCGACTCGCCGAAGACCACCGTCCGCGCGGCCCTCGATCAGCTCAGCGAGATCGTCAGCGACGCCTTGGAAAATGGTGGTGAAATCACCCTGCCGGGTATCGGCAAACTGAAAGTCAGCGAGCGTCCGGCCCGCACCGGTCGTAACCCGCAGACCGGCAAAGCCATCGAAATCGCTGCCAAGAAAGTAGTTAAGTTCGTACCGGCCAAAGCCCTGACCGACGCGGTCAACTGATCCATCGGCGGGGCGTCGCACGGCGCCCCGCTGCTCTTCGCGCAGCACCTCCCCCGCTTTAAGACTGAACCCCCGCCGGCCTGCCACCTCAAACGACGACATTCGTCAAATGCAGGTTCGCCATGCCAGCCGACCGCGAACTCACCTTCCGCGCCCTGTTTTCAGGGGTGTTGCTTGGCGCCTTGTTGACGCCATCGAACATCTATTCCGGCCTGAAGATCGGCTGGTCATTCAATATGTCGATCATCGCCCTGCTGGTCAGCTACGGCATTTGGCAAAGTTTGCTGCGCTGGCGCCTCGGCACGGCCTGGAGCATGCGCGAAAGCAACATCAACCAGACCACCGCCTCGGCGGCCGCTTCGATCATCTCCGGTGGTCTGGTCGCGCCCATACCGGCCTACACCCTGCTCACCGGCCAGCAACTGCCCACGCTGCCATTGATAGCCTGGGTATTCTCGGTAAGCTTTCTGGGCATCTGGGTGGCCTGGTACCTGCGGCGCAGCATGGTCGAGGACACCCGCCTGCGCTTTCCCGAAGCGGTCGCCACCCTGGAAACCATGCAGCAGGTCTACAACCATGGCCGTGACGCACTGCATCGGCTCTACGTGCTCGGCGCGGCAGCCGTACTCGGCGGCCTGGTCAAGTGGGCCGATACCTTCCTCTACGCCCTGCCACGCTGGTCGCCCAGTGCGCAATTGGAGCGGCTGACCTTCAACCTTGACCCATCGCCACTGCTGATCGGCTTTGGCGGCATCATCGGCATTCGCGTCGGCCTGTCGCTGCTGCTCGGCGCACTGATTGCCTGGGGCGGTCTGGCGCCCTGGTTATTGAGCAGCGGCCTGGTCACGCTTGCCGATGGCGCCAGCGGCCCGCAGTTCGCCCCCTTGGTGGAATGGCTGCTGTGGCCCGGCGTGACCCTGCTGGTCTGCGCCACCCTGACCGCGCTGGCGGTGCGCTTCGTGGCGAGCAGGCGGATCGCCCGCGCCACTGGCGAAACGCCGCGGCAGAGCCCGGCGAAACTGCCGCTGCTCATGCTGGTTCTGGCCTCGCTGCTGGTGCTGACGCTGCAGGTGCTGCTGTTCGATATCGACCCGCTGATGGCGCTGCTCAGCGTGCCCCTGGCAGTCGCCTTGGCCTGCATGGCGGCAAGGGTGGTCGGGGCGACCGGTATTCCGCCGATTGGCGCCACCGGCCAGCTGTCGCAACTGACGTTCGGGGTGATCGCACCGGGGCAGATCAGCGTCAACCTGATGGCCGCCAATACCGCTGGCGGTGCCGCCGGGCAATGCACCGACCTGCTCAATGACTTTCGCGTCGGCCACGCCATCGGCGCCAAGCCCTACAACCAGTTGATCGCCCAGTGCCTGGGGATCCTGGTCGGCAGTATCGTCGGCGTGCTGGTCTACCAGATCCTGATTCCCGATCCACAAAGCATGCTGATCACCCAGCAATGGCCGGCACCGGCCGTGGCCACCTGGAAGGCGGTGGCCGAAGTGCTGGGCTACGGCCTCGACTCGCTCGACGCCAGCATTCGCTGGGCCATGCTGATCGGCGCACTGTGCGGCGTGGTGTTCGGCGTGCTGGAGGCGAGCCTGCCCGTGCAGTCGGTGTTCGCCCGGCTGCTGCCCAGCTCAGCGGCCTTCGGTCTGGCTTTTATCATCCCGGCGTCGATCTCGCTGATGATGGCCATCGGCGCCCTGCTCGCCTGGGTGGTGCAGTCGCGCTGGCGCAGCCTCGGCGAACGCTTCTCCATCGCCGCCGCAGCTGGCCTGGTGGCGGGAGAAAGCATCGTCGGGGTCGGGGCGTCGTTCTGGATGATGTTGGCGGGCGGTTGAAGCAGCATTCATGGGACAGATCGGGATGGGCTGCATTTACACTTACAGGGCCTGTGCCACAGCGCGAGTGACATGCTGGGAACCTTGTGGGAGCGGGCCATGCCCGCGAAAAAAATCGCGGGCATGGCCCGCTCCCACAGACGGCTAAGCAGCACTACTCAACAGTAATACCGAAATCCCTCAACCTGGCGATAAAGGTCTGCTCGTCGAGCACCGGTATGTTCAGCTCGGTGGCCTTGGTCAGCTTCGAACCCGCGCCGGGGCCGGCGACCACGCAAGTGGTTTTTGCCGACACCGAACCGGCCACCTTGGCGCCGAGGCTTTCCAACTTGTCCTTGGCGATATCGCGGCTCATCACTTCAAGGCTACCGGTAAGCACCCAGGTCTGGCCGGCCAGTGGCAAGCCTTCAACCACCTTTTTCTCGCTCTCCCAGTGCATGCCGAAATCACGCAGCTGCGCTTCGATCGCTCTTGCACGCTCGGCATTTTCCGCCTTGGCAAAGAACTCGCGAACCGACTGCTTGGCCTTCTCGTTGAGCCCCTTCATGGCGCTCAGGTCGAGCCAATCAGCGGATATTACCCCGTCGAGACTCTTGAAGCGCTCGGCCAGGTTCTTCGCGCCAGTGGCTGCGACAAAGGGAATGTTGAGCTTGTCGAGCAGCCCACCAAGGGTCGTGCTGGCCGCGAACTCGGCTGCCAGCTCGCCCTGGTCCTGCAGCCCCAGGCCGCGCTCGAGCAGGTGCCTGATAACGGTCTGGTTGTGCTCATCCTCGAAGAAGCTGTGAATCTCGTGGGCCACCTCCAGGCCGACATCCGGCAGGTAGGTCAGCACTTCGGGCAACGCCTGGGTGACGCGTTCCAGCGAGCCCAGTGAGCGCGCCAGCACCTTGGCGGTTTCCTCGCCGACATCGGGAATACCCAATGCGTAGATAAAGCGTGCCAGGGTCGGGCGCTTGCTGTCGGCGATGGCGTCGAGCAGCTTGCGGCTGGATACCTCGGCGAAACCTTCGAGGCCGACGATCTGCTCGAACTCCAGGGTATAGAGGTCGGCCGGCGAGCCGACCAGGCCTTCGTCGACCAGCTGTTCGACGCTCTTCTCGCCAAGGCCCTCGATGTCCATGGCGCGGCGCGAGACGAAATGGATGATCGCCTGCTTGAGCTGGGCGGCGCAGGCCAGGCGGCCCACGCAGCGATACACGGCGCCTTCGCTGACCGTTTCGCGGCCCTTGCTGCGCTTGATCAGCTGGGTACGCTCGACTGCCGAGCCACAGACCGGGCACTGCTCCGGTACCACAACCGGGCGTGCATCCTCGGGGCGACGCTCGGTGACCACTTGCATCACCTGGGGAATCACGTCACCGGCGCGGCGGATGATCACCGTGTCGCCGATCATCACCCCCAGGCGCGCCACCTCGTCCATGTTGTGCAGCGTCGCGTTGGCCACCGTCACGCCCGCCACCTTGACCGGTTTGAGACGCGCCACCGGCGTCACCGCGCCGGTGCGGCCAACCTGGAACTCCACGTCGAGCAGCTCGGTGAGCTCTTCCATGGCAGGAAACTTGTGGGCCACGGCCCAATGCGGCGTACGCGCACGAAAACCGAGCTGTTGCTGGTCTTCGATGTTGTTGACCTTGAACACCACGCCGTCGATGTCATAGGCCAGGCCCATGCGCCGCTCGCCGATATCGCGGTAATAGGCCAGACACTCCTCCACGCCCTTGGCCAGCTTCAGCTCGGGGCTGATGGGAATGCCCCAGGTCTTCAGGCGCTGCAGCATGCCGACCTGGGTCGGCGCCGGCTCGGCACTGTGCTGGCCGAGGCCATAGCAGCAGAACTCCAGCGGACGGCTGGCGGTGATCTTCGAGTCCAGCTGGCGCAGACTACCAGCCGCGGCGTTGCGTGGGTTGGCGAAAGTCTTGCCGCCGATCTCGGCCTGGGCGGCGTTGAGACGTTCGAAGCCGGCGCGCGACATGAACACCTCACCACGTACTTCCAGCACATCCGGCCAGCCGCTGCCCTGCAGCTTGAGCGGCACGTTGCGGATGGTGCGCACGTTGACGCTGATGTCTTCGCCGGTGGTGCCATCGCCGCGGGTGGCGCCGCGCACCAGCTTGCCGTCACGGTACAGCAGGCTTACCGCCAGGCCGTCGAGCTTGGGCTCGCAGCTGTACTCCACCTCACCGCCGGCACCGAACAGATCGCCGCCCTGCAGGCCCAGCCCGCTCTGCACGCTGCGGTCGAAGGCTCGCAAGTCGTCCTCTTCGAAGGCATTGCCAAGGCTGAGCATGGGCACTTCGTGGCGCACCTGGCCGAAGGCGCTGAGTGCTTCGCCGCCCACGCGCTGGGTCGGCGAGTCGGGTGTCACCAGCTCCGGGTGCTCGGTTTCAAGCGCCTGCAGCTCGCGAAACAGGCGGTCGTATTCGGCATCCGGCACGCTCGGCTCGTCGAGCACGTAATAGCGGTAGTTGTGCGCGTCCAGTTCGTTACGCAGTTCGAGGATACGTTGGGCGGAATCTTTCATGCGGGTCAGTCTCGGCGGTCCACAGCCAGGGCACAGAAACGAAAAACCTCAAGCCAAGCGCTGGGCTTGGAGCTTGAGGCTCGTCGGTGCCGCTTTCTTTCAGCGTTTTTGCGTCAACAGACGGCGTTCATATTCGACGATGCGCTGACGGTAATGTTCGATGGTTTGTGCGGTCAGCACGCTGCGCTGATCGTCCTTGAGCTCGCCGTTGAGCTCATGGGCCAGCTTGCGCGCCGCCGCGACCATCACGTCGAAGGCCTGCTTGGGGTGGCGCGGGCCTGGCAGGCCGAGGAAGAAGCTCACCGCACGAGTGCTGAAGCCTTCGATATCGTCAAGGTCGAAGGTGCCGGGCTTCAGCGCATTGGCCATCGAGAACAGCACTTCGCCGTTGCCGGCCATGCTCTCGTGGCGGTGGAAGATATCCATCTCGCCGAAACGCAGGCCGCTTTCCAGGATGTTCTGCAGCAGCGCCGGGCCCTTGAAGCCCTGCTCGTCGCGGGCGATGACGTTGATCACCAGCACTTCGTCGACCGGCGGCAGATCCTTGTCAGCCTGCTTGCTGGAGGCGCCGGCGCGGTCGTCGCGTTCATCGTCCACCGGGCTGAGCAGCGTCGGCACCGGCTCGTCGGCGGCCAGGTCGAGGTCGCCCTGACGCGGCTCGCTACGACGGCGGCTGCTGGCGTCACGTGCGCTCATCGACGGCAGGTCGTCTTCATCCAGCGAGGGCTCGTGATTGCGCTCCACCACCCTGGGCGGGCTGAGCACGTCGGGATCACCTTCGTCATCGGGCAGACTGGACACATTGCGATCCAGTCGGAACTTCAGCTTGCCCTTGCCACCGCGCATCCGCCGCCAGCCATCGAAGAGGATGCCGGCGATAACGATGATACCGATGATGATCAGCCACTCGCGCAGACCGAATTCCATGAAATGTCCTGACCCCTAAAGCAAAAATTGATGAAAAAAAAGGCGTCCCGGCCCCTGCTGATGACCCTGAAACGTGGCGCCAACTCCATGTTCTGACTGGCGTTTTCCCACGCGCAACAAAAGTGGGCGTTAAGCTAGCACGACGAAAGGCAACTTTACACCGGCAAAACGCTGTAAAACCGCCGCCGCGGCCTGTTTTTACGCGACAAAATCCTCATGGCACCCGTTCAACTGTCAACCATCGCCAAGGCCTGTTCAACATCCACCGCTACCAGACGCGAACAACCGGGTTCGTGCATGGTCACGCCCATCAACTGGTCGGCCATTTCCATGGCGATCTTGTTGTGGGTGATGTAGATGAACTGCACGGTCGCCGACATCTCCTTGACCAGCCGCGCGTAACGTCCAACGTTGGCATCGTCCAGCGGTGCGTCCACCTCGTCGAGCATGCAGAATGGTGCCGGATTGAGCTGGAAGATCGAAAAAACCAGCGCCAACGCCGTCAATGCCTTCTCGCCGCCGGACAGCAAATGGATAGTGCTGTTCTTCTTGCCCGGTGGACGCGCCATGATGGTCACCCCGGTATCGAGTAGATCTTCGCCGGTGAGTTCCAAATATGCGCTGCCACCGCCGAAAACTTTCGGGAAAAGCGCCTGCAGACCGGCGTTGATCTGGTCGAAGGTTTCCTTGAAACGGTTGCGGGTTTCCCGGTCGATCTTGCGGATCACGTTCTCGAGCGTGTCCAGCGCCTCGACCAGGTCGGCGTTCTGGGCATCCAGATAGCGTTTGCGCTCGGATTGCTGCTGGTACTCCTCGATGGCCGCCAGGTTGATGGCGCCAAGGCGCTGGATGCGCGCGGCCATCTGTTCCAGGGCCTGCTCCCAGGCGCTCTCACTGGCCTCTTCGGGCAGCGTGGCGAGCACGCCGTGCAGGTCGTAGCCATCCTCCAGCAGTTGATCCTGCAGCGCCTTGCGGCGCACGTTCAACGACTGCCACTCCAGGCGCTGTTGCTCCAGCTGGCCACGCAGCATCTGCGACTGCTGCTCGGCCTGGGTGCGGCGCTTCTCGGCGTCGCGCAGCTCACGGTCGGCATCTTCCAGGGCCAGGCGTGCCAGGCGCAGCTCCTCTTCGACGCCCATGCGCCGTTCGAGCAACTCCTCGAGCTTGAGGCGCAATTCTTCCAGCGGCGCGGCACCCTCTTCCAGATTCAGGTCCAGTTGCTCACGCTTTTCGGTGAGGCGCTCGGACTGTAGCTCCAGGCGCTCCAGGGCCTGGCGTGTAGAGTCGTGCTGGGCACGCAGCGACCCCAGGCGTACCGCCAGCTGGTGGGCGTGATCCTTGTGCTGACGGGCGTCCTGGCGTACCCGATCGAGCCGCTCACGCAGCGCATCGCGGCTGGCCAGCAGGCTTTCACGCTGCTCGGTGTCCAGGGCCATGCTGTCCAGCGCATCCTGCAAGTACAGGCGCGCCTCGCCCAGCTGCTCGGTTTCCATGGCCCGTTGCTCGGCCAGTTCCTGCTGCTCGGCCTCGATGCGCCGGCGCCGCAACAGCAACTGTTCGGCCTTGGCCTGCCCCGCGGAGAGGCGCGCCTTCAGCTCACCCAGGCGGCGCGCCTGATCCTGCAACTGGCGGCGCTGTTGCTCGCGCAGGTCTTCTGCCTGCCGCTGGCGCTCGCGCAAGGCCTGCAGGCTGTCATCGAGCAGCGCCAGCGCCGCTTCGCGCTCATCGCGCTCCAGGCTCAGGCTTTCCAGCTCCTGGGCACGGGCCAGTACGCCGCTCTGCGCATCGCTGGCACGCCGCACACGCAGGAAATGCCGGCCCAGCCAATAGCCGTCACGGCTGACCAGGCTTTCGCCGGGCGCCAGGGTGGCACGCTCGGCCAGGGCCTGATCGAGGCTCTCGACCGGACGTACGCGGCCCAGCCAGGGGGCGAGATCCACGGGGGACTCGACCTTGTCCAGCAGGCTACCGGGGATCCGCTGGCCATCGCTGGCTGCCGATACCAGGCGCAGCTCGCCCTGCTCCAAGGCGGCAAAGTCCAGCCCGCCGAAATCATCCTGCAGCACGGCTTGCAAGTCAGCGCCAAGCACGGTTTCCACCGCCAGCTCCCAACCGGCCTCCACGCGCAGGCCCTCGGCCAGGCGCGGGCGTTTGTCGAGGCCATGCTCACGCAACCACTCCGCCGTGCCTTTGCCGGGATCCAGGGCGGCCTGCTGCAAGGCTTCCAGGGAAGCGAGACGGCCGTTGAGGCGCTGCAACTCACCTTGCGCCTGTTGCTGGGCCTGGCCGGTTTGCTGCAGTTCGTCGCGCAGTTGCTGCAGGCGCTCGGCCTGTTCGGCCTCCTGCTCCTGCAATTGCTCGAGATCCAGTTCGCCGACCGCGATCTCTTCGCCCAGCTCGATGATCGCTGCATCTTCCGGGTCGGCTGCCAGTTGCTGCAGCTCATCGCCCAGGCGCCGCTGACGTTCGGCGAGGCGTTCCAGGCTGTGCTCCAGCTGCTGAATGCGTGACTGCTGCACCTCGGCCTGGCGGCGTGGTTCGGCACTGCGCTGGTTGAAGGCGTCCCACTGTTCCTGCCAACCGTGCATGGCGGTTTCGGCTTCTTCCAGCGCCGCAGCGGATTCCTCGGCGGCGGCGGCGGTGAGTTCCTGCTCCGGCTCGAGCATCGCCAATTCTTCGCCCAGGGTGGCCAGCAAGGTGCGGTCATGGCCCAGGTGCGATTCGGTTTCCAGGCGGGCGCGCTCGGCTTCACGCAGGTCGTCCTGCAACTGGCGCAGGCGCTGCTGGCCGTGCTGGATACTCTGCTCGACGCGGGCGATATCGCCGCCTACCGAATAGAAGCGTCCCTGCACCAGGTTGAAACGTTCGGACAGTTCATGATGCCCGTCGCGCAGCCGTTCGATGCTGGCATCGGCGTTGCGCTGTTCGGCCACCAGAGCCTCGAAGCTGACCTCCTGGTTGCCGATCACCGCCTCGCGCTGGCCAACCTGCTCGTTCAGCGTCTGCCAACGCAGGGCGGTCAGCTGGGCCTTGAGCTGGCGCTCCTCGGCCTTGTATTCCTGATACTTCTCGGCGGCCTGGGCCTGGCGGTGCAGGCGCTCGAGCTGGCGCTCCAGCTCTTCACGCAGGTCGGTCAGGCGCGCCAGGTTGTCGTGGGTGCGGCGAATACGGTTTTCCGTCTCGCGGCGGCGCTCCTTGTACTTGGAGATACCCGCCGCCTCTTCGATGAAGTTGCGCAATTCCTCGGGCTTGGCTTCGATCAGCTTGCTGATCATGCCCTGCTCGATGATCGAGTAGCTGCGCGGCCCCAGGCCGGTACCGAGGAAGATGTCGGTAATGTCGCGGCGGCGGCATTTCACGCCGTTGAGGAAATAGGTGTTCTGGCTGTCGCGGGTCACCCGGCGGCGGATGGAGATTTCCGCAAAGGCCGCGTACTCGCCCGTTAGGGTGCTGTCGGAGTTATCGAAGATCAGCTCGATGCTGGCCTGGGTCACCGGTTTGCGGGTATTGGAGCCGTTGAAGATGACATCGGTCATCGACTCGCCGCGCAGGTTCTTCGCCGAACTCTCGCCCATTACCCAGCGCACCGCATCGATGATGTTGGACTTGCCGCAGCCGTTGGGGCCCACGACCGCCGCCATGTTGCTCGGGAAATTCACCGTGGTGGGGTCGACGAAGGACTTGAAGCCCGCCAGCTTGATGGACTTCAGGCGCATGCGCGGGCACTCGCCGACACGGCAACCAGGCGGGCAGAGAGGTCAACGGCGCACAGCGTCATATAGGTCCTTGAGGCGCAATGCTGGGGAGCGCGAGGTTCTGGCCATTGGCCAGAGGGGGCGGGAGTTTAACACAGCAGCGACATGAAGCTGAGCAGCGTATGCGCACATGGAACGCCGCCGCTTCGCTGGCATCCAACCGCCAGGCCAGGCACTCGCCTGGCGCCGTATTTCCTTGCCGCCCAGAGGTTCTCATGCAGACGTACGCATGCGCAGCGAAACTGGATCGTCTGAATTTCTTCCTGGCTGACGTCCGCGACGGGCTCGGGCCGTATCTGGCGATCTACCTGCTCTCGGTGCACAAATGGCAAGCGGGCGACATTGGCCTGGTAATGGCCCTCGGCGGGCTGGCCGGCCTGGCGGCGCAGATTCCGGCCGGCGCGCTGGTCGACTGGGTGCGCGACAAGCGCCTGCTGATCGTCATCGCGTCGGTACTGGTGACCCTCGCCTGCCTGGTCACCCTCTGGAATGCCCAGTTCACCTGGGTGGCGGTGAGCCAGATCGCCGCCGGCATGGCCTCCTCGGTATTCGCCCCGGCGCTGGCGGGCATCACCCTGGGTATCGTCGGGCCGAAGGCCTTTACCCGACGTATCGCCCGCAACGAATCCTTCAACCACGCCGGCAACGCGACAGCGGCGCTGCTGGCGGGTCTGTTCGCCTACCTGTGGGGCCCGGTGGCGGTGTTCTACCTGATGACCGGCATGGCGGTGCTGAGCCTGCTGTCGGCGCTGAGCATTCCGGCGCGCGCCATCGATGCCGACCAGGCGCGGGGCCGCGAAGTCGGTGTGGCGCTGACGCCGCTGCGCCAGTTGCTCAGCCAACCGCCGCTGGTGCTGCTGGCGCTGTGCTGCGCACTGTTTCACCTGGCTAATGCCGCCATGCTGCCGCTGGTAGGCCAGAAACTCGCGCTGGCCAACCCGGAACTGGCAACCACGCTGATCTCGGCCTGCATCATTGCCGCTCAGCTGGTGATGATTCCGGCGGCCATGCTGGTGGGCGCCCGTGCGGACCAGTGGGGGCGCAAGCCGCTGCTGCTGGCGGGCTTTCTCATTCTGCCGATTCGCGGCGTGCTCTACACCCTCAGTGACGACCCGCTGTGGCTGGTCTCGGTGCAGCTGCTCGATGGTATTGGCGCCGGCCTGTTCGGCGCGCTGATCCCGCTGATGGTGCGCGACCTGACCCAGGGCAGTGGCCACTTCAACGTCAGCCTGGCCAGCGTCAGCCTGGTGTTCGGCATCGGGGCGGCCTTGAGCAATGGCCTGGCCGGTTATGTCGCCGAAGCCAAGGGTTACGACAGCGCGTTTCTGGTACTGGCCGCCGTGGCCGGCTGCGCCGTACTGCTGCTGTTGGGCATGCCGGAAACCCTGAAGGGCGACGCGGCGACGCCGCAAATCGACGACCCAGCACCTCGCCCCACCACCTGACCATCAGGTCAATATTCGTCCCGGACATGGTTGTCGGCGCCCCGCTTGTCACGCAGAATCCCGGCTCACAGCCACGAGCGCCCTCCACCATGGCGCCCGCCCAGTGGGCATCGCCATCCGCGACGCCCGCACCGCTCCATCGGATTTGAATCGAGGCCCCATGTCCAACGTCATCCACGCCTACCGCGGCGCTATCCTGCACAGCCTGGCCGACCCGGCAGAAGTCGGTATCGAGGCGTCGTACGCCTACTTCGAGGACGGCATTCTGCTGGTCGAAGACGGCAAGGTCCGCGAGGTCGGCGCGGCCGCAGACCTGCTGCCACGCCTGACCGGCGTTACGGTGCACCACTATGAAAATGCGCTGATCACGCCCGGCTTTATCGATACCCATATTCACTATCCGCAAACCGGCATGATCGGCGCCTACGGCGAGCAGCTGCTGGACTGGCTGAACACCTACACCTTCCCGACGGAAATGCGCTTCGCCGACAAGGCCCACGCCAGCGAAGTGGCGGATGTGTTCATCAAGGAAATGCTGCGCAACGGCACCACCACCGCACTGGTGTTCGGCAGTGTGCATAAGCAATCGGTAGACGCCCTGTTCGAAGCGGCCGACGCCCTGAACCTGCGCATGATCGCCGGCAAGGTGCTGATGGATCGCAACGCGCCCGAGGCGCTGACCGACACCGTCGAATCCGGCTATGCCGACAGCCGTGAGCTGATCGAGCGCTGGCACGGCAAGGGCCGCCTGCACTACGCGGTAACGCCGCGCTTCGCGCCGACCAGCACGCCGGAACAACTGGCCATGGCCGGGCGCCTGCTGGGCGAGTATCCCGATCTGTATCTGCACACTCACCTGTCGGAAAACCGCCAGGAAATCGAGTGGGTCAAGGCATTGTTCCCGGAAAACAGCGGCTACCTGGATGTGTACGACAAACACCAGCTGACCGGCCCGCGCTCGGTGTTCGCCCACTCGGTGCACCTGTGCGATGCCGAATGCGAGCGCCTGGCGGAAACCGGCTCGGCAGTGGCCTTCTGCCCGACCTCCAACCTGTTTCTCGGCAGCGGCCTGTTCGACCTCAAGCGCATGGAGCAGCACAAGGTGCGCGTCGGCCTGGGCACCGATATCGGTGCCGGCACCAGCTTCTCGCAGCTGCGCTCATTGAGCGAGGCCTACAAGATCATGCAGTTGCAGGGGCAGAAGCTCGACCCGTTCAAGTCGCTGTACCTGGCCACCCTGGGCAGCGCGCGGGCGCTATACCTGGATGAACGCATCGGCAACTTCGAACCGGGCAAGGACGCGGATTTCGTGGTGCTCGATTACCAGGCCACGCCGCTGATCGACTATCGCCTGCAGCAAAGCAGCAACCTGGCCGAGCGGCTGTTCGCCCTGATCACCCTGGGGGACGACCGGGTGATCAGGGAAACCTTTGCCGCCGGCAATAGCGTGCATCGTCGCGACGATTGAATCGCAGACCATCCGTGGGAACGGAAACTCCGGGCATAAAAAAAGGATGACCGAGGGCATCCTTTTTCAGTCAGCGTTGATCAGCTGGCGCGTGCGGAATCACGCAGCGCCTTGACCTGATCATGGTTGCGTTGCACGCCCTGCATCTGCTTTTCGAGCACGACACGGACGTTGCTCGGCAGGTCTTTCTGCAGGGCTTCGCGGTAGGCCTTCAGGGCCACGTCTTCACCACGCTCGCACTCGTTGAGGATGGCCTCTTCGCTCTTGCCGGTCAGCAGCGATTTCAGGTCGACCCAGCCGCGGTGCAGGGCACCGGAAACGCTGGAGCTGGTTTCCGGATCGCCGCCCAGGCCGCGTACCAGTTGCTGCAGCTCGGCTGCTGCGCTGGCGCAGTCCTGCGAACGCTGCACGAAGAAGGTCTTGAGGCGCGGCTCTTTCACGTCTTCGGCACACTCGCTGAAGCCTTTCTCGCCATCTTTGCTGGTTTCGATCAGGTCGTTCAGTACCGAAATAACGTCTTTGTTATCCACTTTGAATCTCCTCGTCGCTTCAGAAATTAGCCCTGTATGGGCCGCTCCCTTAAGTTGAGTGAGTGCCTGTTGCGGAGGTTCAGGGCAATTTCTGGCGAGGCGCTTGAGGGTGGGCCAGGCGACTGCTGCCAAAGGCACGCACAGCCTGGGCGCGAACCACTCGTCTGGAGGGCGAAATCGCGGAGCAAGCGAAACGGCTTAGCCGCCGGTCATGCTCATGAAGCGAATGACTTGTACCTGCTCATCGGTTTCGAAGTGATGGCGCTCGGGTTTGAGCTGCAGCGCACCCACCAGAGCCTCGCGCAGGCGCTCGCTGTCACCGGGGTGCGCGCGCATCAGGCTGCGCAGATCCAGCGCATTGTCGTGCCCCAGGCAAAGCACCAGCTTGCCCTCGGCGGTAACGCGCACGCGGTTGCAGTCGCCACAGAAGTTGTTGCTGTGCGGCGAGATGAAGCCCACCCGGGTGTCGCTACCGCTGACCTGCCAGTAACGCGACGGCCCGCCCGTGACATGGCTGCTGCGCACCAGTGTGTGACGCGCCTCGATACGCTCGCGCACCACCTCGCTGGAGCAGAAGGTCTGTTCGCGCTGATGGCTGACCACGCTGCCAAGGGGCATCTCTTCGATGAAGCTGATGTCCAGCCCACGGGCCATGGCGTATTCGACCAGGCCGAGCACTTCGTCATCGTTACGTGCGGTCTGCACCACGCTGTTGAGCTTGATGCGCTTGAAGCCCGCCGCCGCCGCGGCGTCGATACCAGCCAACACCTGGTCGAGCATGTCGCGCCGGGTGAAGGCAGCGAAGCGCTCGCGCTGCAGCGAGTCGAGGCTGACGTTCAAACGCGTCACGCCGGCGGCGCGCAGGTCGTTTGCCATATGCGCGAGCTGCGAGCCGTTGGTGGTGATCGACAGATCTTCCAGTTCGGGGCGCTCGCCCAGGCGGCGCAACAGGCTCAACAGGTTCTTGCGCACCAGCGGCTCGCCACCGGTGATGCGGATGCGTTTGACGCCCAACCCGATGAACGCACCGGCGACGTTGTACAGCTCTTCCAGGCTGAGGATCTGCGAACGCGGCGCGAACACCATGTCCTCGCTCATGCAGTACGTGCAGCGGAAGTCACAGCGATCGGTCACTGACAGTCGCAAGTAGGTAATCCGCCGGCCAAAGGGATCGACCAACTGCGTCGTGTCCATCTATCCGATCTCCCGGCCTCACGGCCAGCTGAAAGTGGCTGCCGCCGCAGCGACAGTGGGCAGCCAATGAGCTGCGAAGTGATGCCAAGTTTACCACGCCTGCCCTGCCGCCGTGCCGATCACGGCGCCACACCCGGTCGGTTCGGGCAGCACTACCCACACATTCAGTGACACAACCGCCCTTACCTACATGCCGAACAAAACGGCCAACGGCAGCTGACGCAGCCGTGCGAGCCCAGGCGCGACGCGGCCTGCGGCGATTCGAGCGGTGGTTCCACGCCCTCCCGGCGACGCGGGCAAAAGGTCGAACCGGCTTTCTCGGCCCAGGGTCACATGCGCAGACCTCAGGACGACTGGCAATGGAGCGCACCGATGCCACTGCTGAAACTGCTGCACTTCACCGCACTGATCGCCTGGTGCGGCACGCTGCTCTATCTGCCTGCATTGATTGCCGCCAGTTGCCGGTCCCCGCAACGCGCGGAGCGTCCGGGGCATCCGCAGCTCAACCGCACGGTCTTCAATCTGATTGCCACGCCAGCCGCCCTCGTCGCCATCGGCAGCGGTACCGCACTGTTCCTGCGCGACGGCACCTTTGGTATCTGGCTGGTGGCCAAGCTCACCGCCGTGGCGGTGATGGTCATCTGCCATGCGCTGTGCGGCCTGCTGATCCTGCAGTGCGAACGCCAGCCCCGCCCAGCGCTGACCATCGTCTGCGCGGCGCTGGGCGGCATCACCCTGGGCATGATTGCCGCCACCCTATGGCTGGTGCTCGCCAAACCCTACTGAACCAGGAGCTTTCCACCCATGAATGCAGGCGGGCCAAAGCCGAACTCAATCGACATCGACACCCACGGCATGTTCGTAGACCAGCCGGCCGCCCAGGTACGCGGCGATGGCGATCAGGCCGGCAGTGAACAACGACAGGTAGAAGGCCCACATCTCGAAACCGTCGTCACCATGGCGGTAACGCAGCATCCAGTTCAGCGAAGCCAACGACAGCATCATCACGGCGATGATGGCGTGACACCAGGCGCTGATCTTCTGACGAATACGCTTCACGCTGACCAGGTCGATCATCCCGGCGATGCTGGCAATCCAGCCCCCGGCAGCACCCACGCCTGCCAGCCACAAACTGGCCCGCGCCCAGAACGGGTCGATGGTCCAGAAATAGGCGAAATCGGTGGCCACCAGCCCCAGCAAAGCGGCCACCGGAAAGTGAATCATCATCGGGTGCAGCGGATGCCCGGCGATGGCCGCACGACTGATGATGGATTCTTGCTGCTCAGCCATGGCGGCCTCCCTGTCGATTCGGAAAGTGGCCGCGGTTGCTCGGCCTTCTTGAAGTTGACCGCACTCGCCGCAGCAGTTCCGATTATCTCCGCGTGCAGTGGTGACCAATCAATTCTGGCTCCGGCCGGCCCGGTGGCGCGCGACATCGCCCTGCTGTGGTGGGCCATGTGCGGCTTCTTCACGCTGGTACTGGTGGTGGTCAGCGCCCTGTGGATCTACGCCCTGTGGCGCAAACCGCGCGAGTATTCGCCTGACGAAGCGCGGCGTATCCAGCGGCGCTGGCTGATCGGCGGCGGCATCCTGTTGCCCTCGGTGACCATCGTGCTGCTCCTGGCGTTCGGCATTCCGGTGGGCCAGCGCATGATGCAGCTGCCGATTGTCGGCGAGCGGCCCTTGCAGATCCATATCGTCGGCCACCAGTGGTGGTGGGAGGTGCGCTATCCCGACAGCGGTGTGGGGACCGCCAACCAGCTGCACCTGCCCGCCGGCCGGCCGGTGGACATAACGGTCAGCAGCGCCGACGTGATTCACTCCTTCTGGGTACCGCGCCTGGGCGGCAAGATCGACATGATTCCCGGCCGCGAGAACCGTATCCGCCTGCAGGCCGACAAGCCCGGTACCTTTCGCGGCCAGTGCACCGAGTTCTGCGGCACCCAGCACAGCCACATGGTCCTCGACGTGCAGGCGCATAGCGAGGAAGACTTCGCCGCCTGGATCGATGCTCGTCGCGAGCCACGGATGGAGGCGCTGCAGGGCCCGGCCGCCGATACCTTCCTGGCCCACTGCGGGGTGTGCCATCGCGTGGCCGGCGTCAGTGCCGGCAATCGCGCCCCGGACCTTACCGACCTGGCCAGCCGCCGCCACCTGGGCGGCGGCGTGATCGGCAACGAGCCGGGTGCCATCCTGACCTGGATACGCGAGCACGGCCGCCTGAAACCGGGCACCGGCATGCCGCTCACCGACGACCTCGATGCCGAGCACCTGCAGGCCATCGCCACCTGGCTGGAGGGCCTCGAACCATGAGCGCGAGCTACGAGAACCAGAGCGACAGCCGCGAAACCCAATGCCGCGAAGCGGCCGCCGCCGACGCCCTGCACGACCAGTTCGACGCGGTGTGGGGCAACCCGCGCGGCTGGCGGGCGCTGACCATCGTCAATCACACCACCCTGGGCCTGCGCTTCATGGTCACCGGGCTCGGTTTCTTCCTGTTCGGCCTCTTGCTGGCGATGCTGATCCGCACTCAGCTGGCCCTGCCGGGCAATGCCTTCATGGGCCCGGAGGTATTCAACCAGGTGTTCACCATGCACGGCACGGTGATGATGTTCCTGTTCGCCGTGCCGATGATGGAAGGCCTGGCGGTGTACCTGATCCCCAAAATGCTCGGTGCTCGCGACCTGGTATTCCCGCGCCTTTCGGCCCTCGGCTACTGGTGCTACCTGTTCGGCGGGCTGATCATCTGCTCCAGCCTGCTGTTCGGGGTGGCGCCCAATGCCGGCTGGTTCATGTACACGCCGCTGTCCAGCGCCGCGCATTCGCCGGGCATCAACGCCGACTTCTGGCTGCTGGGTATCACCTTCGTGGAAATCTCCGCGGTGTCGGCCGGGGTCGAGCTGGTGGTATCGATCCTGCGTACCCGCGCCGAGGGCATGGCGCTGAACCGGATGCCGATCTACGCCTGGTACATCCTGACCATGGCGATGATGATCGTCATCGGCTTCCCGCCACTGATCCTTGGCAGCATCCTGCTGGAATTGGAGCGCGCGGCCGGCCTGCCGTTCTTCGAGGTGGCGCGCGGCGGCGATCCGTTGCTCTGGCAACACCTGTTCTGGCTGTTCGGCCACCCCGAGGTGTACATCATCTTCCTGCCGGCGGCCGGTATCGTCTCCACCCTGCTGCCGGTGTTCTGCGGCCGCCCGCTGGTGGGCTACCGCGCCGTGGTGCTGGGCGTGCTGAGCACCGGTTTCATCAGCTTTGGCCTGTGGGTGCACCACATGTTCACGGTGGGCATCCCGCAGCTGGCCCAGGCGTTCTTTTCCGCGGCGAGCATGCTGGTGGCGATTCCCACGGCGATTCAGGTGTTCTCCTGGATCGCCACGCTGTGGCTCGGCAAGCCGCGCTACAACGTGCCGATGCTGTGGCTGGTGGGCTTCCTGATCATCTTCGTGTGCGGCGGGCTGACCGGGGTAATGCTGGCCCTGGTGCCGTTCGACTGGCAGGTGCACGACACCCAGTTCGTGGTCGCCCATTTTCACTACGTGCTGATCGGCGGCATGCTGTTCCCGCTGATCGCCGGGCTGTACTACTGGCTGCCGCACTTCTCCGGGCGCATGGCCTCCGAGCGCCTTGGCAAGTGGGGTTTCTGGCTGGTGTTCATCGGCTTCAACATGACCTTCCTGATCATGCACTGGACCGGACTGCTGGGCATGCCACGACGGGTGTACACCTATGAAACGGGTCTGGGCTGGGACATACCCAACCTGATCTCGTCGATCGGCAGCTTCATCATGGTGATCGGCATCGCCGCCCTGCTGCTGGACCTGGTGCTGCATTACCGCTACGGCAAGCCTGCCGGCAACAACCCCTGGCAGGCCGACACCCTGGAGTGGGCGACCAGCCTGCCGCCCAACCCGTACAACTTCGTCAGCCTGGCCAAGGTCACCGACCGCCACCCGCTGTGGCGCGACCCGCAGCTGGGCGAAAGCATGGCCCGCGGTGAGCACGCGCTGACAGTGATCGACCACGGCCGCCGGGAGACCTGGGGCGTCGATCCGCTGACCGGCGAGGTGCGCGAGATCATTCACCTGCCGGGCAACAGCTGGCTACCCTTCATCGCCGCCTGTTTTATCGCGGTGCTGTGCCTGAGCCTGCTGACCAAGATCTACCTGCTGGCACTACTGGCCTGCTTCGCCGCCATCGTGGTGTTGCTGCGCTGGAGCTGGGAAAACGGCGCCCACCCCAAGGCCGCGCCGGACGCTCGTACCCAGCCCCACGAGCCACCGTTGCATTCGCGCACCTGCGATGGCCCGGGGCTGTGGGGCATGGGCGTGACCCTGCTGTCCAACGGCGCGCTGTACCTGTCGCTGCTGTTCGGCTGGTTCTACCTGTGGACGGTGGCGCCGAACTGGCAGGTGCCGGAGGCACCGGTGGTCAACCACTGGCTGCTGCTAGGCAGTGCCGTGTTACTGAGCATGGCAACCCCCTGGCACCGCCGCGTACTGGCTCGGCTGCGCCTGGGCGATGCCCGCGGACTGCTCGCCTGCCAGCTCGGCCTGACCGTGATCGGCCTGGTGCAGGGCGCCCTGCTGCTGGTCGCCTTGCTGAGCGAGACGCTGGAGCCGACCGCACGCGCCCATGACGCGGTGATCTTCGTGATGCTCGCCTACAGCCTCGGCCATGCTCTGCTCGCCAGCATCCTCAGCGCCCTGCAGGCATTGCGCATACGCATCGGCTACGTCGGCGCCGAGTCGCCCTACGAGCCGCTGGTGGTTGCCCAGCTGTGGGCCTACAACCTTGGCGTGCTGTGGATCAGCTACTTCGCCATCGCCCTGTTTCCCCATGCCTTCGGAGGCGCCTGATGCAAAGCCTGCGCTCGGTCTACAACCCCGTTCATATCGCCAGCGGCCTGACGATATGGAGCCTGTGGTTCGTCGCCCTGTACGGCGGCCAGGGCGTCGGCTGTTCGGTAGCCCCACCGCCACTGGAAGACGGCCCATGGACCTGGCTCAACCTGGCATTGGGCCTGCTGTCGCTGCTGGCCGCCGGCCTGCTGCTGGGTCTCGCACGCCTGTTCCAGCAGGCCGCCAAGCGCCCAGCCTGCAACGAGCGCGAACGTTTCGTGGCCAGCGTTTCAGCGGCCGGGCACCTGATCGCCGCCATCGCCGTGGTGTTTATCGCCCTGCCGCTCCTGGCACTGCCGCCCTGCGCCTGAGCATGCGCCGAGAAACCTGCTGAAACAGCTGGAAAGCCCAATATAGAGCGTCAGAGGTCATAGTTCTCAGCGAAAAAAACAACGAGAACAAGACAATGAGCAAACCAGAACAATCCAATGGCGCACTGTTGGCCGCTCGTATCGGCCTGTTCCTCGGCCCCCTCCTGCTACTGGCCTGCCTGTTTAGCGAACCCCCTGCCGACCTTAGCAGGCAAGCGTGGCTGACCGCCGGGCTGATCGGCCTGATGGCCACCTGGTGGGCCACCGAGGCTATCCCCATTCCAGCCACTGCCCTGCTGCCCATCCCGCTGATTCCGCTGCTCGGTATCGGCACGCCGCAGCAGGCCACCGGCCCTTACGCCAACCCGGTGATCTTCCTGTTCCTGGGCGGCTTTCTGCTCGGCCTGTGCATGCAGCGCTGGGACCTGCACCGGCGCATTGCGCTGAACACCCTGATCGCCGTCGGCAACCAACCGGCTCGGCAGATCGGCGGCTTCATGCTCGCCACCGCATTGATCGGCATGGGCGTAAGCAATACCGCGACGGCGATCATGATGCTGCCCATCGGCCTGTCGGTGATCACCATGCTCACCCAGAAAGGCGATGCCGCCGAACACCAGCGCTTCGCCACCGCCCTGCTCCTGGGCATCGCCTACGCTGCCAGCATCGGCGGCATCTCCACGCTGATCGGCACGCCGCCCAACGCGCTGCTGGCCGCCTACTTGCGTGAACACCACGACGTGCACATCGGCTTCGGCCAGTGGATGATGGTCGGCGTGCCGGTGGCCACCTGCATGCTGCTGTTCGTCTGGTGGTGGCTGACCCGCGGCGGCTTCAAGCTCGAAGGCGACAGCCAGCCGATGCTCAGGGAGGAACTGGCCAAGCTCGGCGCCTGGTCGACCGGCGAGAAGCGCATCGCCCTGGTGTTCGGCCTTGCCGCCCTGGCCTGGGTCACCCAGCCGCTGATTGCCACTGTGGTCAGCACGGTGGATGACACCCTGATCGCCATGGTCGCGGCACTCAGCCTGTTCCTGATTCCCGGCAAGCGTGATGGCGACAAGCGCGTGTTTCTGATGGACTGGGACACTGCCAACAAGGTGCCCTGGGGCATCCTGATCCTGTTCGGCGGCGGCCTGTCGCTGGCCGGCGCGATCACCTCCACGGGCCTGGCCATCTGGATCGGCGAGGGCCTGCAGGGCGTCGGCACGCTGCACCTGTTGCTGATCATCGGCGCAGTGACCCTGACCATCAACGTGCTCACCGAGGTCACCTCGAATACCGCCACCGCAGCGGCGTTCATTCCCCTGGTCGGTGCGTTGGCGGTGTCCCAGGGAATTCCGGTGGAGCTGCTGACCATCCCGGCCACCATCGCCGCCAGTTGCGCCTTCATGATGCCGGTGGCGACGCCGCCCAATGCCCTGGTGTTCGGCACCGGGCTGATGCGCATCCAGTCGATGATCAAGGCGGGCTTCGTGATCAACGTCTACAGCGTGATCCTGGTGACCACCCTGTGCTACCTGCTGATCGGCATGATCTGGAGCCACTGATCCGGGTCGTTCGCCCGCCTGCAGTGGTGGACGGAAGAAAATTCGTCCACCACTGCACATCGTGGGAGCGGGCCATGCCCGCGATGTGAGGTGACGATCAAGACGGCGGCCTAACCGCGCTCGGCAGGCGCCGAGGTCAGTTCGAAGGGGCTGTTGCTGCGCCGCTGATTGCGATCTTCCCGCGGCGTGGCACCGAAGAAGTTGCGGTAGGCGCTGGAGAAATGCGGCCCCGAGGAGAAGCCGCAGGACAGGCCGATCTGG
>JAAIGF010010680.1_pt1 | contig 29608 bp, 21 predicted proteins | sample 6487441 | NCBI WGS metagenome assembly JAAIGF01 (sample SAMN13974129, study PRJNA590717) | phyllosphere metagenome | biome: pepper field; feature: multiple bacterial spot infested pepper fields; material: pepper leaves; isolation source: leaves from pepper fields | host: Capsicum annuum ... | reverse complement strand
CGTACCGACGTAGTTGCGGTTCCATGGGCGCATGCGCAGTTCCACTTCGATCTGGCGGTAATCGGCGCTGATCGAGGTGACGTGGATGCCGGCCAGCAGGAACGGCGGCCACAGGTTGATGCCATGGCGGAACAGGTTGGCCTTCATCGCGATGCTTTGCTGCGGGAGGGAGGGGAAGTGTATCCGTGCGGGTGCGTATGGAGAAGTGTGGGCGCGCACCGACAAACCCCGGGTTGAAACCGGTGGGTCAATACACACAGGCGTAAACCCGCTGCTCCGCGGTCGCAGAGACATCCTGCGAGAGCGCTCAATGGCGACAGTTCGGAACATCCCTGAAGGCGAGCTGCCGTCGGCATACAGGGCTTTGCCATCGATATCCGCTGTATCAGCCGAAAACGATGATCATGCGTCCTGACTGCATCTCGACCCTCAAACAAACCCCGCCGTCCACCGACGCATCGCTCCAGGAGGTCTCATCGATGGAATGCTTGGCCCCACTGCTCACGCCTCTCAGCGGTGAACCAGCTCTAATTCTCGCTATTTGTCATCGACACAAACCTTGCTTCCGAGCGACATGCTACGCCCCGTTCCGTACCCAGCTGCGGACATATCCAGAGACCAATAGCAGACCTCCATGCCATCAGTCAGATGCTTTGATCGAACGTGGGGGGTTCCTGTAACCGCAATGCCGAGTACCTCATCTCTTCTTTGATTTGGCTCCATGCACGTCAAGCATGCGGACGCAATGCCATAGCCACCTTCGTATTTCCAGATCGGAGGGGATGAACCGACGCCAGCCTGTCGGCGTTCGACGACCCTTGCATGAAACGCCACGGCGCCGCCGCCCTTCAACTTCACTACCAGCGTTGACGTGTACCCTTCCAGATCGGTTGTTGTTTCGATCTGGTAAGGCAGGTGCGGGACTTGAGGCAACACTTCAACGCAGTAGCTGGCTGCGCATGCTTGTGGGCGACTGACAGGGGGCGCCCCTCCCGCAGGGCATATTGCAGCAGAAGAAATTGCCGTAACCGCCACAAATACCACGGTAAGCATACGATTACTCATTTTGCGTCATTCCTCAACAAGCTCTCCAGATCCTCGGCGCTACCGTTCCTGTTGAATGCATTGTTCGTAAACTTGGCAGTGTCAATTTGCAAGCGCAATAATTGAATTGACCGTTGCGAATGCCTCTTCCAGCGTTTGATGCGGCCTCTTCCAGTAAAGCGTTTGTCGCGGGCGAGCGTTCATCAAGTCAGCGACGTGATTGAGATATTCCGGGCTGGCCTTGGATAAGTCAGCACCCTTGGGCATCAACTGGCGCAGCAGCCCATCGGTGTTCTAGTCGCTGCCGCGCTGACAAGGCGCATGTAGATTGGCGAACCAGAGATCGATGTCCAGGCGGCGCATGAGCTCTTTGTAGCACATCATCTCTCTGCCGCGGTCGTTGGCCAGGTTGCCAGGCAGAAAGTGAGGCAGCGTCTTCATCAGCCGCGTGAAGCCTTCCAGCGCATCTTCGGCAGTGCATGGGCTTGTGCTGGCGTAACGCGTCTACGAGTTCTTTCTTCAAGCCAGAGTGTGGGTGCACGTATATGGCGGTATGGATCGTCTCGTGACTCACTCGTTGGCTCGGGTCATCCCGGTGCATGCCTCGGAGCTTGTTAATCTGCTGAGGCGACCAGCGATAGAGGACCAGATCGTCACGAATGCTTTGGAAAAGCGCACTTCCCTCCACGATCTTGCGCTTGCGAACGCTAAGCTTTCGGTGCATCTGGTAACGCTGCCCTGCCAGCCAGGCAACGTTTCCCGGCTGCTCCTGCCGTCTCAGCTCGTGCGAAAGGGTGAAAGCACTGCGACTGACACAACTGGCAATGGAGCGAATGCTGGCACCGCTGCTGACCTCGATCTGCAACACGGCACGCTCCTCGGAACTCAGATGACTGTAGTGCTTTCCCATGCGGTCACCCCAAGCGATTGCGTGGTGTTGCACTTGGAAGTTGAGTCTAAGGTGGGCGAGGTGCTGGACCTGCTATTGGCGCAAACAGGGCGGTGAGCCTTGACCCGAAGACGACGCAAGGCCCGCACCGCCCGCCTTGCGCTTTATCGATCATCGGCAATTGAACCTGCACTGCGCCTCATTCTCTCCTGAAAAACACAGGCAGAGCACCTTCACTTGGAATAGGCTGCGGCTGATCGAGCTGCACTATCATGTGCCCAATCGGCACATCCTGGGGGTAGTCAGCAAGAACTTCAGTTTCCACGCATGATGCGGACTCACGCATCTCATCGGAGACCGGGCCGCCCACATAGAATTCAATGACAAATCCGCGATCACAAGGCCTGATTAATACGGCGCGAGTTTGATTGAAAATTTCTCCGATAAGCGCGCGAGCCACGCTTAATACAGCCAGTGCACGATCTTCACTTTTCATGGATCCGGTCTCGATAGGTCAACATGAATTCCTCTCGATTCGTAGTGAATCATTCCCTTCGTCGTTACTGACAGAAAAACCCGGACTCGCCGCGGCCTCCCTTGCCTCGCTTCCACCCCTAGCGCACGATTGTCTTGATCGATGACGCCCCGACTAGTTCCAGGGCTACATCGCGGCAGGCGCCGAGCCGTAGCACAGTGCCATCTTTAGACGCATCGTTGATGATCACGCCCGTTACCTCGACGAGTCTGCCATCGATGCTGGCCTCCATACTTTCCAGCGATCCGTAGTTTGCCAGGGAGATGCACCTCGTGGTGTCCCAGCTCTGGTGGTCTTTCCATGTGGCCCAAAGGTTTCTGTCCTCATGGCGGAGGCTTATCCAGGCCCGAAATGTCACCACCTGTCCATCAAAGTTTTGCGGGCTTTGAGCAACCTCCAGGAACCTGCTATCTACAGCAACATTTCTCGAGGGCGTATCGGGAGATGAGCAGGCTAGAAGGCCAGCGCAAAACCATGTCACGTGCAGCATTTTCGTGTTCATCGCGTAGTGCCCCTGGCTGCCTGAAGCAGCAGCTGATCATGGTCAATATCGAGATTCGGGCGCACAAGCAGGCGTCCGTCATCGTTAGTCGCGCACTCAACGTCCTCTGCGAGCTGGCCCAAGGCCACCAGGCTACCCTGCGGGAGCGCTCGATGGCGATGGACCTGCGTACGCTCCCCCACCAGCAGAGGGCACCGGGCCAGGTCGCCACTTTGCTCAGCCCAGTTGGCATGCAATGAAAATCAGTGCTCGTGTCCCGAAGCGTTGAGTGTTCCCTTCTTAAAGCCGGTCTGGAAGTAAGTCACTCCAACTCTCTCGCCCATCCGGATCCGTGATATTGCACGGATCGCCGTTCGCATACCGATTGCGATCGAATTGCCTGACGGACAGCTCGTGCGCCATTGGGGGAGCCGCTGACAGGAATAGCCCAGACTGCTGGTCGCAGTAGCGCTGCGCTAGTGCATCCAATTCTCGCTACTTGTCATCGACACAAACCTTGCTTCCGAGCGACATGCTACGCCCCGTTCCGTACCCAGCTGCGGACATATCCAGAGACCAGTAGCAAACCGTCATGCCATCAGTCAGATGCTTTGATTGGACGAGGGGGGGGGCCTGTAACCGCAATGCCTAGTACCTGATCTCTTCTTCGATTTGGCTCCATGCACGTCAAGCACGCGGACGCAATGCCATGGTTGCCGTCGTATTTCCAGATTGGAGGAAATGAACTAACGCCAGCCTGTGGGCGTTCGACGGCCCTTGAATGAAATGCCACGGCACCACCGCCCTTCAACTTCACTATCAGCCTTGACGTGTGCCCTTCCAGATCGGTTGTCGTTTCGATCTGGTAAGGCAGGTGCGGGACTTGAGGGATCACTTCAACGCAGAAGCTGGCTGCGCATGCTCGTGGGCGACTGACAGGGGGAGCCCCTCCCGCTGTATGGATTGCAGCAGAAGAAATTGTCATGGCCGCCATGAAAACCATGGTAAACCCAGGAGATTTCATTACGTGTCATCCCTCAATAAATGCAAAAAACGTGCAGTGTGGCGCCGGCAGCATCGCAAGTCCGGGCACATGTCACATCCGACGCTTTCGTCATGGAAGCATGCTTGCGGAAGCGCATCCATGTCCATCTCGAAGACTGCCCGGTAGTGGCTGACGAAGTTGGCATAGCGCCGCCCGTCTTCGTTTCCCACGATCGGACCGCCGCCCGGGCAGGCGGCGTTCAACTCAGCCAGTGTGGAGCCGATACCAACTCCCCTCTGGTCGCTCATGCCTTCGGCGGTTGTTCGCAGCCGTTCAACCCTGCCGTCGTCAAACCATCATTCGATAACATCGTCGCCTGACGAGAGGTCCATGACCACGTATTCGTCCCCTTCTTGCATGACCGAGCGTTCAATGGTGGCGTATCCAGTTGCGATAAGCTGGTCCTTCGTCATGCCGATACGCAGGCCCGCGATGGAGCCATGACTGGCGTCGATATCTGCCGCTGCTAAAGAGTTAGCCTCAATGGGTGCGTGCTCCGTTCCCTCCAGTACGCCGGAGGGGGCAGGGCTTCATGCCGTCAGCATCAGGGCCCAAACGATACGGGAAATGATCTTCATTCTTGAGGTTTCCAGTCAGTGAAGTGTCCCTGCGTTCGGTCCTGCTCAACATCTATACGCACACCACGGCCATCAGTTTACTGATTGACCCGGTTGAACTCGCCGGGTGCTGCAGCAGCAGCTGGGCCTGGGCAGTGCGGTTGCCGGGGCCTTCGGTTTCGCCGGTGCGGCCGGTGCGCTTGCCGCGCCGCTGGCCGGGCGCTTCGCTGACCGGCTTGGCAGCACGGTCGTGGCGCGTCTGGCAGTGCGCTGCTGTTTGATTTCGGCTTCCAGTCGGCGCTGGTTGCGCACCAGACCCTGGTCTACGGACTGCTGCCTGCCGCACGCAGCCGGCTCAATGCGCTGCTGTTCACCGGCGTTTTCATTGGTATGGCCAGCGGCGGTGCGCTCGGTACGCTGGCACTGGCGCGCTGGGGCTGGCGGGGTGTGGCCGTCCTGGCCACCGGCGCGGCGGCAGCGAGCCTGCTGATGCGGCTGCGCCGCGCGTAGGCATCACGGCGGCGGGGCGACTGCCGGCAGCAGGGTGATGAAACGTCCGTCCTGCCGGTCCAGTGCCTTGCCTTCCTCGGCAATGGCGTCCTGGATGAAGGTGCCCGCGCGCTGGCCGTCATCGATGAAGGTCAGCGTGTGATAGGCGGGGCGCCCGCCCCAGTCCGGCGAGGGAACAGAGATGTAGTGCACGGTGTAGGTGGGGTCGTCAAAGCGTCCCCGCATCACATACAGGCCCAGATGGTCCTCGCCGGCCGAGGTGATGCGGTAGACACCATTGGCGTAGTAGTACAGCGTGGCGCGCGGGAAGGGCTTGGCCGGGTACATCGTGCGGTAGTGCAGCTGTTGACGCGCCACCAGCGCACCACTGTCGATGGTCGGCACCTGCAGCGGTGCGCGCTCGCCGGGGGCAGGCGCGGCGGTGAGCAGGCCGAGCAGGGTGGCCATGGAAACGGCGTGCATGTCCGGTGCTCCTTCTACGGCGGCAGGCTGCCAGGGAGCTTTACGTTCCCGTCGTGCCTGTCCTGCGGCAAGAGCTGTTCGCGGCAGCCAGCGCTCACCCGGCGTCCAGTGCATAGCCGTCGCGGCCGTTGGCCTTGGCCCGATAGAGCGCCGCGTCGGCGGCGATCATCACCGCGTGTGGGGTGCTGGCCTCGCCGGGCATGCGGCAATGGATGCCGATGCTCAGGCCGATCCGCAGCACGGTGCCATGCGGGCCCTGCATCTGCAGGCCTCGTACGTCCTCCAGCAGCGCCTGGGCCACACGCTCGGCGCCCTCGGCGGGCGTGTCGGGCAGCAGCAGGGCGAACTCGTCACCGCCGAAGCGTGCGGCCAGGTCACGCGGCCGTCGGACATGTGCCCGCAGCAGCCTCGCCACCGCGGCCAGCACCTGATCGCCGACGGGGTGGCCGTGGACATCGTTGTGCTGTTTGAAGTGATCCACATCGAGCATCACCACCGCAAGCGGACGACCGCTTCGGCGGGCCGCATCATGTGCCTGCAGCAGCGCCGCATCGAAGCGTGCCCGGTTGGACAGCCCGGTCAGGGCATCGCGGTTGGCCTGCCGGCGCCACTGCAGCGCACGCCAGCCGAACGTGGCCAGCACCACCAGCATGCAGCCGGCCATGGCCGTGGCCGGCGCCCACCACAGATTGCCCAGCCGCAGCAGTGCAAAGGACAGAACGGGCGGTGCCAGCAAGGTCGTTGCGGCGCCTGTCCAGGCGGATCGGCGCGTCAACCACAGACTGGCCACGCACAGTGCCACCATCAAGGCGGCCAAGCCATCCTGCCAGGCGGAAGGCAACTGCTGCACCGTGCGCTGCTGCAGCAGCATCGAGGCGATGTTGGCCTGGTACTCAGTGCCGCTCATCCAGGTCTGGCGCGAGGTGGGGGTGAGCAGGCGCGGTGCGATGCCGCTGGCGGTCATGCCGACGATGATGCGGCGGTCGCGCAGGACGGCCGGATTTACAAGGCCATCGAGCACGTCGGCGTAAGACACCTGCGCGATGGTATGGGCCGGGCCGGCAAAGCGGACCCGCACGTAGTCATCGCGCACCCATTGGTAGGGCGCGTCGGGGGTGATGGCCGGCGACAGCCCGCGCGGCACCTGCGACGGCTCGGCCAGGGCCAGGCCCAGCGCTGGCCAGTGCGGCGAGCCGAGCCCCGCGTGCAGATAGGCCCCCCGGGTCACCCCGTCGGCGTCCACGGCCACGTCACTGTGCGCGAGCGTGGCCGCGCTGGCGGCGATTACCGGAATCGGCAGCAGCTCCTCGGCCATGCGTTCGCCGGTGGCCGGTGCCGCCAGCACGGGCAGCACCACGCGGCCGTTGCGACCGATGGCCGCGGCCAGCTGCGCGTCCTGCGCCGGGTCGCGCCGGTCCGGCTCGGACAGCAGCAGGTCCAGCGCCACGCGGCGTGCGCCTGCATCGGTCAGCCGGTCCAGCAGGCGCGCATGCAGCGCCCGCGGCCAGGGCCACTGGCCCAGCCGCTGCAGGCTGTCTTCATCGATGGCGACCAACAGCAGTTCGTCGGCTGCGGGGTAATCCCACTGACCTGCAAACCGGTCATGGATGGCCTGGTCCTGGGCCAGCAGCCACTGACCGTGGTTGAACGCGCCAGCCAACAGTGCAGCCAGCGCCACCAGCGCCAGCCGCACCGGCCAGGCCAACGGCGCCGCCCTCATGGCAGCAGCAGCAACAGGGCGGCGCCGCCGCCGAGCACAGCACAGGTCCGGCAGGGCAGGGGGACCTGCTGGGGCGGAGAAAACGCTTCTGCATGACCATCATCGGCGATGTACTGCACGCGCACATGCAGGGTGCCGTGCCACGGCCGCGTGAAGCTGACCTGGGGCTGGTCGGTCAGTTCGTCCAGCAGCGGGGCGACGAAGTCGCCGCGGCGGTCGACCTGCACGCGGTAGCGCTCGCCCTCGGCTACGGCCTGCCAACGCAGGGTGAGCTGACCTGCTGCAGCCTCGGGCGGCTGCAGGCCCGGGTCCACCGGCTCATCGGTGACGGTCAGGGGCAGTGCCTGACCGAAACGCCCCTGGTGACCCTGCGCGTCGCGCGAGGCCACGCGCCAGTAGTACTGGCCGGGGGCCAACTCGTGCACGCTGCGCAGGCGATGGCCGTCAGTGCTCTGCTCGCTCACCACGTCGGCAAACGCCGGATCGCGCGCGATCTGCAGCACGCTCCGGCTGGCATCGGGCACCACGCTCCACTCAAAGCGCGGGCGGCTGGAATTGACCCGCTGCCCGTACAGGGGCGCGAGGGTCAACGGTGCGGGCGGCTGGTCACTGACATGCAGCGTGTGCTGCGCGTCCCAGCCTTCCACCCCGTCAGCGTCTACCGCACGCAGCAGCAGGTGCATGTCACCCGTTGGCAGGTCGTCCACCACCAGTTGGGTTGCCGGCGTGCTGGCGGTGAACAGCAGCACGTCAGGTGCGTCGGCGCGCACCACGTCGACGCGGTAGCTGCGTGCGGCGTCCACCGGTGCCCAGTGCAGCAGCAGCGGCAGCATATGCAGCCGGCTGTCCTTGCCCAGCGCGGGGGCAGGCAGCAGATCCACCAAGGGCTGCGGGGCGCGCTCGCCATCGGGCGTACGGCTGGCGTGGCCGGGGGGTACCAGCTGGTGGCCGTGACGGTTGCCCACCTGTACCCGACCCTCCAGCACTTCGGTGGTGGCCGCGCCGGCTGCCTCGCCGGCGCTGACCCGGAAACGCGTGCCGCGCACGCTGCTGGTGGCGGTGGGCGCATCGATGATGTACTGAGAGGCCGGTCCGGTTGCCGGGGTAACCCGGTTGTTCGCGCGTCCCTGCTCCAGGCGCAGGCGGGTATCCACCATGCCGGTATGCCCATAGCGGGTGAGCCGGTCCAGGCGCAGCTGCGAGCGCTCGCGCAGTTGCATACGCGAGGCGTCGGCAAACTCCAGGGTCACACTGCCACCGGCGCCGGTGCGCAGTTCGGCGCCTGCGCCCAGCAGTGTGCCGGCCTGCAACGGCTGTGGCCGGTTGTGCGGCGTGCCGCGCAGCTCCGCCGGCTGCTGTACCGCGATGACCCGCGCCGGAGCTGGCTCCACACGGAGCCAGCCGATGGGGATGCGCAGCCGCTGGCCGGGAGGCAGCCGGTAGGGATCCTCGATGCGGTTCTGCGCCTGCAGCTGGCGCCAGCCGATACCGGGCTTCAGATACCGGGTGCCCAGATCCCACAAGGTGTCGCCGGGGCGTACGCGGTAGCCCCAGTCTTCGGCCCAGGCGCTGGACGGCAGCAGCGCTGCCACGATGCTCACTGCCACGGCCAGGCACAGGCCTGGCCACCGGATATGCTTCACCCTCGTCACGCGGCCCCCTTGCAGGCTACTGCTGCAGGGCGGCTCACGCGGCGTGGCCTGCTTGAACATCCCCTGCATCCCTGAGACCGTGACCAGAATCACGGCTTGGGGATTATCGCCTGCCGTTCATGCGCGGATCATGAACGGCTCAGCTCTGCTAGAAGAGCAGGGCCGCCATGCGCCGACGGTAACGGCCGACCAGGTCCTCGTCGCTGATGACGTTGAATGCGTCGATAAGCGTCCTGCGCGGAAGGCCATTGTCGTACGCACGATCCAGGCGCAGCATTTCCAGGAACTGCTCCAGCGCCGGCTCGTCCTCACCGGCCAGCAGCAGTTGCACACCGCGCAGATGGCGCGCCTGCAGGTCGCCTCCATCGGCGGCAATGCGCGCCTGCAGCACCTCGGCTGCCGGCGCCTCCTTCAGTGCGGCGGCAAACTCGAGGCGGGCACGCACGCGCACCGCCCGGTCGTCGGTGGAGAGGTTGGCGGGCAGGCCGTCGATCAGGCTGCGTGCCTCATCGACCTGGCCCACCTGCAGCAGTGCGACGGCCAGGTCCAGCTTGAGCTCGTCCTTGTCCGGCGCTGCCACGATCTGCGCGCGCAGCACGTCCACCTGTTCCTGGGGGCTCAGCGGTGTCGGCTCGACGTCCTCGGCGTCGGCACTGGCCTCGGCCGGGGTGATGCCATGCTGGGTCAGGAACTCGCGCAGCTGTCCTTCGGGCAGCGCGCCGGGGAAGCCGTCCACCAGCTGGCCGTCCTTGACCAGGTAAACGGTCGGAACCGAACGGATCTGGAAGGCGGCGGCAATCTGCTGTTCCTTGTCCACGTCGACCTTGGCCAGCTGGAAGGCGCCGTTGTACTCGGCTGCCAGTTTTTCCAGCATCGGCCCCAGGGTTTTGCAGGGGCCGCACCAGGTCGCCCAGAAGTCCACCAGCACCGGCACCTGCAGTGACTTCTGCAGGACCTCGGCTTCAAAGGTCTCGGTGGTGGTGTCAAAAACGTGCGCGGTCTCGCTCATGGAAATCCCGGTCTGCGGCAGTAGTCCGATTGCATGGGGGTGTGCCGTGTCGATATCAACCGTCCGCCGATCCGGCGCATGTCGCGTGTCCGCTCGCGGCAGGGATCGTCGACAATGGGCATCTTCCCTGCCGGAGCGGTCCATGCGCGCATCTGCTGTCTTTCGTCTGCTCGGCCCACTGGCCGCAGCGTTGTTCGTCGTGGCAGTTGTCGGCTTCGGCGCGATGCTTCCCGGCTACCTGCAGGGTCGGCACCCGGTGGCGCTGCTTGGCGCAGACGGGATGCCGCACGCCTTGGCGTTCAATCTGCTGGCCTGGATGCTCCCAGGCCTGCTGGCCGCCATGTGGGCCCTGCACCTGCGGGCGCGGTTGCCGCGAGCCGCCGCCTGGAGCGCGCGGGTAGGGGCGCAGATGCTGGTGGTGGCAGCGCTGGCCTTCGCCGGCATGGGCCTGCTGCCGCTGCAGGTCGAGGACCTTGACGGCGTGGCCAGCCAGCTGCATGCCAGCGCCTGGATGGTCTGGGTGCTGGGGTTTGTGGCCGGCGCGCTGCTGCTGGCTGCCGGTGTACGCCGGCAGGCCGGTGGACTGGCCCTGCTGTCGGTGGGGTGCGCTGCGCTGGCGGCGGTGGCAGGATTCTGCCTGCAGGGGCTGGTCGCGCAGCCGCTGGCCCAGCGCGTGGTGTTCGGCGCATGGGGGCTGTGGCTGGCCGCAGCGCCGCAGCTGGTGCGGCGCTGGCCCTGAACCCGGCCGGGCCCACCCGGTGGGGTGGGGGCGGGGCAGGGCCGATGGAGGCCGGCGACACACTGAGGTACCCTATCCAGCTTTGCCGCCGCATACGCGTGTTCCATGACCAGCGCCGACCCCATCGCCTACGACCCGCAGCAGGTTGAAAATGCCGCCCAGCAGTACTGGGACACCACCGGTGCCTTCGAGGTCAACGAGACCTCGGACAAGCCCAAGTACTACTGCCTGTCGATGCTGCCGTATCCGTCCGGTGCGCTGCACATGGGCCACGTGCGCAACTACACCATCGGCGATGTGATCAGCCGCTACAAGCGGATGACCGGGCACAACGTGCTGCAGCCGATGGGCTGGGATGCCTTCGGTCTGCCGGCCGAGAACGCGGCGATCAAGAACAGGACCGCGCCGGCGGCGTGGACCTACAAGAACATCGATCACATGCGCAGCCAGCTCAAGTCGCTGGGCTATGCCATCGACTGGTCGCGCGAGTTCGCTACCTGCCGCCCGGACTACTACGTCCACGAGCAGCGCATGTTCACCCGGCTGATGCGCAAGGGCTTGGCCTACCGTCGCAATTCGGTGGTGAACTGGGACCCGATCGACCAGACCGTGCTGGCCAACGAGCAGGTCATCGACGGCCGCGGCTGGCGCTCCGGCGCGCTGGTGGAAAAGCGCGAGATTCCGCAGTGGTTCCTGCGCATCACCGACTATGCCCAGGAACTGCTGGACGGCCTGGACGAGCTGCCGGGCTGGCCGGAGTCGGTCAAGACCATGCAGCGCAACTGGATCGGCCGCTCCGAGGGGCTGGAGATCCAGTTCGACGTGCGCGATGTCGATGGCACCGCGCTTGATCCGCTGCGCGTGTTCACCACCCGCCCGGATACGGTGATGGGCGTGACCTTCGTTTCCATCGCCGGTGAGCACCCGCTGGCCCAGCACGCCGCCAAGGGCAACCCGGCGCTGGCCGCGCTGCTGGCCGAGCTGAAGCAGGGCGGTGTCTCCGAGGCTGAACTGGAAACCCAGGAAAAGCGTGGCATGGATACCGGCCTGCGCGCCGTGCACCCGGTGACCGGCGAGCAGGTGCCGGTGTGGGTAGCCAACTTCGTGCTGATGGGCTACGGCACCGGCGCGGTGATGGCGGTGCCGGGTCATGATCAGCGCGACAACGAGTTCGCCAACAAGTATGCGCTGCCGATCCGCCAGGTCATCGCGCTGAAGGACCCGCGCAACGACGACGAGCGCAGCTGGGATGCGACCCGCTGGCAGGACTGGTACAGCGACAAGAGCCGGCAGACCGAGCTGGTCAATTCGGCCGAGTTCGATGGTCTGGATTTCCAGGGCGCGTTTGAAGCCCTGGCCGAGCGCTTCGAGCGCAAGGCGCAGGGCCAGCGCCGGGTCAACTACCGCCTGCGCGACTGGGGCGTGAGCCGCCAGCGCTACTGGGGCTGCCCGATCCCGGTGATCTACTGTGACAAGTGCGGTGCCGTGCCGGTGCCGGAAGAGCAACTGCCGGTGGTGCTACCGGAGGACGTGGCGTTCTCGGGCACCGGTTCGCCGATCAAGACCAACCCGGAGTGGCGCAGGACCTCGTGCCCCGAGTGCGGCGGCGCGGCCGAGCGCGAGACCGATACCTTCGACACCTTCATGGAGTCGAGCTGGTATTACGCCCGCTACACCTCGCCGGGCGCCCGTGATGCGGTGGACAAGCGCGGCAACTACTGGCTGCCGGTCGACCAGTACATCGGCGGCATCGAGCATGCGATCCTGCATCTGATGTATTTCCGCTTCTACCACAAGCTGCTGCGCGACGCGCGCATGGTGGACAGCAACGAACCGGCACAGAACCTGCTGTGCCAGGGCATGGTGATCGCCGAGACCTACTACCGTCCCAATCCGGACGGGTCCAAGGACTGGATCAACCCGGCCGACGTCGAAGTGCAGCGCGACGAGCGCGGCCGCATCACCGGCGCCACCCTGATCGCCGACGGCCAGCCGGTGGTGGTCGGTGGCACCGAGAAGATGTCCAAGTCGAAGAACAACGGCGTGGACCCGCAGGCCATGGTGGCCAAGTACGGTGCCGACACCGTGCGTCTGTTCTCGATGTTCGCGGCACCGCCGGAACAGTCGCTGGAATGGAACGAGGCCGGCGTGGATGGCATGGCCCGTTTCCTGCGCCGCCTGTGGACCCAGGTGCACCGGCATGCTGCTGACGGCGCCGCACCGGCGCTGGACGTGGCGGCGCTGGATGCCGGGCAGAAGGCACTGCGCCGCAAGACCCACGAGACCATCGACAAGGTCGGCGACGACTACGGTCGCCGCCACAGCTTCAACACCGCCATCGCCGCGGTGATGGAGCTGATGAACGCGCTGGCCAGGTTCGACGATGCCAGTGCGCAGGGACGTGCGGTCCGTCAGGAAGCCCTGCAGTCGATCGTGCTGCTGCTCAACCCGATCACTCCGCACGCCAGCCATGCTCTGTGGCAGGTGCTGGGCCTGGGCGAGACCCTGCTGGAAGACCAGCGCTTCCCCGAGGCCGACCCGGCCGCGCTGGTGCGTGATGCGGTCACCCTGGCGGTGCAGGTCAACGGCAAACTGCGTGGCACCATCGAGGTGGCCGCCGATGCCGCGCGCGAGCAGATCGAAGCGCTGGCACTGGCCGAACCGAACGCGGCGAAGTTCATGGATGGCCTGACCGTGCGCAAGATCATCATCGTGCCCGGCAAGATCGTGAACATCGTCGTCGGCTGACCTTGGTCGACACCCGGGGCGGGGCAGGGAAGCCTGTCCGCCACCGGGCCGCGGTCTCAACCCTCGTTCACGCGGCTTCGGGCACGATGCCTGCCTGTTGCCGCTACTGCCCGGCTCCTCCAGACTGTGCCCATGACCCGATACCTGCTTGCCTTCGCCCTCGCCCTCGGTCTGACCGGTTGCGGCTTCCATCTGCGCAACAAGTTGATGTTGCCGGCCGATACATCGGCGGTGCAGGTGGTTTCCACCGCGCCGTACAGCGAACTGGCCAAGCTGCTGCGCCGCAGTCTGGCAGGCTCGGGTGCGGTGATCGCCGATGCCGACGCCACCACTCCGGCCGCGCGCCTGCAGGTGGTGTCCGAGCGCTGGGGCGACCTGCCCATTGCCATCGATGCCCAAGGCCGCGCCCAGGAATACAGCCTGCGCTACGCGGTGATCTTCAAGTTCACCCGCGAAGACGGCAGCGAGCTGGTGCCGCAGCAGGTGATCGAACTGGCCCGCGACTACGTGTCGCCGCCGACCGATGCCACCGGTACCACCACCGAGCGTGAAATCCTGGCTGACGAACTGCGCCGCGAGATGTCGGCGTCGATCATCCGCCGCATCGACAGCGTGGTGCGTGCCGAGCTGGCCAAGGGCAACGACCTGACCAAGGGTGTTCCGGCCACGACCACCGACACGCCGGCCCCCGCGCCGGTGCGGGAATGAGCAGGCGCTGATGGAACAACGCCCGGAGCAGTTGGCCAGCGCGTCGGGCAGTCAACCGCTCGCGCCGGTTTACTTGATCGCCGGACCGGAAACGCTGCGGGTGCTGGAGGCAGCCGATGCGGTACGGGCCCGTGCGCGCGCCGAAGGGATCGGCGAGCGCGAGGTGTTCGACGCCGATGGGCGTGAGTTCGACTGGCGCACGCTGCAGCAGGGCTTCAATGCGCCCAGTCTGTTCAGCGCGCGGCGCCTGATCGAGGTGCGTCTGCCCAGTGGCAAGCCGGGCAAGGAAGGGGCAGAGGTCATCAGCGATTTCTGTGCCAATCCGCCACCGGACGTGGTGCTGCTGATCACCGCCAACGAATGGAGCAAGTCCCATCAGGGCAAGTGGGCCGAGGCGGTCAACCGCGTCGGCGTACTCTCGGTGGCCTGGGCGATCAAGCCGCACGAGCTGCCCGACTGGATCGAGCGGCGGCTGCGCGCCAAGGGCCTGCGGGTCGAGCCGCAGGCCGTGCAGCGCCTTGCCGAGCGCGTGGAAGGCAACCTGCTGGCGGCCGCTCAGGAAATCGACAAGCTTGCCCTGCTGGTCGAGCCGGGCCAGCCGGTGGATGTGGATCGGATGGAGTCGCTGGTGGCTGATGCCGCTCGCTATGATGTGTTCCGTCTGCTCGAGGCCGCCTTTTCCGGTCAGGCGCCGGCGGTGCTGCGCATGCTCGGTGGCCTGCGCGGCGAGGGCGAGGCCGTTGCCGCACTGATGCCGATGGTCATCCGCGAACTGCTGGCCGGCGCCGGGCTTGCCCGCGCGCAGGCGCGGGGCGGCAATCTGGCGGCGGAAATGAAGTCGCGTGGCATCTGGGAATCACGTCAGGCGCCGTACAAGCGCGCGCTGCAACGCCATCCCGAGAGCAAGCGCTGGGAGCGCTTTGTCGCCGAGGCCGGACTGGTCGACCGTATCGCCAAGGGGCGCGCCGATGGCGACGCCTGGCTGGCGCTGGAGCGGCTGCTGGTCGTGGTGGCCGAGCCGCGGGCCGTGCGTCTGCTGGCGCGCGCTTGAGCCATGACGCTGCGCGTCTATTACGGCGGTACGTTTGATCCCGTGCATGACGGCCATCTGGCCATTGCCCGCGCCGCCCGCGACCAGCTGCAGGTCGCTGTCCGGCTGTTGCCTGCGGCCGATCCGCCGCACCGGCAGGCGCCCGGCGCAAGCGCCGAGCAGCGCTGTGCGATGCTGGAGCTGGCCATCGGCAACGAGCCGGGCCTGTTGCTGGACCGGCGCGAACTGGTGCGAGCGACAGCCACACCGGGGGTGCCGTCCTACACCGTGGATACGCTGGCTGGGCTGCGTGCTGAACTGGGCCCGGCGCGGCCGCTGGCCTGGCTGATCGGTGCCGACAGTCTGTTGGGGCTGCCCCATTGGCACCGCTGGCAGGCGCTGCTGCCGCTGACCCATTTCATCGTGGCCGAGCGTCCTGGCAGCCGGCTGCAGGACGCAGCGGATGGCGAGCTGGGCGCGGCGTTGGCCGGCAGGTTCACCGACGATCCGCAGCGGCTGTTCGCCGAGCCTGCCGGCCGCGTCCTTCGCCTGCGTCATCCGCTGCGCAGCGAATCGGCCAGCCAGGTTCGCCAAGCAATCCGTAGCGACGGCGCGTGGCGCGAGCTGGTGCCGCCGAAGGTGGCGGCATACGTGCAGGCCCACGGGCTGTACGGCGCCGCCTCCTGACCCCGCCGCGCCGACGCGCGGCGCCCGGCCGGGCCTTTGCGCGGAGCAGCGGGGCAGAGCCCCGCTCTACGTGGCCGGGCCTTTGCGCGGAGCAGCGGGGCAGAGCCCCGCTCTACGTGCGGGCGCTTCAATGAATGTTGTCGACTGCCCGGTTGCCGCCGTGGCTGCCGGTGTAGCGGCAGCGTATCTGCTGGGGAACCTCGCCGGTGCGTTCGATGTGGGCGCGCAGTGCCCGCAGCACCGGCTTCCGCGAACCGGAAGGCACCTCGAGCGGCGTGTGCAGCGTGCTTGAGGGGCTGCGGCTGGCGCACGTGTAGCCGTCGACGCTGTGAGCAGCGCCTGCGATCATCGTCTGCGACCGCGGCGGCGTGGGCATGCCGCTGGCCGCGCTGGCCAAGGCCAGCCAACCGGCAATGAGCAGGACCTGGGTGAACCCTGAGGCGTTCATGCGTGCTCCCGGCGATGCGGCAGGAATGCCTGCAACGAAAGCCTCGCAACCTGTCGCCTATGGCGGAATCGGGTGCGGGTGGGCAGTCAGCCCCGAAAACAACAGATGTGAAAGTAGGGGAATGCCGCCGAGGCCCGACCGCCGTATAATTGCCGCCACGTTCACCGAATCGAGCCGCTTTTGAGCAACCAGACCCAACCCCAGACCATCAAGGTCGATCTGCCGAGCCCGCCGCCGTCCGTGCCGGAGCTGCTGGCCAGCGTCCGTCAGGCGACCGAAGACCTCAAGGCCAAGGATCTGGTCGAGATCGACGTGCGCGGCAGGTCCAGCGTGGCCGACTACCTGGTGGTGGTGTCGGGTACCTCGACCCGCCACGTGAAGTCCATTGCCGATGAAGTCGTGCGCTTCGCCAAGAAGATCGACGTCATGCCGCTGGGCGTGGAAGGCGAGCGCGAAGCCGAGTGGGTGCTGGTCGACCTGGGTGACATCATCGTCCACGTCATGCTCCCGCGTGTGCGCGAGTTCTACGCGCTGGAACGTCTGTGGACGGTGGGTGACCAGCCGCCGGCCGAGGCCGACGACGAAGCGGTCTGACCCCGCGCATCACGTGTTGCTGTGACGGCGCCGATGGCGCCGTTGCTGTTTGGAGGAATGCCGATGAAAGCCCGATTGATCGCCACCGGCGAACGTGCCCCTTCGTGGGTGGCGCAGGGATTTGCCGAGTATCAGAAGCGGCTGTCGCACTGGTTGCCGTTCGAGCTGGTGGAGATCGAGCCGGGCCTGCGTGGCAAAGGGCGTGACGCGCGCCGCGCCACCGAAGATGAAGGACGTCGGGTGATCGCGGCACTGCCGAAAAATGCTTACGTGGTGGCGCTGGATGTCCCCGGTCGTCAGCTCAGCTCGGAGCAGCTTGCACAGCGTCTGGAACACTGGCGCGGTCAAGGCCGCGACATGGCCTTCCTCATCGGCGGGCCGGAAGGGCACTCGCCGGAGGTCTCCGCGCTGGCCGGCGAGAAGTGGTCGATCGGTCCGCTGACCCTGCCGCACATGCTGGTGCGCCTGGTGGTGGCCGAACAGCTGTATCGCGCTGCGGCGATGTTGGCCAATCACCCCTACCATCGCGCGTGAAGAGTCGCTATACTAGCGGTCTGCCCCGCCCGAATAGCTCAGCCGGTTAGAGCACTTGACTGTTAATCAGGGGGTCGTTGGTTCGAGTCCAACTTCGGGCGCCATTCAAGTGGCACAGAAGAAAATCCGCATCGGTCGATGCGGATTTTTTTTTGCTGCGTGTCACCCGGAAGAACTCAGTTGAACGTGTATTTCGCCCCCAGCGTGAAGTAACGGCCGATTGCGCCGCTGAAATGCAGCGGGTTGTAGTTCACACCGCCATAGGTGGCCGGGTCGAGCGGCGCGATGCGGTCGAACACATTGGCTACCGAGCCGAACACCTCCAGATGCTCGCTGGCTTTCCAGTTGGCCGACAGATCGAAGGTGGTGAACGAGGCCACCGAACAGTCGCCGGGGGCAGGGCGGCCATCGGCATAGAAGTTCAGGCAGTCATCTTCCTTGGTGCCCCCGGTCTCGGCCAGGTTGTCCATGCTGCTGATGTAGTTGACGATGCCGCTCAGCGACCAGGCTTCATAGGTCCAGGTCGCACCGAAGTTGATGCGGTCCTTTGGCGTGCCGATGCAGTTGGTCACATCGCAGTTGCCATGGGTACCGGCGTATTCGTGGGTGGTGTCACCCTCGGTGCGCTCGAACTTGTTGATGTGGCTCCACTGCAGGTCCAGCCGCAGGTCACCGGCGGTCCCGAGCGGAATGTCCTGGCGGATGTCGGTGTCGATGCCCTCCACCTTGGACGAGTTGGCGTTCACGTAACCGGTGTTGACGGCCAGGATCGAGCCGGTGCCGGGAACCCCGTTGAGCAGGTCGGTGTCGCGCAGTACGTTGCCTGCGGCAATGGCATCGGCGGTGGCGCCCTGCGCGATCTCGTTGATCCGCTTGATCCGCCATGCATCGATGGTGATCGAGGTGGTGCGGGTGGGCTGCAGCACGATGCCCAATGTGTAGCTCTTGGACTCTTCGGGTTCGAGTGCCGGGTTGGGCGTGGTGATGATTGCCACCGGCTGCAGCCCGCAGTCGTCCTGCGTGCCGCCCGGAGCAGGGCTGCCTTCCGGGCAACGCACCGGATCGCGCGCGCTGGAGAACGCGGCCAGGCCGCCATCGCCATTCTCGGCGGGGTTGGGCGCGCGGAAGCCTTCTGCATAGGTGCCGCGCAGGGCGAACCAGGGGGCAGGCGTCCACTTGAAGCCGGCCTTTGGCTTGACCGCATCGTCGCCGCTTTCATACTTGTCATAGCGCACTGCCGCATTGAGTTCCAGCTGCTCCAGCACCGGAGCACTCAGTTCGGCGAAGGCGGCGTAGACGTTCTGCGTGCCGTCGTAGGCCGAATAGCCCAGCCCGATGATGTCGCCGACGTCGGTATAGGTCTGCGGCGTGAGTGTGTTGCTGGTACGCCGCCATTCTGTGCCCAGCGCCAGGCCGAGCGGTCCGCCGGCCATGTCCATCAGCGAGCGGTTCACCTTGAAGTCGAAGATGTCCAGACTGCTCTTGGCGTTGGCCTGGATGGTCGGCGAGATGTAGTCATACAGACTCTGCGGGTTGGCCGCCGAGCCCTGGCCGATGTTCCAGGTGCCTGCCGCGCAGGCCGGATCACCGAGCACGCACTGCACCGCGCTGTAGCGCAGGAAGCCGGTGCGCTTGCTGACCAGGTTGGTCGACGAATGAAGGTAGGCGGTGTCGTAGTCCCAGTCGCCCCAGGTACCTTTGACGCCGGCCAGGAAGCGGGTGAACTCGTTGCTGTTGCGGGTTACCCGCGGGCCCACGTCCCACGCCGAGTAGCGCACCCGCACCGGCACGCCATAGGGGTTGTCGGGATGGCTGGCATGCAGCACGGTGGCGCCGGGCCCACTGTTGGCGTTGACCGGTCCACCCGGGTAGCCCCAGGTACCGGAGACGCTGGAGGGCGTATTGCTGAAGACCGTATCCTTCTTCGAGTACCCCATTTCGACGTAGGCCTCGGCGCTGTCGCCGATGGCGAAGGTGGCGCGGCTGAAGACGTTGGCGTACTTCTCTTCCGGACTGAGGTCGCGGAACTGGCCGACGTCCCACAGGCAGCCGCCACCCGGATCCTGCGGGCTCACGCTGGAGAACGCGGCGCAGCCAGGCAGCGAGACCAGCAGGCCGGTGGCCGGATCGAACAGGCTGCCGGTGGGAGACACGCCGCCGCCGGCGCCGCCGCCGGTGATGGCCCCGCCAAGGAACTGGCTGCCGCCAGCGCTGTAGCCCCATGGACGCAGGTCGCCGGTACCGATCCACTTGCGGTTGCGCCGGTCGCTGACCCGGATGCCGTCGGTCTTGCCCACGTCCAGGCTGAAGAACGCGTTCCAGCCGTCTTCGGTGAGGCTGCCGGTACCGGCGGTCAGCGTCGCCTTGCGGGCATCGCCGTCACTGTCACCGGACAGACCATACGATGCGCGCAGGATCGCCCCGGTGAAGTCCTTGCGCAGGATGATGTTGACCACACCGGCGATGGCGTCGGAGCCGTAGATCGAGGAGGCGCCGTCCTTGAGCACTTCCACCCGTTCCACCGCATCAAGCGGAATGGTGCTCAGGTCGGTGAAGACTTTCTGCCCGTCGTCGGCCAGGCCGTAGGTGGCCATGCGTCGGCCATTGAGCAGCACCAGGGTGGAGCCTGCGCCCAGACCGCGCAGCGAGATGCCCGCGCCACCGCCGGCAAAACCGTTGCCGAAGGTCTTGGGCACCGAGCCGGAGCCATCGGAAGTGAGGGTCTGCAGATACTCGGCCACGGTGGTCTTGCCGGTGCGGTCCAGTTCCTGGCGACTGATCACCTGGACCGGCGAGGGGGTTTCGGTGTCGGTGCGCGGGATGTTGGAGCCGGTGACGGTGATCCGGTCGAGGTTGGTGGCCCGCTCCTGGGCCAGCGCTGGGGCGGCCAGACCGCCTGCCAGCAGCAGGGCGCTGCCAGTGAGAGCCTGGATGATGGAGGCTGCCAGGCGCGAGGCGTGGCGGCAACGGATGATGCGCGGACGAACGTGGTTCACGGCACTCTCCTGACAGGGTGGCCTTGCGGCCTGGACGCTGCGGTCCCCCTCCCGCAACGGCGCCAATCTAGGTTTCCAGCGAGTGACGTAACAGTGAAAAATTGCTTAACCGGGGGCACGGCTGCCCCCGGCTCGTGCACGCTCGTGATGCATCAGCGTGACGACCCAAGGGTCGTCACCTGCCAAAGCATGAGGGATCAGCGGCCCAGTTCGAAGACCACGTCCAGGTTGACCGACACCGTGGTTTCTCCCGCGGCCACCGGCGTGGACATGTCGGCTGCCATCGGCGCGGCGGCCATGCGGGCCATCATCACCGGTCGGATGCCACCACTGCTCTCGGAGATGCTGACGATGCGGCGCACCTTCAGGCCCAGCGAGCGGGCATACGTCTCGGCACGATCCTGGGCCTTCTTCAGTGCGGCCAGACGGGCCTCGTCCTCGACCGGGCCCGGCTCGTCGATCTGGAACGTCGGACCGTTGATCTGGTTCGAGCCCTGCGCTGCCAGCGCGTCAAGCACCTTGCCGAGGTTGGCGATGTCGCGCACCTTGAGGCTGACGGTGTTGCTGGCCTGGTACCCGGTGATCTTCGGCGCCTCGTTGTCCGCGTAGCGGTACTGCGGACTGAGATTGACGCCACTGGTCTGCACATCGCGCTCGGCGATGCCGGCGGCCTTGATGGCGGCCAGCACCTGGCTCATCTGCTGGGCGTTCTGTGCCATGGCGCTCTTGCCGTCGGCGGCCTGGGTGACCACCCCGGCCGAGAGCGAGGCGATGTCGGGAACGCGGCTGGCCTCGGCGCTGGCCGAGACGTTGAGCAGCGTGCCATCGGCAGGCGCGGCAGCGTAGGCGGGCGTGGCGGCATGTGCGGTCATCGAGGTTCCCAGGGCGAGCGACAGGGCAAGCAGCAGAGGCGAAATGGACAGGCGACGCATGGAGATCTCCTTGGTATGCAGCGAGGGTGCTGGCAGGGGAATGAACGCGTTGTGAGCCGTCGTGGGGTTGCCGGGGCTTCGGCCCCGGTTGCCGACGATTCAGGCCCGCCGCGCAGGTTATGCTTGTCAGATGCTCTATCTTGCCTCCCGCTCCCCCCGCCGTTCACAGCTGCTCGCCCGCCTCGGCCGCCCCTTCCAGACGCTCGCGCTGGAGGTGCCCGAAGTGCGCGCGGAGGGAGAGTCCCCACGTGATTACGTGCTGCGCGTTGCCACCGACAAGGCGCGTGCGGGGTTGGCGCAGACCGCCGGCGGCGCACAGGCGGCCTGGGTGCTGGGCTCGGACACCGAGGTGGTGCTGGGCGATCGCGTGTTCGGCAAACCGGCTGACGCAGCTGACGCCTGCGCCATGCTGCATGCACTGTCCGGACGCACCCACGAGGTGCTGACCGCCGTGGTGCTGGCAGGCGAGCATGCGCTGCATCACACGCTGGTGGTGTCGGAGGTAACGTTTGCCACGCTGGATGCGGCGACCATCGCCGCCTACGTTGCCAGCGGCGAGCCGATGGACAAGGCCGGCGCCTACGCGATCCAGGGCGGCGCCGAGCGCTTGATCACCCATCTGGCCGGCAGCCATTCGGCGGTCATGGGCCTGCCTCTGCACCAGACCGATGTACTGCTGGCGCAGGCCGGCCTCCCGTTCTCCACCATGTCCGCCACCGAGGCCGCTGCTGATGTCTGAGGAAATCCTGGTCAATGTGACGCCCCGCGAAACCCGCGTCGCGGTGATCGAGAACGGCATGCTGCAGGAGCTGCACATCGAACGTGGCTGGCGCCGTGGGGTAGTGGGCAACATCTACAAGGGGAAGGTGCAGCGCGTGATGCCCGGCATGCAGGCCGCCTTTGTCGACGTCGGCCTGGAGCGGGCCGCGTTCCTGCACGCCAACGACGTGGTACGCCCGGCTCCGGTCGCCAATGGCGATACCGAGAACACCTCCTTGCCGCTTTCGTCGGTTCCGATCGTCGAACTGCTGCGCGATGGCCAGGACATCGTGGTGCAGGTGGTCAAGGATCCGATCGGCAGCAAGGGCGCCCGCCTGACCACCCAGATCAGCATTCCCTCGCGCTACATGGTGCTGCTGCCGCAGTCCAAGGTGGTCGGGGTGTCGGCGCGCATCGAGGACGAAGCCGAGCGCGCCCGTCTGAAGGCGCTGGTCTCCGAGCTGTCGGCCCAGCATGGCGGCTACGGCTACATCGTGCGCACCAATGCCGAAGGCCAGCCGGCCGAAGCCATCGCCGAAGACGTGGCCTACCTGTCGCGGGTGTGGAACGTGGTCGAGCGCCGAGGCCGCGAAGCACCCTCGTGCTCGGTGATCTACGAGGACCTGAGCCTGCCGCTGCGCTCGGTGCGCGACCTGATCCGCAAGGACGTGGACAAGGTGAAGGTGGACTCCAAGGAAACCTTCGCCCAGCTGCAGGCGTTCGTGGCCAAATACATGCCGGTGCTGGCCGAGAAACTGGAGCTGTACGGCGGTGACCGCCCGATCTTCGACATGTTCGGGGTCGAGGATGAGATCGGGCGCGCGCTGGACAAACAGGTGCCGCTGAAATCCGGCGGCTATCTGGTGATCGACCAGACCGAGGCGATGACCACCATCGACGTCAACACCGGCTCGTTCGTCGGCCAGCGCAACCTCGAAGAAACCGTGTTCCGGACCAATCTGGAGGCGGCCCAGGCGGTGGCCCGGCAGCTGCGCCTGCGCAACCTGGGCGGCATCATCATCATCGACTTCATCGACATGGATGATCCGGAACATCGCCGCCAGGTGCTGCGCACGCTGGAAAAGGCGCTGGCCCGCGACCACGCCAAGACCACCGTGTACGAGTTCTCACCGCTGGGCCTGGTGGAGATGACCCGCAAGCGTACCGTGGAAAGCCTGGAGCGCCAGCTCTCCGAGCCGTGCCCGGAATGCAGCGGCCGTGGTTCGATCAAGACCGCTGAGACCGTGACCTACGAGATTTTCCGCGAGATCACCCGCGCGGTGCGCCAGTTCGATGCCGCACGCCTGCTGGTGATCGCCTCGCCCAAGGTGGTGGCGCGCATCACCGACGACGAGTCCACCGCGGTCGCTGAACTGGAAGAGTTCCTGGGCAAGAGCATCCGTCTCCAGGCCGACGAGCAGTACCTGCAGGAGCAGTTCGATGTGGTTCTGCTGTAAGCGCGCTGTGGCGCGTCGCGGCGGTCGATGAACGCGCCGCCGCGCCTGCGACTGCGAAGGATCCGCCGTCTTGCTGCCTATACCATCGCCGTGGCCCTGGTGGTCGTGGCGCTGCTGGTGGGCACCCTCAGCCAGCTGCTGCCGTTGGCCGAGCGCCATCCACAGCAGGTGGCCGACTGGCTGAGCAGCCGTGCCGGCCAGCCGGTCCGGTTTGATCACCTCAGGACCGAGTGGACCCGCCGTGGTCCGCTGCTGCAGCTGGAGGGCCTGCGCATCGGCCCCGGCGACGGGCTCCATATCGGCCAGGCGCAGGTGCAGGTTGCCATGTATGCCGGCCTGCTGCCGGGGCGCTCGTTGACCGAGCTGCGTCTGCGCGGCCTGGATCTGACCCTGCTGCGTGATGATGATGGCCGCTGGCGCGTGCGTGGGCTGCCCGATGCGCAGTCCGGCGATCCGCTCGATGCCCTGCGCCGTCTGGGCGAGCTGCAGGTGGAGCGCGGCAAGCTGCATGTACTGGCGCCGGCGCTGGGGCTGGACGCGCGTGTGCCGCGCGTCGATCTGCGTCTGCGCGTCAACGGCGACCGCCTGCGGGTGGGGGTGCGGGCCTGGGCCGATGAGGCTGCTCCACCCCTGGCCGCAGTCATCGATGCAGACCGCCGCAAGGGTGACGGCCAGGCCTGGCTGGGCGCGGACCCGGTCGACCTGGCGCCGTGGTCGGCCCTGCTTGCGGCGGGCGGGTTGCGCCTGCAGCAGGGTCAGGGTGAACTCAGTGCCTGGGTGGATCTGCGTGATTTCCGCCCGGTGATGGTGACCACCGATTCGGATCTGCGTGCGCTGCGGCTGAGCGGTGCGCCGCTGCCGCATGATGCCTCGCCCACGGTGGAGCTGCAGCGGGTGCAGGTCCGGGCACGCTGGCGCTACAGCCGCGGGGGCTGGCGCGCCGAAGCGCCGCGTCTGCGCATCGCGATGGACGGCAGGGAGCAGGTGCTCGATGGACTGCTGCTCGGCGGCGGCCAGCATCTGGCCCTGGTGGGAGACAACGTCGAGGCCGGTGCCGCGTTGCGCGTGCTGGCGTTGAGCGACCGCATCGCCGCCGACACCCGCGACTGGTTGTTCCGCGCGCGGCCGCAGCTGCAGGTCAAACGGTTGGAGCTGTACGGCGAGCGCGACGGGGCGCTGCGTGCACGTGGCGAGCTGGCGCAGCTCTCGTTTGCCAGCGTCGACGGCGGTCCCGGGCTGCAGGGCGTGGCCGGGCGCTTCGAAGGCGACGGGCAGGGCTTCACCCTGGACATGGACGCGCAGCGCGAACTGCAGTTCAACTGGCCAGCGGGCTTTGGCGTGCGTCACGACGTACATCTGGCCGGTCAGGTGGTGGGCTGGCGCGACGAAGCCGGTGGCTGGCGTATTGGTACCCCGGCACTGCGCGTGCAGGGCACCGATTATGCGGCTGACGTGCGCGGCGGCATGTGGTTCCAGGGCAATGGCAGCGCGCCGTGGCTGCAGCTGGCGGCCAGGCTTGACGATGTGCCGATGACCGCGGCCAAGCGGTTCTGGATTCATTCCAAAATGAGCCAGGCCGCCACCGACTGGCTGGACATGGCGCTGGTGGACGGCCACGTCCGCGGCGGCATCGGGCTGGTCACCGGTGATCTGGAGGATTGGCCGTTCGACAACCACGACGGCATCTTCCAGGCCAGTGGCCATATCGATGGCGGCAGCATCCGCTTCCAGAAGGACTGGCCGGTGATGGACCAGGTGGATGCGGACATCGACTTCGTCGGACCCGGTTTCCAGCTGCGCGGACGCGGCCAGCTGGCCGGCGTGGCGGTGGAAGGGCTGCAGGCCGGCATCGACAACTTCGCCCATGCGCCGCTGTATGTGCGCGCGCGCAGCAACAGCGACGCGGCGACCCTGCTGGCCATGCTCAAACGCAGTCCGTTGCACGAGGAGTACGCCGAGACGCTGGACAACCTGGTGGCCAGCGGACCGGCGGCGGTGACCTTCGACCTGCTGCAGCCGCTGCATGACGACCAGGCGGGTCATCTGCAGGGCACGGTCGAGCTTTCCGGTGCCCGGTTGGTCGAGAACCGCTACGCACTGGCGTTTGACGAGGTGCGTGGCTCGGCCCGCTATGGCAGTGGCGGTTTTGCGGCCGAGCAGCTGGCCGTGCGCCATCTCGGCCAGCCAGGTCTGCTGGACCTGCGCGCCGGCAACTACGTGCGCGACCCGCAGCACGCTTTCGAGTCGCAGCTGCAGGCCACCATGGATGCCGGACTGCTGCTCGACCGCGCGCCGGAGCTGGCCTGGCTCAAGCCCTACATCAACGGCAGCTCGCGCTGGAACATCGGCGTCACCCTGCCCAAGGTGCCGGCCGGCACGGCAGTGACCGCCGCGGCCACGGCACCGGCCGCGCAGCTGCACCTGCATTCGGACCTGGTCGGCACCCGGCTTGACCTGCCCGCGCCGCTGGACAAACCGGCGGGTGAGGTGCTGGCGACCTCGGTTGATGCGCCCCTGCCGATGGGCGCCGGGCGCATCGATGTGGCCTTCGGCGAGCGGCTGGCGCTCGCCGCGCGCAGTCAGGGCGACCAGACCGGTGTACAGGTCACGCTGGGCCGCTCGCGCGTGGACCGCGAGCCGCCGGCCAGTGGACTGGCCATCAATGGCCGCAGCGGTTCGCTGGATGCACTGGAATGGATCAGCTTGGCGCGGGGCGGCGACAGCGATGGCGATGACATGCCGCTGCGCTCGGTGGACGTGCAGGTGGCCCAGCTGCTGCTGGCCGGTGGCGTGTTCGAGAACACACGCCTGAGCCTGCGACCCGGTCCGCAGCAGCTGCAGGTGAACCTGCAGGGGCCGTCGCTGGAAGGGCAGCTGCAGGTGCCCAACGCCAGTGGCGGCACCATCAGCGGCAGTTTGAAGCGGGTGTACTGGCGTTCGCTGCCGGCCAAGGTCAAGGTGCCGGCCGACGGCGCCCTGATCCAGCTGCCCGACGCCGCGCCGACGGTTGCACGCGTGGAAGCGACCGCCGAGGACACCGATCCGGCCGCGGTGCCGCCGCTGTCGTTGGACGTGGCGGATCTGCAGTTTGGCAACATCAAGCTCGGCCAGGCGGTGCTGCGTACCCATCCGGTAGCGGGCGGGCTGAGCGTGGACCAGCTGACGTTCCGCTCACCGCACCAGGCCATCGACGTGCATGGGCGCTGGCTGGGCAAGGGCCCGGCGGCGCGCACCGAGGTGACTGCACAGGTACGCAGCGAGGACCTGGGCGCGTTGCTGGCCGATCTGGACCAGCCGGGCCAGCTGCGCGGTGGCCAGGGCCGGATCGACCTGCAGGCGGGCTGGCCGGGCGGTCCTTCCGATTTCCAGCTGGGCGATCTGCAGGGGCAGTTGCAGCTGCAGGCACGCAATGGCCAGCTGCTCGAACTTGAGCCCGGCGCCGGGCGTGTGCTTGGCCTGCTGAGCGTGGCCCAGCTGCCACGGCGGCTGATGTTCGACTTCCGCGATTTCTTCTCCAAGGGCCTGGCCTTCAACCAGGTCGCGGGCAGCGTGCAGTTCGGGCAGGGCTCGGCCACCACCGACGGCATCACCATCGAAGGTCCGGCGGCGGACATCCGCATTCGTGGTCGCACCGACCTGCGCGCGCAGCAGTTCGACCAGATCATCGACGTCAACCCGCGCTCGGGCAACCTGCTGACCGTGGTGGGGGCGGTGGCCGGTGGTCCGGTGGGTGCTGCGCTGGGCGCGGCGACCAACGCAGTGCTGGCCAAGCCGCTCGGCGAGATCGGCGCCAAGACCTATCACGTCACCGCCCCCTGGAAGGAGCCCAAGGTCGAGGTGGCCGAGCGCCAGCCACCGGCGCCGCGCAAGCCTGCACCCGCCCGCTAGGCGGCAACGACCGCGGCCACCGGCCTGCTTCCCGTTCATCCGGCGCACCTTGCATGGCCGCGCCTCGCCCCAAGATCAGGACAATGACCGACAACGCACTGACGCTTGCCCACAACCGCCTGCTGCAGCCCGCAGGGCTCGATGCGGGAACCCTGGAACAGACCTTCGGCCATCTGCTTGGCCCGGGCATCGACTTTGGCGACCTGTATTTCCAGCACGCCCGCCGCGAAAGCTGGAGCGTGGAGGACGGCATCGTCAAGGATGGCGCCCACTCGATCGAGCAGGGTGTGGGCGTACGCGCCATGGCGGGGGAGAAGACCGGGTTTGCCTATTCCGATGACATCCAGCGCGATGCGCTCACCGCGGCGGCGCAGTCGGCGCGGGCGATCTCGCGTGAGGGCGGCGCACTGGCCGGAAAGTCGCTGGTGCGGGGACACGGCTGCGCGCTGTACCCGGCGGTCGATCCAGTCGACAGCCTGGGCAACGAAGCCAAGGTCGAGGTGCTCAAGCGGCTGGACGCCTTCCTGCGCGCAGCCGACCCTCGCGTCAAGCAGGTCATGGTCGGTCTGTCCGGGGGCGTGGATACCGTGCTGATCGCGCGCAGTGACGGCGTGCTGGCGGCCGACATCCGGCCGCTGGTGCGGCTCAACGTGCAGGTCATCGTCGAGCAGGGTGGCCGCCGCGAGTCCGGATACGCCGGCGGCGGCGGCCGTTACGACTACGCTGAGCTGTTCGCCAGCGGGCGCCCCGAAGCCTTCGCCCGCGAAGCCCTGCGCCAGGCGCTGGTGAACCTCGAGGCGGTGCCGGCACCGGCCGGCGTCATGCCGGTCGTGCTGGGACCGGGCTGGCCGGGCGTGCTGCTGCACGAAGCGGTGGGCCACGGTCTGGAAGGCGATTTCAACCGCAAGGGCACCAGCGTCTATGCGGGCCGGCTCGGCCAGCGGGTAGCCGCGCCCGGGGTGACCATCGTCGACGACGGCACGCTCGAAGGCCTGCGCGGTTCGCTGAACATCGACGACGAAGGCCAGCCCACCCAGTGCACGACGCTGATCGAGGACGGCATTCTGGTGGGTTACATGCAGGACAGCCTCAACGCGCGGCTGATGGGCATGGCGCCGACCGGCAACGGCCGCCGCGAATCCTTCGCGCACCTGACCATGCCGCGCATGACCAACACCTACATGCGCGCCGGGCAGCACGATCCGGAAGAAATGATCCGCTCGGTGAAGAAGGGCCTGTACGCGGTCAATTTCGGCGGCGGACAGGTCGACATCACCAGTGGCAAGTACGTGTTCTCCGCGACCGAGGCGTACCTGATCGAAGACGGTCGCATCACCGCGCCGGTGAAGGGCGCCACGCTGATCGGCAACGGGCCGGAAACCATGCAGAAGGTGCGCATGATCGGCAACGACCTCGCACTGGATGCGGGTGTGGGGATCTGCGGCAAGGACGGACAGAGCGTGCCGGTGGGCGTGGGCCAGCCTTCGCTGTTGATCGACGGGCTGACCATCGGCGGCACGCAGGCCTGAACGTGCCGGTGATCGTGCCGCATGCCAGCGGCGGCCCGGCGGCCGCCGCGCACCGGACCTCAGTCCTGTTCGCTTTCCCCGTCGAGGTCGCTGGCCTCGTCGGCGGCGCTGATCAGGCCCAGCGCGGCGGGCAGCATCAGCGTGCGCAGCACCTGGAAGATCTCGCGGTAGGCGCGCGGCGGCTTGTTCTTCGCCTTCTCGGCCTGCGCGTTGCGTACCAGCGTACGCAGCTGCTGGCGGTCGGCCTGCGGGTATTCGTCCAGCAGCGCGGCCAGCGCGGTATCACCCTGCTCAAGCAGACGCTCGCGCCAGTCCTCGGCCCGGTGCAGCATCGCCACCTCACGCCGCGAGGTATCGCTGTTGGCATCCAGCGCATCGCGGATCGCCTCCAGCGTGGCTTCTTCTTCCCGGCGCATGTGCTTGGCCAGGAAGGCGAGCTGGCGCTTGTGCGCGATGTGCGCGGTGATGCGCTTGCATTCGGCGATGTGCGGCAGCAGGTCTTCCGGGATCGGCAGGCGTGCCAGCTGCGCCGGGGTCAGCGACACCAGTTTCTCGCCAAGGGCCAGCACTTCCAGGGCTTCGCCGCGCTTCTGCTTGCGGCTCTTGTCATGGAATTCACCGGTTTCTTCGTCGCGTCCGCGCATCGTCTGTTCCT
>JAAIGF010181815.1_pt1 | contig 29612 bp, 25 predicted proteins | sample 6487441 | NCBI WGS metagenome assembly JAAIGF01 (sample SAMN13974129, study PRJNA590717) | phyllosphere metagenome | biome: pepper field; feature: multiple bacterial spot infested pepper fields; material: pepper leaves; isolation source: leaves from pepper fields | host: Capsicum annuum ... | reverse complement strand
GGCCCAGCCGCTGGCGGCTGTGCGTTCGGGCGCTTGCGAAGCAGTGCTTCGCAATCAAAGCGCCCTCACCCATGGGGGCTTGGTCGCGGCATCCATGCCGCTCACACCCCCTCAACCGGACCCACCCCGCCTTCGACAGTTTCCTGCGGGCTGTTGGAACCTGCTGCTGATGGTGGGTGCCGACCGTTGGTCGGCACGAGCTCGGATCTGGTCGACACAGTAGAGCCACGCCATGCGTGGATGACGTGGAAACGACCGGAATGGGCTTCTGCGGCTTCCTGGGGTCAGAGCCCTTTCCTGCGGAAAGGGATCCGACCCCGTTTTGAGGCTTACGACTTCTTGATGGCGTGGCCGCCGAATTCGTTGCGCATCGCCGAGAGCAGGCGGTCGGTGAACGAATTGGATTCGCGCGAGCGCAGGCGTTCCAGCAGCGACAGGGTGATCACCGGCGCGGGCACGTCCAGGGCAATCGCTTCGGCGACGGTCCAGCGGCCTTCGCCGGAATCCTCGACGTACGGGGCGATGCCATCCAGCGACGGATTGCGCTTGAGCGCTTCGGTGCTCAGGTCCAGCAGCCACGAACGCACCACGCTGCCGTGGCGCCAGACTTCAGCCACCTGGGCCAGGTCCAGTTCCATTTCCTGCTTGCGCTCCATCAGCGCGAAGCCTTCGGCATAGGCCTGCATCATTCCGTACTCGATGCCGTTGTGGACCATCTTTGTGAAGTGGCCGGCGCCGGACGGGCCGACACGGCCCCAGCCGCGATCCTCAGCCGGGGCCAAGGTGCGCAGCAGCGGCGCAACCTGTTCAACCACCGACGCGTCGCCACCGACCATCAGGCTGTAGCCTTCCTGCAGGCCCCAGACGCCACCGCTGGTGCCGCAGTCTACGTAGCCCAGGTCATCCTCGGCCAGCGCCTTGGCGCGGCGGATCGAGTCCTGGTAGTTGGAGTTGCCGCCGTCGATGACGATATCGCCTTCGGCCAGGTGCGGGGTCAGCTGGCCCAGGGTCTGGTCGACGGTTTCGCCGGCCGGCACCATCAGCCACACCACGCGCGGCACCGGCAGCGCAGCAACCGCTGCGGCCAGCGAATCGACAACCTCAAGGCCGGCCTCGGCCGCGCGCTGGCGGGCACCCTCGCCCGGGTCGTAGCCGACCACGCGGTGGCCGCCGCGATGCAGGCGTTGGGCCATGTTGGCGCCCATACGGCCGAGGCCGATCATTGCAATGTCCATTGTTTCACCTTCAGTTGGGGTCTAGGGTCAGGCTGCCTGGCCGGCCGGTCGCCGCGCAGTGGCGCAGCTGCGCCTCGCGCCAACGCCGGAAGAGCGTGGTATGCAGATTGTGCAACGCCAGGTCGATGGAAAACGGCGTGCGTGGGTTGCGGTCGAGCAGGCGGATGATGTGGTAACCGATGGGACGTATACCGCGTGGGTGCACATAGATCACGAACTGCCGGTAGAACGGATCGTCCAGCAGCTGGTCCATGCGCGCCAGCGTGGCTTGGTAGCGCGGTTGCAGCTGCGCGCGCAGGCCGGGGTCGCGTTCGTACAACAGGCGTTCGAAGTAACGGCGGCCGAGCCGGGGAATGCCCTGCGCCAGCTTCCACAGTTCAGCATTGCGCTGGTCGTACCAGGCTAGCCCGCCGTGCGTGGCCAGCGCCTGTGCCGCGTCTGCGCCCACGTCGACGACGATGAAGTTCTCGGCCTGGTTGCTCAGGTCGTCCAGCGTGGCGACATCGCCCACGTGTTCAATGAAACCCGGCACGCCGAGGAAGGCGCTGCGCCCCATCGCCGCAGTGCGCACTGCTTTGCCATCAGCGAAGAACTCACCGGCTTGCGCGCCGAGCAGGATGCTGTCGGTGTCGTGCAGGCCCAGAAAAGTGCCGATCGACAACTCGCCAGACGCGAATTCGGCATCGAAGGCGGCATCGCCGTACAGCTCACGCTGGGTGGCCAACTGGGCGACCTGGCGGCCCACGCCACATTCGGCGCGCACGTTGCCGGTGTAGAACGTATCCAGCGCGCGGCTGTTGCCGGCCAGCGGCGTATAGCCACGGCCGAAGCTGCGGGTGTTCTGCCAGCCCTGTGAGGGTGCGCCGCGTGCGCCGAAGCCGATCCAGCCCAGCTGCAGGCCGCTGAAGCGGAACCCAGGGTTGTCCTGCAGCGCCTGCGCGGCGCGTTGCGCCGCTGCGCCCAGTTCGAAGGTGTAGGCGCAGACCGTGGCCGGATCGTCGAGCAGACGCTGCAACAGGGTCTGCCGCGCGTCGTCGGTCATCGACGCCGGCCAGCGCACCAGCAGGTCGCCGGCCAGCTGCGCAGCCTGCAGCGACGCGCGCGTGCAGACCGGCCCGCCGTGGATGCTCGGCGCTTCTATCGTGGCAGTTTCGAAGCGCCAGCCCAGCCGCTGCAGCAGGCCCTGCGCGCACGCGCCGCTCGCGGCGCTGCCAAGCACGGGCCAGCCCAGCAGCAGGGCCAGCCCCAGCGCCCTACCCTTCATCGTCAGCCCTGTTCGGCTGCAGGTTGCGGGACGGGCTCGTCGGGTCTGGGGGTGGCCGGTGCCTCGGGCGCAGGGGCAGGTACAGCCGCCGGTGCGGGCTCCCGCACCGCCGCCGGTTGCGGGTCCGACGCAGGCGTAGGCGTAGGCTTCGCCGCTGCGGCCGCCGGCAGGTACTGGTGCAGGCGGTCGAAGAAGCGGCGGTAGAAATCGGAATCGGTGATCGTGCTGCTGGCGACCTTCACCAGCGAATCATCGTTGCTGCCGAACGGCAGCGACACCGAGCCCAGCGCACCCACGCCGACGCTGGCCGAGGTAGGACTCTTCTTCAGCGCATAGCGGTCCTGTACGGCGCTGACGAACACCAGCGCCTGCTCGCTGCCGCGGGGTGCGCAGGAAATGCGCAGCACCAGCTGCTCATGGTCGTCCTCGCGCACCTGGAAGTTCTTGTTGCCTTCCACCTGTCCATCGTCGGCACGCGCGATCGCGTAGCCCTGGCTGAGCAGCGTGCGGCGTGCCGCTTCACAGGCCTCGGCCGGGCGGCCATCGACGGTGCGCGAGAAGGTGTCGCCCGAATCGAAGGATTCGCGCAGCAGGCTGTTGTCGGCGGCACGGCCACCGCAACCAGCCAGGACCAGGGTACTGGCCACGGCCAGCAGGGACAGCGGAAGACGGGAGGCCCGCATGGGTACTCCTGCGAGAACGGAAGCCCCAAGGGTAGACCCGGGGCCGTGTGCGCCGGGTCGAAGCCCCCACCCCCGTTGCTCCCGGTTCATGCACAAAAAAGGGGACGGAGGGGATTAAGTCATTTGTGGCACAAACGACTAAATCCCCTCCGTCCCCTTTTTAGCGGGTCAGTCGGCCCAGCGGCCGGCGCCGGTGGACTGCGGCAGCACCTGGGCCGACAGCGGGCGGTCGGTCTCCAGCAGGTTCACCGCATCGGACAGGATCGAGGCCGATTCACGCAGCAGCGGGTCCGGACGCTTCTCGGCGGCCTTCTCGCGGGCGGCATCCTTGACGATGTCGCGCTCGTTGCCGGTCAGGCCGTCATCGCTGCTGTCATCGGCCAGCGGGTCCAGGGCCAGGCCCAGTTCCTTGCGGATGACCTGGCGGTCCTTGCGCTGCTTGTCCTGGCGCTCACGCTCGGCCAGACGGGTGGCTTCGTTGAGCGAGACGTACTTCTTGGCCGCCTCGGTGCGGAACTGCTGCACGTCCTCGTTCCACCACTGGAATTCCTTGTCGGTGGCGATACGGGCTTCGTGGCGCGTTTCCAGCTTCGGCAGCAGCGGCGCGAAGTTGCCGTACTGGGTGTGCGGCACGGCGGCGATGCGGGTCCACGGCAGCGCGTTGTCGTAGGTGCTTTCGCCGAATTCGGTCGCATCGACGCTGGCCGGGAAGGCCAGGTCCGGCACCACGCCCTTGTGCTGGGTGCTGCTGCCGCTGATGCGGAAGAACTGGGCGATGGTCAGCTTCACCTGGCCGAAGCGCTGGGTCTCGCCACTCGGCCAGCGGTCCAGGTCGACGATGTTCTGCACGGTGCCCTTGCCGAAGCTGGTTTCACCGATGACCAGGCCACGGCCGTAATCCTGGATGGCACCGGCGAAGATCTCCGACGCCGAAGCCGAGCCACGGTTGATCAGCACGGCCAGCGGGCCGTCCCAGGCAACACCCTGGTTGCGGTCGCTGTTGACGGTGACGCGGCCACCGGATTCGCGCACCTGCACCACCGGGCCCTGCTCGATGAACAGGCCGGTCAGTTCGATTGCTTCATCCAGCGAACCACCGCCGTTGTTGCGCAGGTCCAGCACCACGCCGTCCAGCTTGTCGGTCTTGAAGCCGGCCAGCAGCTTGGCGACGTCGCGGGTGGCCGAGGCGTAATCGGCGGCGTTGCGGCGACGGCCTTCGAAATCCTGGTAGAAGGTCGGCAGCTTGATCACGCCCACCTTGCGCTCGGGCTGGCCATCCTTGCCCGGGATGGTCATGGTCTCGCCCTTGGCGGCCTGTTCGGCCAGGCGCACCTTCTGACGGGTCAGCAGCAGGGTGTGGTGCTTGCCGTCCACGCCGTCCTCGGCGGAGATGAACTCCAGGCGGACCTGGGTGTCCTTGGCGCCACGGATCTTGGCCACCACGTCATCGATGCGCCAGCCGATCACATCGTCCACCGGCCCGGACTTGCCCTGGCCGACGCCGACGATGCGGTCGCCCGGCTTCAGGGTGCCGTCCACGGCGGCCGGACCACCGGCGATGATCTCGCGGATCACCACCATGTCGTCCTGGCGCTGCAGCTGCGCGCCGATGCCTTCCAGCGACAGCGACATCGCCTGGTTGAAGTTCTCGGCGGTGCGCGGGGTGAAGTAGTCGGTGTGCGGGTCGACGGCGCTGGTGTAGGCGTTCATGAAGAACTGGAAGACGTCCTCGCCCTTCAGCTCGTTGACGGTCTTTTCCAGCGTCGCGTAACGCTTGTCCAGGGTCTTGCGGATGTCGTCGGACTTCTTGCCGGCCAGCTTCAGGCGCAGCCAGTCGTTCTTCACCGACTTGCGCCACAGCTCATCGAGCTCGGCGTTGCTGGCCGCCCACGGCACGTCCTTGCGGTCGTACTCGAAGCGCTCGTCGGTGGTGAAGTCCGGTTCCTGCTTCAGCAGCTTGCGCGCGTAACCGACGCGCTCGCCGACGCGCTGCTTGTAGACGGCGAACACTTCAAAGGCAGGCTCCAGCTCGCCGCCGCGGATGGCGTTGGCGATGCCGGCCTGGAACGGCGCGAAACGGGTCACGTCGGCCTGGGTGAAGTACTGCTTGCCGCCGTCGAGGGTTTCCAGGTAACGCTTGAACACGTCCTTGGAGGTGGCCTCGTCAAGCGCGCGCGGCCGGTAGGCGTAGCGGCTGTCGGACAGCAGGCCGTAGACCAGCTTGGAGGTGGTGACCTGGTCGGCGGTCGCGGCCGCCGGCAGCGCTGGCGAGTCGGCCTTGGCCGCCAGCGCCAACGGCGCGACCAGCGCCAGGGCCATCAGGAATGCGGGGGCTTTGAATTTCATGAACGTGCTCGAAGGCGCCTTGCCAAGGGGGAGACTGCAGGGTGTTCAGACACCACGACAGTGCCGAAAGTTGCCGTGTTTGTCACCCGGCCGCGTTCGGTGGAAATCCAGCCTAGCGGGGCCGGTGTAGCAAATTGTGAATGCAGAGCAAGGCGTGCGGACCAACGGTCCGCACCCACCGGTAGCGCCGGGCCATGCCCGGCGAGCGCAGCGGGAAGGAGCTGCCGGGCATGGCCCGGCGGAAGCGTGCGGACCAACGGTCCGCACCTACCTCAGGAGACGCCGGCGCCCTTGGCCTGGACGTCGGCGTGGTACGACGAGCGCACCATCGGGCCGGAGGCCACGTGGCTGAAGCCCAGCTCGTAGCCGTAGTCTTCCAGCGCCTTGTAGTCCTCGGGGGTCCAGTACTTCAGCACCGGGTGGTGGTGCGCGGTCGGCTGCAGGTACTGGCCGATGGTGATCATGTCCACGTCGTGCGCGCGCAGGTCGCGCATGGTGGCCTTGATCTGCTCGAACTCCTCGCCCAGGCCCAGCATGATGCCGCTCTTGGTCGGCACCGACGGGTGCTGCGCCTTGAAGTTCTTCAGCAGGGTCAGCGACCACTGGTAATCCGCACCCGGGCGCACGTTGCGGTACAGGTCCGGTACGGTTTCGATGTTGTGGTTGAACACGTCCGGCGGATTCTGCGCCAGGATCTCCAGCGCGCGCTCCATGCGGCCCTTGCCACGGAAGTCCGGGGTCAGCACTTCGATGCGGGTGCCCGGCGACTTCTCGCGGATGGCGGTGATGCAGTCGACGAAGTGCTGGGCACCGCCGTCGCGCAGATCATCGCGGTCGACGCTGGTCACCACCACGTACTTCAGGCCCATGTCGGCCACGGTCTGGCCGAGGGTGGCCGGCTCGTTGGCATCCGGCGGCTTCGGGCGGCCGTGGGCCACGTCGCAGAACGAGCAGCGACGGGTGCAGACCTCGCCCAGGATCATGAAGGTGGCGGTGCCGTGGCTGAAACATTCGTGGATGTTCGGGCAGCTGGCTTCCTCGCACACGGTCACCAGGCGGTTCTCGCGCAGCTTGGCCTTCAGGTTCTGCACGGCATTGCCCGAAGGAATGCGCACGCGGATCCAGGACGGCTTGCGCAGCACCGGTGCGTCGGCGAACTGCACCGGCGAACGGTTGATCTTGTCCCCGCCCATCTGCTTGACGCCCACCTGCAGCGGCGCGGCGGACGGAAGCTCGGCCTGCACGATCTGCAGGGGAATGGTGCGGGCGGTGGTCTCAGTCATGGCAGTTCCGGGGGGCGGTCAGGCGGCCGCAGAAAGATCGGGCAGTTCGGGCGTGGGCTGCAGCAGAAGGCCAAACTGGCGGGCCAGATGGTCCAGCAGCACCGGCTTGACGGCGTCCATCCCGGACGGGCCTCCCAAGTCTACCACCGAGGTCACCTGCAGCCCCTGATAGCCACAGGGGTTGATGCGGTGGAAGGGTTCCAGGTCCATCGACACATTGAAGGCCAGACCGTGGAAGGTGCAGCCGCGGCGGACGCGGATGCCGAGGGCGGCGATCTTCGCATCGCCCACGTAGACGCCCGGCGCACCGTCACGGCGCTCGGCACCGATGTTCCATTCGCCGAGGGTGTCGATAAGAGCCTGTTCGATGCGGCAGACATAGTCGCGCACGCCGATGCCCAGCCGCGGCAGGCGCAGCAGCGGGTAGACCACGATCTGGCCCGGGCCGTGGTAGGTCACCTGGCCGCCGCGGTCGACGTGCAGCACCGGGGTATCGCCCGGCGCCAGCACGTGTTCGTCCTTGCCGGCCTGGCCGAGGGTGAACACCGGATCGTGTTCGACCACCCACAGTTCGTCGGCGTCGTCGTCGGTACGCTGATCGGTGAAGCGCTGCATGGCGCGCCAGACCGGTTCATAGGCCTGGCGACCGAGGTCGCGCACCACCGCAGGGCGGGCCGGACGCTGCCCGGGGGCAGGCTCGGCCGCGCAGCGGGTGGCTACACCGTCCACTTCACTTCCGGGTGGTCACGCAGGGCCTGGTGGGCCACGTCGTACTGCTCGCGGTTCTCGGCCCGGAATACCAGGCGCACCGAGACGTACTTGCCGTTGGACGAATGCTTCCAGCTGATGCGCTCGTTCACCACGTCGACGCCAGCGGAGATCAGCAGGCGGGGGAGTTCTTGTTCCAGACCGCGGTTGGCCGGGCCCATCGCGCTGAGCTCGAACTGACCGGGGAACTGGAAGCCGTGTTCGGGGTTGTCGGACTTGATTTCCATGGACCCATTATCGGGCCGCAGGGCAACAAACCCAAGAGTATTCATCAAAGGCAGAGGGCGCACCGGCGGACTGCTGGGTTGCACGTCCCTGCCCTGACGAGCCCGGCCCAGCCGGGCCAGTGGGCGGGGCCGGCCCGCTGGCCGCTGGGCCAGCGGGCCCTGCGCTTACTTGGCCAGTTCCATCAGGGTGGAATTGACCCAGCCCTTGTTGCCCATTTCATCTTCCACTTCCCACATGGTGCCTTCCTTCACACCGGTGGGATACAGCAGCATGCCCGGCTCAAGCGCGCGCACGGGGGCGCCGGTACCCTTGGCGTTGGCAAGCAGGCGGCCGGGCTTGAGCATGGTCACGGCCTGGGCCACGTTGGACGCGGCAGGGTTGCCGGACAGGCCACCAAGCTCGCCGACCAGGTTCGTGTAGGCCTGCAGGTACGCCAAGGTGATGACCTGGCCGATTTCGGTGTTGGTGTAACCACCCAGGCCCATTGCTCCGAGGCCACCGCCGGTAAACAGGCCACCACTGGCGCCCCAGCCCAGATCGGTCTTCTTGGAATTGCCCTCGGCCAGCGCAACCTGTTCGGACGAGCGCACGTCGGTCAGGGTCAGGGTCACATCGGCGGTCTTGCTGCGCAGGTTAAGCCCGCTGGCAATTTTGCCGGCGTTGCCACCGATGAGACCGCCAATCAGGCCACCCACCGCATTGCCGCTGGCGTTGCTGTTCTGCGAGATCAGGTCCGGAACCAGTACGTAATCGGCAGCACGGATCTGGCCCTTGCCGATATTGGAACGACCACGCAGCTGCCCCTCGGCGGCCAACGCGCGTTCGGACTGCGCCGCAGACATGCCCACGCCGCGGTCGACCAGCGTGAAGCACCTGGATTTATTGACAAAGACCTTGATGAGCTTGGACGGCGCCGGCAATTGCTGGCCGGTCCACCAGTTGACCGAATCTTCCGGCTCGATCACGGCAATCGTGCCCAGCGGCTTGGCGCACACCGGAATTTCGGCCTGTCCTTTTTTGCTTTGATCCTGCGCCGAGGCGCGGCCCCCGCCGAAAGCGTCACGCAGACCGGCAGACGCCGGGGCACTGACAGCAGCGAGGCTGACGCCCAGCAGCACACACGCCAGCGCGTGGTCGAACACGTTTGATCTGTTCATTTCAGTCGTCCAGTGCCCTGCCGACGGCAAAGCACAATCCATGGTTGAGAAAGGGTTGGTAACCGGGTCCTGGCGGCGCCTCCCCAGGCGCCCGCGCAGAGCATAGAGCAGGTCGAATCCGACCACAACGCGCCCGGGAGAGGCGGCCAGCCAGCCATCCCAGGTGCTGGAACACACCGGTGAACGTCAGCCCCTCGTTCCATCACACGGGGAGGAGTACCGTGCCGTTGCATAAAAATGCTCTCTCCTTCTTTCCTGCCGAGAATCATCCCATCCATGCGTACAATCGCCGCCCTGGGGCTTACCGGACTGATCGCCGCCACCCTGCCCCTCACTGCCCATGCCGCCCCGCAGTGCGGGCCCGATGCGATGAGTGAGCACCCGCCGCAGGTCAACGTCCGCGTCGACAACGACCTGTTCGGCGCCAAGGACCAGGACCAGGGCTATACCAACGGTGCCCAGATCACCCTGGTGTCGCCCAACGTGATGGACTACACCGATGACCCCTGCCTGCCACGCCTGGCGCGTATGGTGAACCGCCACCTGGAGCGCCTGCACCCGGGCGAGTTCGAGCAGCAGAACATGATCTTCAGTCTGGGCCAGGGCATCTATACGCCCACCGATTTCACCCGCAAGGATCTGATCGAGGATGACCGGCCGTATGCCGGCGTGCTGGTGGCCAGCTTCGGCTACAACGCCCGCCGCGGCGACCGCCTGCAGACCACCCTGCTGACCCTGGGCGTGGTCGGCCCTTGGGCACAGGGCAAGCAGGTGCAGAACGCGGTGCATGACCTGCTCGGCGACGAGAAATTCCAGGGCTGGGACAACCAGCTGCACAACGAACCGGTCGTGATGTATACCCACGAGCGCATGCGCCGCTGGCCGGGCGATGCCAGCGTCAATGCCGGCGGTTGGGGCTGGGATGCGATCAGCCATTACGGCGGCTCGATCGGCAACCTGGAAACCAAGGCCAACTTCGGTGGTGAAGTGCGCTTCGGCTGGAAGCTGCCCGACGATTTCGGCAGCACCCCGCTGCGCCCAGCCGGTGAAAACACCGCGCCGACCCGCGGCGGCAAGCCCAGCGGCTGGTCGTGGCACCTGTTCGCCACCACGGATGCGGCGTGGGTGATCCGCGATATCACCCTGGACGGCAACACCTTCCGCGACAGCCACAGCGTCGACAAGCGCCACGTGGTGGCCTATGGCGGCTACGGCATCGCGGTGATGCGCGGCCGCTGGAAGTTCGCGATGGCGCGCTACCACAGCACCCGCGAGTTCAACGGCCAGCGCGAAGCCCCGGTGTTCGGCAGCTTCACCATCAGCCGCTCGATGTAAGGCTGATGGTGAAGCGGGTAGGTGCCGACCGTTGGTCGGCACAGCGGTTGAGCCGCTCGATGTAGGTAGGTGCCGACCGTTGGTCGGCACACCGGTTGAACCGCAACGACAGTCGAGCATGGCTCGACTCTACAGAACAGAAAAGGCCGGCTTTCGCCGGCCTTTTCATTCACCACGCCGGGGCGTGGATCATTCCGATTCCCACCACATCCAGAAGCTGTCCCACAGGCGCTTGAAGAAGCCGGCCTGTTCGACGGCGGCCACGGCCACCAGCGGGGCTTCGGCCACGACCTTGCCATCCAGGGTCACCTTGACGGTGCCGATCTGCTGGCCGGCGGTGAACGGTGCTTCCAGGGTCTTGGGCACGTCGATGCTCGGCTTCAGGTCGTTGTAGCGGCCGCGCGGCACGCTCACCAGCATCGGCTGGGCCACGCCCAGCTGCACCTTGTCGGTGGCACCCTTCCACACCTTGTGCTCGGCCACGGCCTTGCCCGGCTCGTACAGGCGGTGGGTTTCGAAGAAGCGGAAGCCCCAGTTGAGCAGGGCCAGGCTGTCATCGGCGCGCTGCTTTTCCGACGAACCACCCAGCACCACGGCGATCAGGCGCTGGTCGCCACGCTGGGCCGAGCTCATCAGGCAGTAGCCGGCTTCGGAGGTGTGGCCGGTCTTGATGCCGTCCACGCTGCCATCGCGCCACAGCAGCAGGTTGCGGTTCGGCTGCTTGATGTTGCCGACCTGGAATTCCTTCACCTTGTTGTAGGCGTAGGTTTCCGGGTAGTCACGCACCATCGCGCGGCCCAGCAGCGCCAGGTCGTAGGCGGTGCTGTGGTGGCCTTCGGCGCTCAGGCCGTGGGCGTTGACGAAGTGCGAGTCCTTCATGCCGATCTTGGCGGCGTAGCTGTTCATCAGCGAAGCAAAGGCTTCCTCGCTGCCGGCCACGTGCTCGGCCAGGGCGATCGCGGCGTCGTTGCCGGACTGGATCGCCATGCCCTTTTCCATGTCTTCCAGGCGCGCGGTCTGGTTGACCGGGAAGCCGCTGTAGCTGCCGTCGGTGCCGGCGCCGCCTTCGCGCCAGGCGCGCTCGCTCATCATCACCTGGTCGTCGGCGCGGACCTTGCCGTTCTTGACCTCGGCGGCGACCACATAGGAGGTCATCACCTTGGTGATGCTGGCCGGGGCCAGCTGTTCATGGACGTTCTCGCCCGCCAGCATCTGGCCGGTGGCGTAATCCATCAGGATCCAGGCCTTGGACGTGCTGGGCACCGGGGCCGGCGGCGTGGCGACGACCGCCGGGGCGGCGGCAGCAGCGGGCGCCGGGGTGGCCGGGGTCGGCAGCGGCGTCTGGGCGGAAGCCAGGCCAACCACCAGGGTGGCGGCCAGGGCGGTGGCGGCGGAACGGAAATTCATTGGACTGCAGGCTCCAGGAGACGGCCAGAATGGAGGGTGGTTCGAACGACCATTGTACGGCCGGTGTGACAGGGGCCGGCAGCACCGGCCCGGGCGGATCAATCCTTCACGATCTGCGGCGAACCCAGGCCGAGACCTGCGATGCGGCCGACAAGTTCCGCGGCGCTGGCATGGTCGCTGGCCGGGACGCGCAGGCGGAACAGGGTACGGCCACCGGCGGCGATGTCGCTGATGGTCGCGCCGACGATGCCGGCGGCGTTGAGTTGGCCCATCGCGCGGGTAGCGTTGTCGCGGCTGGAGAAGCTGGCCACCTGCACCATCACCGCACCCACCACCTGCTGCGACAGCGTCGGCGACGGGGTGGCGGCCGGCGTGCTGCGGACCGTCGGCGTGCCCGCACGCGGGGCGGCGGCGGCCACGGCCACCGGAGCGGTGGCGGCGCTGCGCACCGGCGCGGCACTCGGCGGCAGGCTGCTGACCGCCACTTCGGGCAGGGCGCTGCTGGCGGCCTGGGTGGTGGCGGGCTGGCCGCGGGCCGGCGTGCCATCGGCGGGCAGGCGCTGGACCAGACGGTCGATATCGCTGGGCGCGGCGGCACGCGTAGCCGCGGCCGGGCGTGCGGCCGCAACGGTCGTGGCAGCTGCAGCGGCTTCGGCCGCACGGCGCTCGCGGCGCGACGGCTTCTGCGCCAGCAGGTTGCTCTCGCCCGGCTGCAGCGCGCGCACTTCGACGTTGCCGGTGCCGCGCTGGGTGATGCCCAGGCGCACGGCGGCGGCGTAGCTGAGGTCGACCACGCGGCCGTCGTGGAACGGGCCACGATCGTTGACGCGCACGATCACCGACTCGCCGTTGTCCAGGTTGGTCACGCGGGCGAAGCTGGGCAGCGGCAGCGTCTTGTGCGCGGCGGTGAACTGGTACATGTCGTAGACCTCGCGGTTGGAGGTCAGGCGGCCGTGGAACTTGGCGCCGTAGTACGAGGCGGTGCCGCGCTCGACATAGTCATGGGTGTCGTCGAGCACCTTGTACGACTTGCCCAGCACCACGTAGGGCGATTTGTTGCCGATGACCGAGCGCTCGACCGCAGTCACTTCCGGCTCGGGAATGCAGGCCACGTTCGGCACGTAGCTGGGCGTGGTGTCCTTCACCCCCGGCTTGTACAGGCCGCCGGCGGTGTAGTTGCCGCGCGTGCTAAGGTCCTCGGTGGCGGCCGCATACGGCGAACCATCCGGGCAATGCGCCGGGCGCCCGCCCTTGCCCTGCACCACCGTGCTGGGCACCTTGCCGCCATGGCCGGCACTGGGTTTGTCCGGTGCGCTGCTGCAGGCTGCCAGCGCCAGCACGACGATTCCGGGGGCCAGCCATCTGATGTTCATGCCGGGGGCAGCTCCTGTCCGGCAATGGCCTGCGACAACTGGAACACGGCCATCGCGTACATCTTCGAGAGGTTGTAGCGGGTGATCGCGTAGTAGTTCTGGAAGCCCAGCCAGTACTGCTTGCCGGTACTGGCTTCAAGCGTGATCGGCGTGGCGGTGGCACCCGGCTGCACCGGCGCGCTGGGCTGGTAGCCGCGCTGGGCCAGGTCGGCCAGCGACCAGGTGGGCATCCACTCGGTCGGATTGAATTCCTCGCGTCCCGGCGCCAGCGTGGCCGGCACCGCCACCTGGCCGCCGCGCACCCAGCCGCCCTTCTTCACGAAGTAGTTGGCGATGGACGAGAACACGTCGTCGTAGCCGGTGAACAGATCGCGGCGACCATCGCCGTTGCCATCCACGGCGTAATCCAGGTAGCTGGAGGGCATGAACTGGCCCATACCCATCGCACCGGCATAGCTGCCCTTGAGCGTGGTGATGTCCAGCTTCTCTTCGCGGCCCAGCTCGAACAGCTTGGCCAGTTCATCGCGGAAGAACAGCTCGCGGCGCACTTCGCGTTCCAGCTTGGCCGGGTCGCCACTGCGCGGGTAATAGAAGGCCAGCGTGTACAGCGCATCGAGCACGCGGTGGCTGCCGGCGTTCTTTCCGTAGCTGGTTTCCACGCCGATGATCGCCACGATCACTTCGGCCGGCACGCCGGTGCGCTGCTGCACGCGGTCGAGTTCGGCGCGGTGCTCGGCCAGGAACGCGCGGCCACCATCGATGCGCGCCTTGCTGATGAACATCGGCCGGTATTCGTTCCACGGCTTGACCCGCTCGGCCGGCCGCGACATGGCCGCGATGATCGGCTGGCGCACCTGCGCCTGGTCGAGCACGCGGGCGATCTCGGCCGGCGCCAGGCCATAACGCTTGGCGGTATCGGCGATGAAGTTGGCGCGGGCGGTTTCGAACGGCACCGGGGTCAGGTCAACCGGCGGCGCCGTGGCCGCGGTCGCTTCCGGGGCGGCTTCGGCCGGGCCCTGCTGGGGCTTGCCGGCCGGATGGCGCGGCGTGCTGCTGGCCTGGGGTGAAGTCGGCGGGGACGTCGGCTGGGTCGCGCAGGCGACCAGACCGAGGGTGAGCAAGCAGGCCAGGGAGCGTCGAATCATCGTCGCAGGTTAGCAGGTCATGGATGAATTAAAACCCCTAACACCATGAATCACAACGATTTGCCCGCGTTCAGCGGGAAATGTGAAGGCGTCGTGATTACCCCGCCCCATTCAGGCAGAGGTTGCCGGTTGCGCCCCCATCCCCGCAGGCGCAACCGGCGACCGGATCCTGTCGATACCTGCGCGGCTGTCGCTCCCCAGTGACAGTGCCCCGCGCTCCCTGTATCCGTTGGACCAGTACTGCTTTCCCCGCCCGACGCCCCCTCGCGCTGCATCTTCAGACGGCGCGCCGTGCCGAACGGGCCGCCATTGTGCAGGCCGATTGCGACAAGTCCATTGATCCGGATCAACGCTGCGTCAAAGTGTGAATTGATACGCACTTTTTATGGAACTTCGTCGGCGGGGAGGTTGGTGGTGTCTGGCGTGCGCGTCTGCGCTTTGATGTAGCGCCGAGCCCATGCTCGGCTGCTTTTTCGCGAAGCGCAGCCGAGCGCGGGCTCGGCTCTACAGAAGCGGTTGCGGCGGCTTCAGCCGTAGCCAGCGTGTATCGGATTGTGCACGCGCACTGCCATCACCAGCCCGATCCCCGCCAGCAGCGAAACGGCCGAGGTGCCGCCGTAGCTGACCAGCGGCATCGGGATGCCCACCACCGGCAGCAGGCCGGAAATCATTCCGCCATTCACCAGAACATAGACAAAGAACGCCAGGCCCAGGCTGCCGGCCAGCAACCGCGCATGCGTGTCGCGCGCGTGCACGGCAATCCACAGGCAGCGCCCGACCACCAACAGGTACAGCCCGAACATCGTCGCCACGCCGATCCAGCCGAACTCTTCGCTCAGCACTGAGAACGCGAAGTCGGTGGTGTACTCGGGCAGGAAATCCAGGGTGGCCTGCGTGCCGTTGCCCCAGCCGCGGCCTTCCCATCCGCCCGAACCGATGGCGATGCGTGACTGCAGGATGTTCCAGCCGGTGCCGAGCGGATCGGCGGCGGGGTCGAGGAAGGTCAGTACGCGATCCTTCTGGTACTGCCGCAGCAGGCCGAACCAGGCCAGCGGCGCCGCCATCGCCACACTGGCCAGCCCGGCCACCACCCAGCCCCAGTGCAGGCCGGCCAGCAGCAGCGCGAACACGCCGCTGGCTGTCACAAGGGTGGCCGTGCCCAGGTTGGGCTGCAGCAGGCTGAGCACCGCGGGGACGCCGATCAGCGCCGCGGCCGTGAGCACCGAGCGTGGCGACGGCGGCAGCGGCTGCCGATGCAGGTACCAGGCCATCATCAGCGGCAGGCTGAGTTTGAGCAGCTCGGACGGTTGCAGGTAGAACACGCCCAGGTTGAGCCAGCGTTGGCCGTACTTGCCGGTCCCGATCACGTACACCGCCATCAACGGCAGCATCGACAGCGCGTACAGGGCCGGGGTCCACGCGCGCAGGCGCAGCAGCGACACCCGCGACAGCAGCCACATCGCCACCAGCCCACCGGCAAAGCGCGCGGCCTGCCCGGTGACCGGGCCCGACACGCTGTGCAGCACGGCCAGGCCGGCTGCCATCAACAGCAGCAACGCAACCAGCAGCGGCAGATCGATCGTACGCACCGCCTCGCGGCAGATGCCGAATACACGTTTCCATTCCACCCAGGCAGGGTAGCGGGCGGCGCTTGCGTGAAGCTTTCCGATGCCGCCGGGCCCATAGCCGGCCAAGCATCTTCTGTAGAGCCGAGCCCATGCTCGGCTGCGTTTCGCGAAGAGCAGCCGAGCATGGGCTCGGCTCTACAAAAGCGGCGGAGCCGTCGTCAGCCGTAGCCGCCGTGCACCGGGTTGTGGCTGCGGACGGCCATCACCAGGCCGAAGCCGGCCAGCAGCGAAACCGCCGAGGTGCCGCCGTAGCTGATCAGCGGCATCGGCACGCCCACCACCGGCAGCAGGCCGGAAATCATCCCGCCGTTCACCAGCACGTAGACGAAGAAGGCCAGGCCGGTGGCGCCGGCCAGCAGGCGCGAGTACGAATCGCGCGACTGGCTGGCGATCCACAGGCAGCGCCCGATCACCACCAGGTACAGGGTCAGCACCAGGGCCACGCCCATCCAGCCGAATTCCTCGCTCAGCACCGAGAACGCGAAGTCGGTGGTCTGCTCGGGAATGAAGTTCAGGTGCGACTGCGAGCCTTCGCCCCAGCCCTTGCCATCGAAGCCGCCCGAACCGATCGCGATCTTCGACTGGATGATGTTCCAGCCCGCACCCAGCGCGTCCATCTCCGGGTCGAGGAACATCATGATGCGGTCCTTCTGGTACGGCCGCAGCAGCCAGAACCAGGCCAGCGGCGCGACCGCGGCCACGCCGCCCACGCCCAGGCCCACCCACCACCACGGCAGGCCGGCCAGCAGCAGCACGAACACGCCACTGGCGGCGATCAGCACGCCGGTACCGAAGTCCGGCTGCAGCATCACCAGGCCGGTCGGCACGCCGATGATGACCATCGCCACCAGCACGGTATTGAAGCGCGGCGGCAGCGGCATGCGGTGCAGGTACCAGGCCACCATCATCGGCAGGCTGACCTTCAGAAGCTCGGCCGGCTGCAGGTAGAAGAACTTCAGGTCCAGCCACTGCCGGCCGTACTTGCCGGTGCCCAGCACGAACACCGCCAGCAGCGGGATCATCGAGATCGCGTAGATGAGCGGGGTCGCCGAGCGGATGCGCAGGATCGGCACGCGCGAGATGCCCCACAGGGCGGCCATGCCGACCACGAAACGCGCGCCCTGCGCCATGACCAGGCTGTCGCCGCCGGCGCTCTTCAGCGTGGCCAGGCCGATCAGCATCAGCGCGCCGAGGGCCAGGCACAGCACCCAGTCCAGGGTGCTGAAGAAGCGGCGCAGCATGTCGCCGGCCCAGCGCAGGAAGTCACTCATCGTGCAGGCTCCGCGGGGGTCGAACGGGGGCTGGCGGGCAACGCGGCGGCGGGTGCGGCAGGCGCCCCCGGGCCCGGGGCGGGCGCCGGTTCCGGCGCGGGCATGCCGACCCACACCGGGTGCTCGCCCAGCTGCGCGGCGGCGCTGTCGCCGGCCGGACGCGCGTTGGCATCTTCATTGTCGAACGCGGTCACGCCGATGACGGTGGTGCCGCGCTCGGCGTCCAGCGGCTGCATGCCCTCGGGCATCTTGCCCAGCAGGTAGGCGTCGAACACCTTGCGCGCGATCGGCGCGGCGGCCGAACCACCGTAGCCACCGCCTTCGACGGCGATGGCCAGGGCGATGACCGGCTGCTCGACCGGCGCGAAGCCGACGAACAGTGCGCGGTGGCGCAGGTGCATCGGCAGGCTCTTCGGGTTCACCGCGGCCGTGCCCTTGCGGCTGACCACCTGCGCGGTACCGGTCTTGCCGGCCATGACGTACGGCGCGCCCACGGCCATGCGCGCGGCGCTGCCGCCGGGCTGCATCGTGGCCATCATGCCTTCGCGCACGGCCTGCACGTTGTTCGGGTTGGGGCTGACCGGCTTGCTCGGGCCCTGCTCGGTGGCGACCCAGTCGTGGTCGAAGCCGGCGCGCTGCTGGATGACCAGGTGCGGGGTGCGCAGCTGGCCATTGGCCAGCGCACTGACGCCGCGCGCCAACTGCAGCGGGGTGACCTTCCAGTCGCCCTGGCCGATGCTGATGTTGACGGTGTCGCCGGGGTACCAGGCTTCCTTGCGGCTTTTGCGCTTGTAGGCCGGCGACGGCAGGATGCCGCCGATCTCACCGGTCAGGTCGATGCCGGTCGGCTGGCCGAAGCCGTAGTACTCCATGTAATGGTCGAAGCGCTCGATGCCCAGGTCCAGCGCCAGCTTGTAGTAATAGGTGTTGACCGACTGCGCGATGGATTTGCGCAGATCCGTCCAGCCATGGCCGCCGCGGTGCGAATCGCCCCAGCCGCGCGAGGTGCCCGGCAGGTAGAACATGCCGGTGGACAGCACTTTGTCTTCCGGCCGGCGCACGCCCGAATCCAGGCCGGCCAGGCCGATCAGCGGCTTCAGGGTGGAACCGGGGGCGACGCCACCCAGCACCAGGCGGTTGAACTGCGGCCGCGACGGGTTGTCGTTCAGCGCCTTGAAATCGGCATGCGAGATGCCGTTGACGAACAGGTTGGGGTCGTACGACGGCAGGCTGACCATCGCCAGCACTTCACCGGTGCGCGGGTCCATCGCCACCGCCGACCCTTCCTGGTCACCGAAGGCGGCCACCAGCGCGCGCTGCAGGTCGGCATCGATGGACAGGCGCAGGTCGGCGCCGGACTGCGCGGCCACCCGGCCGATGGTACGGATGGCGCGGCCCTGCACGTTGGTCTCGACCTGCTCGTAGCCGACCTTGCCGCGCAGCTGCTGCTCGTAATAGCGCTCCAGGCCCGATTTGCCGATGTGGGTCAGCGCGGCGTTGCCCTCACCGAGGATCTCCAGGTCCTTGTCGTCCACGCGGCCGACGTAGCCGATGATGTGCGCGAACAGGTCGCCGTAGGGGTAGCGGCGGGTCAGGTAGGGTTCCAGCTCCACGCCGGGGAAACGCCAGCGGTCCACGGCGAAGCGCGCCATTTCCTCATCGGTCATGCGCAGCTTGAGGGTGACCGGCAGGAACTTGCGGCGCGCCTTGCGCGACTTGTTGAACGCTTCCAGCTCTTCAGGGCTGATGCTGATGATCTTCGCCAGCCCGTCCAGGGTGGCGTCCATGTCCTTGACCTTGTCCGGGGTCACATCCAGGCGGAAGGCCGGCACGTTCTCGGCCAGCAGGCGGCCGTTGCGGTCGTAGATCATGCCGCGCCCGGGCACGACCGGCCGCGGCTTGATGCGGTTGGCCTCCGAGCGCGTGGCGTAGATGTCGTGGTCCAGCACCTGCAGCTTGAAGTACCAGCCGCCCAGGCCCAGCAGGCAGACCAGCACGCCGAGGAAGCCCAGCGCCGCGCGGCGGCGGAACTGTTCGGCTTCGGCGTGCGGGTTCTTGACCTGGCGACGCGGGATCATGGCTCAGCGCCCGCGCTTGCCGAAACGCACGGCGTCGAGCAGCACGAACACCAGCGGCCACAGGCCCATGCCCAGCAGCGGTGCCCACCAGTACGACCACGGCAGGGTCGGCTCACCCACCAGGATGTGCACCAGCGCGCTGACGATGCGGTCATTGAACAGCAGGCCGCCGATGGCCAGCATCTGCTGCGACATCGGGAAGAAGCGGATGCGGGCGCGGAAGCGCTGCAGGATGAAGGCCAGCATGACCAGGCGCATGGCCTGTTCGCCGAGCACGCCGCCATACAGCAGGTCGGCGATGACGCCGCTGGTGAAGGCGATGCCCAGGCCCACGCGCTCGGGGGCCTCGATGACCCAGTACGCCAGCACCAGCGCCAGCCAGTACGGGCGCAGCGGCTGCAGCAGCGCGGGCAGCGGCAGCAGGCCCAGCAGCAGGGCCACGACCAGGCTGGCCGGCAGCACCCAGGGGTTGTCGCGCAGGCGGCTCATCGTGCGGGCTCCTGCGGGGCGGGTGTTTGCGGTTGCGGTTGCCGGCCAGCGGCCGGCACTACCGGGGAGCTGGCTGGGGCAGAGCCCCCCTCTTGTTGAGGGGGGCGCGCCGACGGCGCGGGGGTAAGGTGGGATGCCCCCCCGGCAGCCTGGTTTGCCAAAGGCAAACTTGGCTGAGGCAATTCGCCTGCCGCAGGCAAGCGAATTGCCGCACCCGGGCGCAGCAGCAGTACGTCGCGGCCGCGGTCGAGCTGGGCGGCAGGCTTCATTTCGCCCACCAGGAAGGCGTGGGTGTCGTCGGGGCGCAGCGCGGTGATGGTGCCGACCGGGAAGCCCGGCGGGAACCGCCCGCCCAGGCCGGAGGTGACGATCTCATCGCCCACTTCCACGCCCGCGCTCAACGGAATGTCGCGCAGCTGCAAGGTGTCGCCGCGGCCGTAGACGATCAGGCGCACGCCGTTGCGGGCCACGGTCACCGGCACGGCATGGTCCGGGTCGGTCAGCAGCAGCACGGTGGAGGTGCCACCGGTGGTGCTGATCACCTGCCCCATCAGGCCACCGGCATCGATCACCGCCTGCCCCACGTGCACGCCGTCGCGGCTGCCGGCATCGAGCACCAAACGCTGCTTGACCGGGTCCAAGTCGATATCGAGGATCGGCGCCAGCTGCACGTCCAGGCCACTGCGCTCGGCCACGTTCAGCAGTTCGCGCAGCTGGGCGTTGTCCAGCGCGGCGGTCTGCAGGCGGGTCAGGCGCGCATTGGCCAGCAGCAGCTGGTTGCGCAGCTCGCGGGTCTCGGCCACCAGCTGGCCATGGCTGGCGGCGTTGTCGCGCACCTGGTTGCTGAGCTTGCCGGGCAGGCCGGCCAGCGCCCACACCGGCTGCACCAGCGTGTCGGCCTGGGCGCGCACGCGCGCCAGCCAGCCGGCCTGGTCGTCCAGCACGATCAGGATGATGGCCATGGCCAGGTAGGCGAGCAGTCGCAACGGACTGGCGGCGTCACCGGATCGGGAGGCTACGGGAGGACCGGCGTAAGGCGGCACGGCAACAGTTCAACCAGCAAAGGGCGAAGGGGAAACACGGCGGCGCCCCACCGGTGCTGGCCCGCAGCAGCGGGCCACACCCCGGAAGGGCGCTGCAGGAACGACCAGGCGGCAGGCCTCAGTCCGGCGCAAAGAACTCGTTGCCGTGCATGTCGACCAGTTCCAGCGCACGACCGCCACCGCGGGCCACGCAGGTCAGCGGGTCGTCGGCCACCTGCACGTGCAGGCCGGTTTCCTCGGAGATCAGGCGGTCCAGGTCGCGCAGCAGGGCGCCACCACCGGTCAGCACGATGCCGCGCTCGGCGACGTCGGCGCACAGTTCCGGCGGGGTCTGTTCCAGGGCCAGCTTGACCGCGCTGACGATGCCCGACAGCGGCTCGTGCAGGGCCTCCAGCACTTCGTTGGAGCTGATCTTGATCATCTTCGGCACGCCCTCGGCGAGGTTGCGGCCGGAGATTTCCATCTCGATCACTTCCGCCTGCGGGTAGGCGCAGCCCAGCTCGACCTTGATGCGCTCGGCGGTGGCTTCACCGATCAGCATGCCGTGGTTGCGGCGCACGTAATTGGTGATCGACTCGTCGAAGCGGTCGCCACCGATACGCACCGAGGCCGAATAGACGATGCCGTTCAGCGAGATCACCGCCACTTCGGTGGTACCGCCGCCGATGTCGATGACCATCGAACCACGCGCTTCCGTGACCGGCATGCCGGCGCCGATTGCGGCGGCCATGGGCTCTTCGATCAGGAACACGTCGCGGGCACCGGCTTCCTCGGCCGACTCACGGATGGCGCGGCGCTCGACCTGGGTCGAACCGGCCGGCACGCAGACCAGCACGCGCGGGCTCGGGCGCAGCACGCGGGACTTGTGCACCTTCTTGATGAAGTGCTTGAGCATCGCCTCGGTGTAGGTGAAGTCGGCGATGACGCCGTCCTTCATCGGGCGGATGGTGGTGATGTGGCCCGGGGTACGGCCCAGCATCTGCTTGGCTTCGGCGCCTACGGCTGCCACCGAGCGGGTGCCACCGATGGCACGGTCCTGGCGCACGGCCACGACCGACGGCTCGTTCAGAACGATACCCTGCCCACGCACGTAAATAAGGGTGTTGGCCGTGCCCAGGTCGATGGACAGGTCGTTGGAGAACATGCCACGGAGTTTCTTGAACATCTGAGGAAGGAGTCCTGAGGGGTGTCGTGCCCGCCGCGGGATGGCGAAAAAATGGGCAGAATTCGAGGCCGACAAGCCTAGCAACCCGCTCCCCGGCGAGCAAGGAAAAAACTAGCTGAACCCGCGACTTGGCTGGGTTTCGGCCTGATCGGGCATCACCCGGTTCTGGCCCTGAGCGGCACCAGCAGGTAACCTTTGCGCCGTCGGGCGCCCAAGGGCGCCATTTGCTTGCTGGCCGACGCCGGCTGGCCACCCCCAAAATTCACCGCATAGGCTTACATCGATGTCCGCTCTGATCTGTGGTTCTCTTGCCTTCGACACCATCATGGTGTTCCCGGACCAGTTCAAGAATCACATCCTCCCGGACAAGGTGCACATCCTGAACGTGTCCTTCCTGGTCCCGCGCATGCGTCGCGAACTGGGCGGCTGCGCCGGCAATATCGCCTACAACCTGAAGCTGCTGGGCGGCAGCCCGATCCCGATGGGCACCGTCGGCCAGGATTTCGCTCCGTACCGTGAGCACTTCGAGCGCATGGACATCGACCTGAGCCAGGTCCGCGTGCTGGAAGACATGTTCACCCCGCAGTGCTTCATCACCACCGACCACGACAACAACCAGATCACCGCGTTCCATCCGGGCGCGATGATGCGTTCGCACGAGAACCACGTGAAGGACGTGCCGGGCGTCACCTTCGGCATCGTCGCGCCGGACGGCCGTGACGGCATGATCCAGAACGCGGCCGAGTTCCTGGAATGCGGCATCCCCTTCATCTTCGACCCGGGCCAGGCGCTGCCGCTGTTCAACGGCCCGGAGCTGCGCGATTTCATCGAGCAGGCCGACTACGTGGTGGTCAACGACTACGAGTCGAACCTGCTGCAGGAACGCACCGGCTGGGACGAGAAGCAGATCGTGAGCCGGGTGAAGGCCTACATCACCACCCGTGGCCCGAAGGGCGCGGTCATCCACACCCCGGAAAAGAGCTACGACATCCCGCCGGCGCACGAGCGCCGCGTGGTCGACCCGACCGGTTGTGGCGACGCCTTCCGCGCCGGCCTGATCTACGGCATCGAGAAGGGCTACGACTGGCTGACCATCGGCCGCATGGCCAACCTGATGGGCGCGCTGAAGGTCGAGCACCCGGGCACGCAGAACCAGCGCTTCACGTTTGAAGAGTTCCACGACCAGTTCAAGCAGCAGTTCGGTTACGCGCTGGGCGCGTAAGCCGAACTGCCCGCGCATCTCGATGCGCGATCGGGAACTGCTCTGGTAGGTGTCGACCTTGGTCGACACTGCCGGCCAGCGGCCGGCACTACCCGCCGGGCATGGCCCGGCGCTACCCGTTCTGTTGCCAGGCGGCCAACAACGCGCGGCAATCGGCGAAATGCCAATCCGCGCGGCCCGGCCACGGGTTGTCGGGCAGGTTGACCAGCACGGTGCGCGCACCGGCGGCGCGGCCGCAGTCCAGGTCGTAGGCGTGGTCGCCCACCATCACCGCCGCGTCGGCACCGATGCCCCAGCGCCGCAGATGCTGCTGCACGCCGTCGGGTGACGGCTTCGGTACCGCTTCATCGCGGCCGATGATGCAGCGATCGTCAAACAGATCCCCTACCCCGATCGCATCCAGCGTCAGCTTGGCCAGCGCATGGTCGTTGCGGGTCAGGATGCCCAGCTGGCAACCGGCCGCTGCCAGCGCGCGCAGCAGCTCGACCGCGCCGGGCGCCGGCAGCGCGCCTTCGGCCAGGTCACGCTCGTGGGCCAGCAGCCAGGCATGCTTCCGCGCCGCCTCCGCACCCGGCAGGCCCGCCAGGTGCACGAGGATGTCCGCGCTGGGCGGGATGCCCAGCTCGCGCTTGATGCGCTCGAAATCATGCATGGCCACGGTCAGCGTGCCATCCATGTCGAACACCCAGTGGCGCACGGCCGACAGCGCCGGCGCGACCACGGCGGTGGCCGTCACTTCCACCACTGCGGCATGCGGCTGGTGTCCACGCCACCGGTCTCAAACACCGCGGTGCGGGTGCCACCGGCCTTCACCGGGAACTCGATGCTGATCGACTTGCCCTTCTGCGCCAGCTTCCACAGCGCCTTCTGGTCGGTGATGAACATGGCGATGGCCTCATCGGTCTTCGGTCGCCAGGCCGCCATCGAGATCGGCTTGCCATCGTCCACGGTCACCTTCACCGTGCACTGCGGGCAGCGGAAATCACCGGCCTGCAGCACCAGGTAGGCATGCCGCTTCCATTCGGGATGGTCGCGGAACACCAGCTGCACCGGCTTGGCGCCGCTGCCGTCCACGTCCACCCGTTCCTTGCTGTAGATGGTGGCCGAGACCTGCTTGCCCTTGCTGCCAACCGGAATCTCGTTGTACTGCCACAGCGCCTGCATGCGGCGCAGGTCGCGCGCGGCATCGCCCTTGGCCTTCACTTCATCGAAGCCGGCAGCGATGCGCTCGGCCGCGGCGGTGTCCTTGTACTGGTCCAGCAGCGAACCGCCGTGGATGCGCGCGCGTTCCCAGTCCTGCGCGGCCACGGCTGCGTCGTACTGCTTGGCGACGTCCTCGGCCTTGGCTTCCTTCTGCGCCTGCACGGCGGCAGCGGCGGCTTCCTGCGCCTTGCGCTCTTCCTCGGGGTTGCTGCAGGCGGCCAGGGCCAGGGCGCAGGCGGTGATCAGGATCAGTCGTTTCATGCGGAAGTCCTTTGCGGGTGCCTTTCTGTAGAGTCATGCTCGACTGGCCGTCTGTAGAGTCGAGCCATGCTCGACTGGCCGTCCAACAGCAGTCGAGCATGGCTCGACTCTACAAAAAAGCGCCGGGGGATGCCCGGCGCGTTTTTCTTACTTGGCTTCAGCCTTGGCCAGCAGATCCTGGACCGAGGCGGTGGTGATCGGGTGGTAGCCCGGCTTGGCCTTCTCGAAGGCCTGCTTGGCCAGCTCCAGACCCTTCGGGGTCTTCACCAGTTCGGCGTAGATCGGCATGATCAGCTTGCGACGGCCGACACGCTCGATGAACGCCGCCGCCGCGTCATTGGCCTGCTCGTAGCCGCTGCGGATGGCCAGCGGGTACCAGCGCATGGCGATTTCGCCGTTGGCGGTGCCGGTGAAGTGGTACGCCTTGTCCAGCGCGGCCAGCTTGTCCAGCGGCAGGGTGGTGCCCAGGCCGTCGATGAAGCGGACCCATTCCTGGGTGCCCCACTCGGCGGTGACCTGGTTGGCCGGCAGGCTGCCCGCACCGGAGAACGCGATGCGCGCGGCATCGACGCTGCTGAAGTTGCGCGACTGTGCCTTGGTGGCGAACGACGGGATGCCCGGCTCGTCCAGCCATGCCTTCAGCTCGGCCTCGCTCACCGCCGAGGGGTTCTTCGGCAGCAGGTTCTTCTTCAGGTAGTCGACGAACTGGTCGGTGTTGGCGCTCTGGAAGGCATGGTCATCGAACCAGCCACGCAGGAACGGATCGAAGGTCTCGCGGCCGAAGCGCTGTTCCAGGAACTCCAGGAACCACGAACCCTTGACGTAGGCGACCTGGCTCAGGGCTTCGTCGGGGTCACGCTCGTTCAGCGGCGGCAGGGCCAGGGCCTGGTCGGCCGGGCTCATGTCCTTCACTTCGGCCAGCAGGTCGGTCTGGTCGATCTGCTTCTCCATCTCGGCCATCTCCTTGCCGTACAGGGCTTCGGTGATGCGGCCCTGGACGTAGGTGGTGAAGCCTTCATTGAGCCAGATGTCCTTCCAGCTGGCATTGGTCACCAGGTTGCCCGACCAGCTGTGCGCCAGTTCGTGGGCGACCAGCGAGACCAGCGACTTGTCGCCGACGATCACGGTCGGGGTGGCGAAGGTCAGGCGCGGGTTCTCCATGCCGCCGAACGGGAACGACGGCGGCAGCACCAGCATGTCGTAGCGGCCCCAGCGGTATTCGCCGTACAGCTTTTCGGCGGCACCGATCATCTTCTCGGTGTCTTCGAATTCCTTGGCGGCCTTGTTGACCATGGTCGGCTCGGCCCAGACGCCGGAGCGGCCGGAAATCGGCTCGAACACCAGGTCACCGGCGGCGATGGCCAGCAGGTAGGACGGGATCGGCTGCGGCATCTTGAAGGTGTAGTCACCGTCACGCGCGGCCTTCGGGTCGTTGTCGGCGCTCATCAGCACCATCACGTCCGGGCGCGAGGTCACGTGCGCGCTGTAGGTGAAGCGCACGCTCGGGGTGTCCTGCAGCGGCACCCAGGAACGGGCGTGGATGGCCTGCGACTGGCTGAACATGAAGGGCAGCTTCTTGCCCTCGGTCATCGACGGCTCCAGCCACTGCAGGCCCGAGGCGGTCGGTGCGGTGTGATAGGTCACTTCGACCTTGGCCGGCTGTTCCGGCGCTTCGATGGTCAGCTTGCTGCCGAACACCTTGTCGACCGGGGCCAGGGCGAACTTCAGTTCGCTGCGTGCGCCATCGGCGCCGATGGCCTCGACCTTGGACACGCTCAGCTCACGGGTGTCGAGCACCAGCTGCTGGGCGTCCTTCTGCTTCCATTCCAGGGTGTAGGTCGCGGTGCCGCCGATCTGCTTCTGGTCGAAGTCCAGCTTCAGATCCAGCGCGATGTCCTTGATGACGACCTTGTCCGGCTCGGCGTACGAGCTTTCGTCGTGGCTGCGGTTCTCGGCGTTCACGGGGGCGGCGGGGGCCTTTTCGGCAGTCGGGGCGGCGGCGGGCGCGGCCGCCTCCTGGGAGCAGCCGGCGGCCAGGGCCACGGCCAGCGGAAGGAGCATCAGCGGATTACGCATGAATCGGGACCGTTACGGGGATCAAACCCCAATGGTACCTCTCCCTCGCCCCGGACGCGTTGCGCGATGCGGGGTAAGGCCGGCACTACCGGAAACCCGGGCTTACAGCTTGTAGCCGGAGTGGATCGAGACGATGCCGCCGGTCAGGTTCTTGTAGTGACAGCGCTCGAAACCGGCCTGCCCCATCATCGCCTTCAGCTCTTCCTGCGGCGGATGCTTGCGGATGCTCTCGGCCAGATACTGGTAGCTGTCCGAATCGTTGGCGAACAGCTTGCCCAGCTTCGGCAGGATCCTGAACGAGTGGAAGTCGTAGATCGGCTTGAACCAGTCGGCGGTGACTTCGGAGAACTCCAGCACGCGGGCCTGGCCGCCCACCTTCAGCACGCGGTACATCTCGCGCAGGCCGGCGTCCTTGTCGGTCACGTTGCGCAGGCCGAAGGCGATGGTCACCAGGTCGAAACTGTTGTCCGGGAACGGCAGGGCTTCGGCGTTGCACTGCACGTAGTCCAGGCCGAGCACCAGGCCGCGGTTGGTCAGGCGGTCACGGCCGACCGACAGCATGCCGGCGTTGATGTCGCCCAGCACCACCGACCCTTCGGCGCCCACGCGCTCCTTCAGCAGGGCGGCGATGTCGCCGGTGCCGCCGGCCAGGTCGAGCACGCGGTCACCCGGCTTCACCTGCGCGGTGGCTACGTAATAGCGCTTCCAGGCCCGGTGCACGCCGAGGCTCATCAGGTCGTTCATCAGGTCGTAGCTGCGCGCGACCGAGGTGAACACCTCGCCGACAAGCTTCTGCTTGTCCTTGGCGGCCACGTCGCGGAACCCGAAATGGGTGGTACCGGATTTGTAGGGGGATTCGCTCATGCCGCTGATTATCGCACCGCCGGGGCCGCTGCGGGGTAACCGGGCCTTATCATGGCGGCCCATGACCCACCGGAGCCCCGCATGATCACCACGCCCGACTACCAGGCCCTGCTGCAGACCGCCATCGCCGAAGCCCGACAGGGCCTGGCCGAGGGCGGCGTGCCGATCGGCGCGGCGCTGTATCACAACGATGGCCGCCTGCTCGGCTGCGGCCACAACCGCCGCGTGCAGGAAGGCGACCCGTCCGTGCACGGCGAAACCGATGCCTTCCGCAAGGCCGGCCGCCAGCGCCGTTACCAGGACACCATCATGGTCACCACCCTGGCCCCGTGCTGGTACTGCTCGGGCCTGGTGCGCCAGTTCAACATCGGCACCGTGGTGGTGGGCGAATCGCGCACCTTCCAGGGCGGCATCGACTGGCTGCGCGAGAACGGCGTCAACGTAATCGACCTGGACAGTCAGGAATGCGTGGACCTGCTGGGCGGCTTCATTGCGCAACATCCGGACATCTGGAACGAAGACATCGGCGAATAAGCACCTCGTCCCCGTTCCGCGCATAGCTACATGAACGCTTCAGAGCCGGCACAGCCTTGTGCCGGCGGTGCCTTGTGGCACATCCAACCCAGGCATTCCCCGTGAATGCGCGCGCCGCCCCGCGCAGTGCTGACATGTTCATCACAGGCCGCGGGTAACGTGTGGCCTTACCCGGCACATCGAGAAGTCCGCAGTGCGGACTGCCTGCATCCAGACGCGATGCCTGCCGTCCCCCCCCGAGCGGCTCCTGCCTTCAACGCCACCTCCCCCATCCATTGCCACCGCGCGGTGGCGACACCGACTGCACGTCGCGCTGACGTAGCTTGCACTGACTGTTACGCGACACTGCGGTTCCGACGCTTCATCCAACCCAACTGAATTGGAATGACATGCACGCTGAAGTCCCCACCATCCCGCCGGTCATCGACGTAGACGCCGAACTGGATCATTGGCGCCGGCAGCACGCTGAGGGTGCCCTCCCGCACAACTCGTTCGGCTCATATGTTCCCTGGATCAAGTTCGCGTGTGATTCATTGATCACCCAGCCGCGCGCGAGCAATGCCGAGCGCGACGAAGCATTCCAGACCCAGTACGCCCTCCAGATCATGCCGCGCCTGACCGAATCGCAGGCCCGCGAATTCGTCGACCGCTGCTGGCAGCACGTCTACCAGACCAGCCGCGTTCGCCTGCAGGACGCCCCGCGCCTCCGCGCCTGAGTTCCGCCGCGGCTGCACGGCCCCTGCACGGGTGGCTGCCGATCATCTTCGTCACTTGAGTGGAACGACGACGATGAGAGCAAGAACCCTGTTCAATACGATCGCCAAGAAGGCCGCGGCCGCCACCGGCTCGCCGTGGACCTTCCTGGCCGCGGTGGCGATCGTGGTGGTGTGGGGCATAAGCGGCCCCCTCTTCGGCTTCAACGATACCTGGCAGCTGGTGATCAACACCGGCACCACCATCATCACCTTCCTGATGGTGTTCCTGATCCAGCACACGCAGAACTCGGATACGGCGGCGATGCAGATCAAGCTGGACGAGCTGATCCGCGCCACGGCCGAGGCCAACAACGAGCTGCTGGACCTGGAAGAAATGGACGAGCAGCGGTTGGAGGAAATCCGCGCCGAGTACGAGCGCATGGCCCGCGAAGCCGGCGACGCGCTGGCCCGGGTACGTTCCTGCCGCGCGGCGCCGCGCGATGATGAGGCGGTCTGACACCAGACCGTAGCGCCGGGCCCTGCCCGGGGAGCGCGGCAGCGCGGCCTGTGACCGACGCCATGAACCACCACGCCCTGGTAGCGCCGGGCCATGCCCGGCGAGCGCGGCGGCGCGGCCTGTGTCCGACGCCATGAACCACCACGCCCTGGTAGCGCCGGGCCATGCCCGGCGAGCGCGCGGCGCGGCCTGTGTCCGATGCCATGAACGCCCGAAGGAAGCCGCCGGGCATGGCCCGGCGCTACCGACCCGGCGCCGCGCGGCAGAACCTCACAGGGGGCCAAGGTATCCGCCGATAGGTGGATTCAGAGCGCATTCCCAGACTGGCCCAATGTCCAGCCG
>JAAIGF010284489.1_pt1 | contig 29628 bp, 19 predicted proteins | sample 6487441 | NCBI WGS metagenome assembly JAAIGF01 (sample SAMN13974129, study PRJNA590717) | phyllosphere metagenome | biome: pepper field; feature: multiple bacterial spot infested pepper fields; material: pepper leaves; isolation source: leaves from pepper fields | host: Capsicum annuum ... | reverse complement strand
GGCAAGGTGAAGAAGACCCTTTCTCCGACACTCTACGACCGCGTGATGGCCTTGGTCAGTAGCATGGTCAAAAGAGCCGCCCCCCACATTACGCATCTGATTGTTGACGCGCCCCTTCGGATGGCCGGTCGTGCCTGGCGGGAGATATCGAGAGCGTTCGCGGCGGCCGCCGCTGAAACATCGGTTGGCAAGAAGAGTGAGGTGAAAAGTCTCGTGGTTGGAAGCGGAAACTCGCTCCAGCTGGCTGGAGCTGGCGAGGCTGCAGATACGCGCGTCAAACTCCATCTATGGACCAACCAGACGGAAGAACAACTGCGCGCGCTCTCATCGACGGCTCAGTCGGGCCAGTCGGTAGCGAGCGCCCGACCTGCACCGGGATCGACGGGGAGTATGGGGGCCGGGGCTGCTGCTATGCCCATTTCAATGGGATCAAGTGGCCTGATGAGCCTTGCTTCGCTCACGCCCAAGGTGATTGCCGATGTGCCGACCGTCATGAGTGCAGGCGCAGGCATCCTCCAGGCAATGGAGCTTGCCAAGGCATGGAAGACAATGGAGGTAGGAGCGGCGAAAGAGCGTAGGGACGCAATTTTCAGCTTCTTTTCGGCAGGGCTTGGCGTTGTTTCTGCATTTGTTGATGTTGCGAAAATTTCTGCGCAAGCTTCCCTCAAGATGACGCTTGTCAAACGGCTGGAATCTATCGTCGCCTTATTTGCAGCGATTGGATCTTTTATTGACGCAACACAAAGTTTTATTAAAGCAGTCAACGACATTGACAATGGCCGGCGCGCGGCTGCGGCCGTTCATGTGCTTCAGGGGGTCTCGTTCTTTGTCGGTGGAGTGCTCTTCAGTATATATGCTGCATCTCTGCTGATTCAGGCACTGGGTGTAGGCACATCTTGGTTGGGCTGGGGGATTATCCTTGTCATTATAGGGATGGCCTTGGGATTTGTTGCTTCGCTGCTCATGACTCATCCTATGGAGGACTGGGCAGCCAGAACCATTTGGGGTGATAGTCTTGCAGCACGCTGGACAACTTCTGATATCGAATTGCAGGGGTTGAATAAGGTTCTTCTCGGCATCGAGGTGGACGCGCAGTATAGAAGTTCCCTTAGCTGGAAAAATCTGACTTCCATCGATGATGTGGTCATAGGCGGCATGGTAAAGCGAATGACAGCTCATGACTCTAATTCCAGGTTCACCAGGGAATTCTTGATAAAGCTGAAGCTTGCTGAGCAAATCCGTAGTCGGCTCGGGATAGGTATTCGGGTTTGTGGGAAGGGGGCTTCCGAGCCCGAAATGGTATTCCTCTATTCAACGGATGGTGAGGGTAGGCCAGGGGAAAACTGGGGGGGTGGGATATCGAACGGAAAAGTTGACCATGCTGCGCTGGACGCGCTTACTGTATCTGGTAGCGTTGAGGTGGGTAGGTTCTCAGTGCTGACTATAGAGTTAGTAATTAAAGATGCCCTGTCAGATGGGGATGTCATTGTTCATGAAAGGATGTCGATTGAGTGACTAGTTCCTTGAAGAGAAACGGTTCGATTGAGATCGAGGAATGGAAAGGTGATGAGCCATTCTTTGACGTGGATTCTGCGAGGTTGCGCAGTAAAGGTAAGGGGCAGGTCGGTGTCTTTCAGCCTCGCCGAATACTGGGTAGTTCCAACGGATCCTCCGTTCACTCGAGTCCCTCCTCAGCTGAGTGTGTAATCTCTGCACACGAGAATGGGATTGTTGTGAGCTCTCTTCGTGGTTCCGCTAGTCCGGTTTTGCTTGCATGGTTTGGATTCTTGCCATCGATTGGCTTGATCCTGGTTGGCTGCTACGTTGTTTACCTGCTTATAAGGTTGGGTGCGGGTGCAGTTGATGATCCGGCGTTCACTCTGGTGCTCTTGTTTGCCGCCTCTGTATCCTTCTTTGTAGGTGCATGTGGGTTTAGCCTTCTTTTCCGTGTTCTAATTCTAATGCCGTCTGATTTTCCGGTTGTTTTTAATAAGAGATCCGGCGAAGTTTGGGTTGTTGTGCCAAAGATGCCTTCGTTTCTTCGAATGTTTGAGCTGCACCCTGTAAAGTTTGAATGCTACGGTTGGGCAAGTCTTAAGCCTCGCGTTTACAGATTCTTGGAGGTGACGCAGGGCGTGAGCTCTGCTCGGTGGACATACATTCTGACTCTGGTCTTCGGCCGAGAATCCGACCCTGGTCAGGTGGCATGCGAAATGAATATAGGCTTCAAGGGGTGGGGCGACGACTTCGAGCTATTGAGGCTATGGGAGCATATTCGTCGATATATGAATGACGATGGCCCTGCCTTGAGCGACGGAGACAAGTTCAAAACCTTCAGCACACGCCGGCTTCCTGATTTTCCGGATGAGGTCATGGCCGCATTGGGGCCAGCGCTTTCGGAGGTCGAGGCTCGAGCTATACAAAGAATGTAAAAGAAATCTATCGGGACGGTGGGTGCTGCCTAGGTTGATGGTTTTCCGTTGTGTGCTGGCGCTGTGTGTTTTCATGACGCTATATCTTTCATCTTGGCGTCTTCCTCTCCATGCGGGAGCCTCTCGGGAAGATGTATCCTGAATTATTCTAATAATGGTTAATGAGTGAGTGATTCATCAATAAGAGTCGGGACGGTCAAATTGGCGGAGTGGGGGGGTGAAGAACCCTACTTTGACGCCAAATTCGCGCATGCACGGAGTCAAGGTAAAGCCCAAGTTGGGGGTCGGGCAACCACGTAGAATACTTGATAGTTGCGTTTTTGAGTGGACTCACACCGTCCCGTCGTCATCGGGCTCGGTGATTGCGGCGTACGAGGGGGGGATTGTAGTTGGCGGTCTAAGGGGGGGGGGCGCTGGGTATTTCGGTTGTTGCGTGGTTTGGACTTTTGCCGGCATTGTGTTTGATTCTCGTTGGTGGATACTGTGCGTATGTCCTCTTTCATATCGGATGGGCAGCGATTGATAATGTTGAATTCACGTTTGGCGTGGTTTTTGCTGGCCTAGCTAGTGCGGCGTTTGGTGTCAGCTCTTTCAGCGTGCTGATCCGGGCTGATTCTCATGCCTTCGGATTTTCCGGTCATTTTCAATAGGAGTGCTCGGGAAGTATGGGTTGCTGTTCCAAAAAAGCCCTCGTTCGTCCGCATATTTGAACTTGCTCCAGTTATTTTTGAACGTCATGATTGGACGGCACTGAAGCCACGCACCTATCGAGTGCTTGAGGTGACGCCAGGAGCAGGCTCTGCCCGCTGGACCTACATCTTGACGCTGGTTTTCGGACAAAAGGATGATCCTAGAAAGGTCGCCCGGGAAATAAATATAGGTTTCAAGGGGTGGGGCGACGACTTCGAGTTCTTGGCGGTGCTGCAGGAATCATAGCGGGCGTCTTAACCATGGCTTATTCTGCGGATTTGTATGATCAAAAGGACGACGATGCGGCAATTCGAATGGCGTTTGCCGGAGTGCTACTGGCAGTTAGCGGTAGCGCTACGCTGATTGGCGGCGCTGGGAGTCTCGGTCTAGTATCGCTGTGGGGGGGGCGATTGTGTGGGCAATTGTCGCAGTCGGCGCAGCAGTTGTAGGTCTGTACTTCCTAGTGGCGGCTGAGGATAAGCGTGATAACCCTCTTTAGGTTTGGTTGAGGTCGTGCGTATTCGGTATAAAGCCTACATATTCGAATGCGGACGAGGAAATTCAGGTTGTTGAGAAACTGTTCGTAATTCCATTTGCTATTAACCTCATCTGGCGAAAGGGTAAGTCCGTCCTTGGCTTTAGTTTTGGCGGGACAGTAGACGTCACTATTGATGCGCCCGATATCATGCCAGGCCAAGGTTGGTTGAGCTACAGACTTTTGCTTGAGATGAGCGATGGCCGCATCCTGGAGGCATCGTCGGATCGGGCAATTAAATCGGATCTGCGAGAGGGTTTGGTCGACAAAAATAGAATTTCAGAAGGATTGGAGTATCAGAACCGTGGTTTGGCTTCGCCGACTAGTGGTGGAGCGACACTAAGAGAGAGCGATTCTGGCGGTGTGATGTGGCGAATTATCTACGTTTCGGATGGGTTGAAGAAAATAACCGTGATGGCGAAGATGTGGCCCGATAAGATAAATAATGCAGATCTTGTTTTGCCCTCCGCATCGGGTATGACGGAAAGTTTAACGGTTGGGGGTTGATCAGTAATGCATGAAGAGCACTTTTCCGGCGCGCAGCAGGTCGATATATTGAATATGGGTGCTCCAGTTCGGGGAAAGAGCGGAGCAATGTATCCATTGCTTCTGCACAGAGTCGAGGGAGGTGGACTCGACTTTGTACTTGACATCAACGAAGATGTACTGATTGCTGCGCCAGATGTTGCCGCGGTTTCGGCAGGGAAGGGAATAGCGATAATTTTACTTCTATCACTCATTCCTGTAGATGCCGCTATTATAAAATTGATTCCAAAAATGGCGTCGGCGGCGGGGGTGATCTCTATCCCTGTAGTTGTAATGGTTTTGGTGCTGCTTCTTAGTGTTGCGGTCGGAGTTAATGTGTTCAAGGCGGTTCGCGGTGGTAATCGAATCGAGCCACTCTTGCTGAACAGGCGGGACGGGACAGTGACGGTTTTCAACAAGGAAGGCGTGAGTACATACGATTGGGGTGTTCTTAAGCCTTTTATTCGTATTGTTCAGATTGTCCATGCTGCGGGCGGTGCAGTCACGTATCAGCTTATCCTCGCGGATGTAGACGAAGCTACTGGTGTTGTACGATCAGAATTCATCGCGGCGAAGGGGGACCTGATTGCCGCAGGAGTTGAACGTTACGGTTTCTTTAAACAGTTTATGGGTGGGTCCCATGAGGGCCTTCCCAAGTTCCAGCTCGTTTCGCCACACATGGACTGGGCGAAGCAATTGGCGGTGTGTATTTGGACAGGAGACATGCTCCGCCAGCGTTGGATGGGTGAAAAATCTTGGACGTTTTGGATGGCTATCTGCAACATGTTCTGGGTCATGTTGATTACACCGTTACAAGTCACAGAGTTGATTGGGGCTTGGATATCCAAGGGTCCATTTGGCTGGAAGGAAACAGGGCCATGGCCGCGTAGGTTCGAGAGTGTGTGGGGGAATTCTCCGCTGAAAGAGAAGGGCGGGCGCTATGCCGAGGTCACGAGTATGAGTAGAATTCTTCTGCTGGTGTCCATGACGCTTGGTGCAGTCGCTTGGATGGTGCCAATTGGTCTGTTTCTTAAAGTCGCGTTCCGATAGCAGGATGCTGTAATTCTTGCTCAGATCGCGGGCATTGACGATCCAGTGACCAGGCCGCTTCGCAAGACTCCGGCGGGTCGGCGCTCGAAGGGCAAGGCTATTGGCAACGCGCGCGAGTGCAACTAGGTCGATCTGTGTGAGAGTGCCTGGGTCCGCCATGGCGCCAAAATTGCGCATCCCCACTGGATGATTAAACGAAGGTTTGGCTATATCCAGGAGTGCTACTGGGGCTTCGCCGATAACACTGGCTGGGTTCTTAAACTGTTTACGCTCTCAAGCCTGTGGATGGTGCGCCAGTAATTGAGGCCGGCGTAGGGGCGGGCTTTGCAAGATGGCGCTAGCGGTGCTCAGGGGAAGGTCGAGCATGGCAATCCGCTACATCTGATTGCCAAAACCGACGTCCGCACTGGAGTTCAAAACTCGACAACGATTGCTCCGGTCATGCTTAAGTGTGGGAAAGGCGATTCCGTAGCAAATTGGAAATGCGATGCAGGATGATTCAACTGCGCCATCTACTGGGCTGAAGCTTCCCGAGAGGGATCGCCAAGCGTCTTCGCGAGCGTCCTCGCACGGCGGTGTCCTGATGTTTACGAGTATGGAGTATCTTTCGTCGATCAGATGAGTGCCATGCGCGGTTATGCCAGCAGCGGAGGTTGGGTTGGCCTATTCACCGTAGGATTTGGTCTTTACATCTCTTTTTTTGTAATGGGCTTCAGTTGGGTGACAGTTCTCGAGTTGGTTTTGCTCTTGGTTGTACTGGCGCTTATACAGAGCGACTGGGTCGGCTATCGAGCCGAGCCTGTTTTGTTTGATTGCCGCGCAAGGAAGGTCCACATATTCAAGTCAATTGGGCTTCCTTGGTGGCAGTGGTGCTGGAATATTTTGCGCGACCTCGTTGCGAAGTGCAGACTTATAATTGGGATTGCGTGAGCGCGGAGGTTGTCAGCTATACGATCTTTACCGGCCAAGTGCCTCGCCGGGAAGCAAGTCTGGTGCGTACGATCTCGGATCGCCCCGGTAGCCCGGTGGAAATCCAACGTGTTGGCGTTGGCCCGAGCTTTGGCTTTGGTAATCAGTCCGGCCCTGTAGAGCGCTGGGAGTACATACGCCGCATGATGGAGGGTGTCGGTCCCGTCTGGACGCCCGGCGAGTCGCGATATCAGGATTTTGCAGTAAGCCTGGGCGAGGCGTTGACGATTGCGCAGCCTCTGATCGGCCCAGGTTCCCATCAGTACTGGAAGAAGGGGCCGGCAAGGTTGCTGCTGGGTACGGCTAGCCTGATCGCGCTGCCCTTGACTGCGTACATCGGACTGAATCGCTACATCAGTTATCGGTTGCAGCGGAAGCCTCGATGGCCAGTTGAGGTCTTGCAATCAGTGGGGGCCGGTCCATTCACCGATGCGGTTCTGAGGCAGCGGCTCAGCCTGGAGAAGCCGGCTGGAACTGGAAAGAAGCGACCCAAGCGCTCGTCTTCAGTCTGACCAGAGCTTGGAGTTATCGTTGATGTACGGAAGCCGGTTGGCCTCCGCGACTGCACCGTGTCGCGCCCAGATGCGTTGGCGACCCAGGTGGTTGGATTAGACTTGTTGTCGAACTTCCCGCTTTTGATAGCTCCGTGCACGTCAAGCGCCTGGTTATTGGCTGGATGCCTTCCTGCGGGCTGCAGCCTCAACGCAAAGCGCTCGAAGGTCAAGACCATTGGTACTCGCGAGAGCGCAAGCAGGTCGATCGGTGGGAGAATGCCTGGGTGGGCCTTCGTGCCATAGTCGAGCCCAAGCCTGGCTACGGTAGCGCCAGAGCTGCTTCAAGTCGTCTTTCAGTACATAGGTCGTCAGCAGGGCCTTATTGGCCGCCAGCAGCTCCTTGAGCTTCACTCGTTGATCGGCCGGGACGTTCTGCCGGTTGCGCAGCAAGAGCCAGCGAGAGGTCTTCACCACACGCCGGGCAGGCTTGTCCTGGCGCAGCCTGTTGGCTTCATCCACGCGGCCCCGGTCGATGACCTCCCGGCCGTATTTGGCCACCACATGGAACAGGTCATAGACCACTTCGGCATTTGGGCATTGGGCTTTCACTTCCAGGTCGAATGCCGAATTCATGTCCATGGCGACCGCCTCGATGCGTTCGCAGCCGTCCTTTCCGAGTAGCTCAAAGAAGGGCCGTATGTCTGCGCGGCTGCGTCCTCGACCGACCCAAAGCACGCGCTTGCGTGATGGCTCGACCACCACGGTGGCGTAGCGATGCCCCTTTTGGATCGCAAACTCAGCCATCGCGATCACCCGGACGTCCGATAGGTCCACCGGAGCCAGCGTCCGCACCAGATGCCTGAAATCAAGTGCCTTGACCGTCTTCCAGTCCAGGCCATGCCACTTGGCGGTGGCATGGATGGAGGCCGTGGCACACATGCGTGCCACGCTCTGCGCCAGCAGTTGTGTTACCCGGGCATGTCGCTCCAGCCAATCCAGATGCTCCAGTTTCGGCCCGCAACGAGGACAGGCCAGCCGCTGGCGCTGGACTTCCAGCTCGACCGGCTCATCGAACACGGGTAGATCACGGACCCGCCGGAGCGTCTGGTCATGAATGGCCACCACCCACTTGCCACATCCGCTACAGCGTCGGCGGCGGCGTGAATCAGGCAGCAGCGAAAGCACCAGCCAAGTGACTCCGCCACGCACCTCCCGGCGCCATCCATCCAGGCGATACCCCGCCCAGCATCCCAGCAACGGCATACAATCCAGCTTGGCCACGGCCGGCTCCAGTTTGTAGTCTCGACAACCACAATCTAGCGGGTCGGCCGTGAGCCTCTCCCCTCAGATGGGAGAAGAACCCCAGGCGTTCCTGCGCGATCTCCGGTGCAGCCTCATCGATGAGCGCGTGGTTCAGCGCACCTTTGCCGTGGGCCATTACTTCGATGACGAGCAGGCGATCAAGGGACTCTGGGAGTTCGTCAGGCGCTACATGCAGCAAGGGCCGGCGGACGTGGTCGACACGATCGAGGGCCGGCAGATGAACCTTTCGGTCAATCTTTCCCTGCGCAACTGCTACCTGTTCGTGGTCGCCAGCCTTGGCCCAGCCATGCTGGGCGCCCGGTTCGTGCTGATGCCGCTGCTGCTGCCCCTGGTGCTGTGCCGCTGGCTGGTCCTGCGGTCCTGCCGCATGCCGGAATGGCCGCAATGGGTGGAGGATGCCTGCAAGGTCGACCCGAATGACGCGCTGAGACTGGCCGAGCCTGAGGTCATGGCGCGATCGCAGGCGGGTCGTCAGTCCATCTGACCGTGAGAGCCGAGCAGGGCTCGACTCTACGGTTCTCGCTTACATCGCCGGGCAGGCCGGATCCTTCCCGCTCACCGCTGCGCAGATGCGGCGGCGGCAGTCCACGCCCCTCAGCGAGGTCGGGCTGGGGCAGCTGCGAAGCTGTGCCTGGATGCTCGACTCGGTCGATGCGGGCTTCTTGCTGGCCACGCGCTCGAACGCGGCACGCTCATCCTCGGTGCGCTTGCGCTGATCGGCTCCAATCTGCGCAATCAGTTCGTCCATGGTCTGCGGTCGGGAACTGACCTTGTCCTTGGCCTTCGATTTTTCCGTGTCGTCTTCGTTGATGATGCCAAGCAGGGTGCCGAGCAGGTTGTCATCGCTCTGGCCCTTGCTGCCGGGGTGGGTTACTGCGCGAGCGCTGCGGGCGGCCTGCGGTGTGCCACGTGCGCCGGTGGCCGGTGGCGCTGCAGCCGATGCGGCTGCCGGTGCCGTGGTCACCGCATCGGTCGGTGCAACTGCAGCATTCCTCAGCGGGGCACCCGCGGCGGCGGCATCGCTGCCTGCAGGTGCATCAACAATCATGGCAGCACCGTCATGCGGAGCGTCGGCAAAGAGCTCCGGATGCCCGTGGGACCGCACCGGGTCCGGGGTCAGCGCGACCGCGTCGGATTCGTTGTAGCCGCCGCTGCCTGGAAGCCCCCAAGCTGCCAGGCCGGTGATGGCGGCAATTGCCAGAGCGCTCCCGAGCCATAGTCCGATGCGACGGTTGCTGCCGGAGCGTGCGCGTGAAGCACGCGTGGACGTGGTGGCCTTTCGACCTTCCATGTCTGCGAGGATTCGGCCCGAAGCCTGTATCTGGCCCTTTGCCTGTGCTCCCCCTGAGAGCAGACTTGGCCGATTGATTCCGCCACTATTCAAGTGCATCCAGCCCCTGGTGTGAGTCGGCATTTGCCGAAACGAATCTCCGCATTTTTCAGTGAAGGAAGACGGGGCGTCAACCAGATCACATGTCAGGGAGGGCGGGTGGCACCCATCGTAGTTACGGCCATTGCCGTTGTAGTGCTGGTGGCCGGTGTTTGCTGGGTCCTGCTGTTCCCGGAAAGCGTCGAGTCGCTCCGGTTGATGCTGTGCCGTTTCCGTCGCAAGCCGGACCGTGTCGGTGGCCAGCTCGCTGATGGTGTGTCGCGCGTGTGCAGAAGCGTTCGTGACGAGGGGGGCGCGACGTTGAGCGCAATTTGGCGCAATTGGCCAATCCTGGCGATTGCCGCAGCGGCGCTTTTGATTCCACCGGCTGCGATATTGGTGACACGAAAGACAATAGTTCTGCACGATTTTCGAGGCGAAGATTTCGCGGAGTCGGGTTCGATGGTCGCGCAGCTGTTGCGCGGTGAGCGCCTGGCGCCGCCTCCACCACCACCACCGGAAATTTTCGCCACTGCAGAAGTGCGGCGGGTGCGTCCGGAGATCGTCACGGCCGACCGAAAATGGGACCAGATTGACCGCGACCTGCAGCAGCGTGTGCTTGCCATCTACGAGGTCATGCTGCACAAATATGGCTATCAGATGGTGCTGATTGAAGGCTATCGCAGCCCGCAGCGTCAGGCCGAGCTGATGGCCGCCGGCAAAGCGACGCGGGCAGGCGCCTGGCAGAGCTGCCATCAGTACGGTCTGGGCGTGGACAGCGCGCTCATGCGCGGTGGCAAGCTGCAGTGGGACATGAACGACGCTTGGACAAAGCGCGGGTACTTCCTTTACGGGGAGCTTGCCGAGCAGGCCGGGCTGGATTGGGGTGGCAACTGGCGCAGCATCAAGGACTATGTTCACCTCGAGATGACTGGACGCTGCCGCGCGGCACGCGCCGCCAAGCGAGAGGAGCTTTCAGGCCAAGGGTCTTAGTGCTTCTGTGGCGATGGTGCCGCTTCGGTGACGATCAAGATCGTCGCGTCCGTGGTGATGGAAGGCTGGATTACATGCAATCAAGGAGTGTGATGGATGACACGACCGTTTATCGTCGTCGGTGACAAGCTGAGCCACGGTGGCAGCGTGATTGCTGGCACCGGTCAGACCGACATCAACGGAAAGGCCGTGGCGCGTGTGGGTGACCGCGCTACGTGTGCCATTCACGGGTCAACGACCATCGTCAGCGGTGATGCCACGGTGATCATCGACGGACAGCCGGTCGCGCGCGATGGCGACCGCACTGCGTGTGGAGCAACGCTGGTCGCTTCACAGGCCATGACGTATCTGCGCTGAGCGACGGTTGAGGGAGCATCGGATGGAGCACGGCAACTGATGGCCGGATGGTCGGGCAAGGTAGCGTCAGTGGCGATGCTGTTCGTTGCCACTTGGGGCGCGACGATATTTTACTGGCGCAGTAGCGGCACGGTACCTACGGGCATGCAGTTGCTCGCCTTTCTCGGGCTGCTGCCCATAGGGCTGAGCGGCGCAGGCTTCATGGTGCGCAGTGCCCTGCGGCGCGGTGTCGACAGCGCGTTTGCAGCCGCGGCCGCGATGGATGCGACGACGCCACAGCACGATGCGGCGACGCAGCCGGACGCGACGGTGCCAGCGTCGGTGGCTCTGCTGGCCGGTACCCTGAAGCTGGGAGTCGACCTGGAGCCGCTGGCACTGCTGGGTGTGGCGGCCGCGCCACCCCGTCCGTCGCTGGACGGCCGCTTCCGCGATAGCCACAACCTGCCCGTGCGGGTGAGCGCAGTGCCTGGCTTGGACGAACTGAACGTGCTGCCGGTCGGGCGGGATGGCATCGATACGGCTGCGCACGAGCGTCGCGCGATGGCCCTCTTGCAACCGGTATTGGAACAGCTGCTTGAGGCCACCTGTGCAGCGCTTCCGGAAATCGTCGAACCCGGGGACGTGGTGGTGGCCGGCCTGCGGCGCCGCGACGAGCAGCGGCTGGAGAGCGTGCTGACGATCGAACTGCTGGTGCCGTGTGGCTGGTCCGAGGCGATGCGACCGTGGATGCAGGAATGGCTCCTCGGGGAGGCGCGCAGGGCCGGCATCGACGCGCGCCGATTCGACGTGCGCATCACGATGTTGGACGAGGCGCGCGAGGTCTGGCAGCACGCGCAGCGCGTGATCGACTCCCTTTCTGCATCACGGGTACCCCGCTGGTACCTTCTGCTGGCCTCGGCATCGTACATCGATGCTGATGTGGTTTCGTCATGGCAGTCTGGTGGTGTACTCGCTACCGCAAAGAATCCCGATGGCCGAATACCGGGCGAGGGTGCAGCCGGTGTTCTTCTGGCGACCCTGGACCAGGGGCGTGAGGGTGATGGGCGACTGTGGCGGCCCCAGCTGGTGCGCGCCGAGCAGATGGTGGGGCAGCGCCCGGCGGAACAGCGCCGGGGGCTTGTCGCCCTGGCGATGCAATGGCAATCCGGGCTTGGCCCGGGGCGAGCGCCCGCTCAGTTCGTGCTGCACGATGCCGATCATCGCGGAGATCTGATGGTGGATGCGGCAGCGATCGCCGCTTCGCTGTCACCAGATCTGGAGTTCAGCCCGCAGAGCCTGGCCGTGGCAGTCAGTGCCGGCGAGCTTGGTCCAACCATGCCACTGGCACAGTTGGCGTTGGCCCATGCGCAGCTTCAGCGCAGTGCCGATCCAGTGCTGGTGTTGGGTGTGGCTGACAGCCAGCAGCGCGTGTTCGGTGCGGTTGATCCTCTTCTTTCCCTCAAGCCTGCGGCGTGTGCGTCGCTGGCTTCCTGACCCCCGGACCCCCCCGTATGAGTTTGAGCAGTTTCAGCTACTACCTGCGTGACTACCGCCTCTGGCTGATGATTGGCCTGATCGGTGCCGTGGCACTGGCCCGATACGGTGAGGCCGAGGCGCGGCAGGTCGGGATCTGGGGGGCGATGGTGCTGGGCGGCTTGCTGGTGCTGGCGCTGCTGGTGTGGATCATCAAGAGGTTCCTGGCCCACCGCGCCGCCAAGCGCGTGGAGGCGATGGTGGAGGGTGAGGCGGACAGGGCGCTGGCGGGTGCGCAATCAGCGCAGCGGGCCGACACCGAGGCTCTGCGCACGCGCATGATGGATGCAGTCAAGCAGATCAAGTCGTCGCGGATGGGCGTGCTGAAGGGAAGCGCAGCACTGTACGAACTGCCTTGGTACGTGATCATCGGCAATCCAGCCGCAGGCAAGAGCACGGCGATCCTCAACTCCGGCCTGCAGTTTCCGTTCGAGGACAACCGCAGCAACGTTGTGCAGGGCATCGGTGGGACGCGCAACTGCGACTGGTATTTCTCTGCCAATGGCATCGTGCTGGATACTGCCGGCCGCTATTCGGTCAGCGTCGAAGACCGCATGGAATGGCTGACCTTTCTGAGCCTGTTGAGGAAGAGTCGCCCGCGTGCGCCAATCAACGGCGTGATCATCGCCGCCAGCCTGGCGGAGCTGTCTGGCAGCAAGCCGGAGTTCGCCATCGAGCTTGCCAAAAACCTGCGCCAGCGCGTGCAGGAAATCACCGAACGGCTGGAAATTTTCGCGCCGGTGTATGTGCTTTTCACCAAGGCCGATCTGGTGGCCGGCTTCACCGAGTTCTTCCAGAACCTTGATCCGGCCGAGCGCGAACATGTGTGGGGCGCGACGCTGCCTTTTGACGTTCAGCAGGGCGACGCGCTGAGTGCCTTCGACAGCCATTTCGATGAACTGGCTGAAGGCGTCAAGGAAATGAGTCTGACCCACATGGCGATGCGGTGTGGTCACGAAGTCTCGCCGGGCCTGCTCTCGCTGCCGCTTGAGTTTGTCGGCATCAAGCCGGTGCTGCGCACGTTCATCGCCACGCTGTTCGAAGACAATCCCTACCAGTTCAAACCGGTTTTCCGGGGCTTCTATTTCTCCAGCGCGCTGCAGGAGGGCCGTTCGGTGCACCATGCTTCCGAGCGTGTTGGTCGAGAGTTTGCATTGCAGCGCAGTTCGAGCGTGGACGAGACACCCGCTGGGCACACCGCCTTCTTCCTCAAAGACCTGTTTTGTAAAGTGATCTTTGCTGACAGGGAGCTGGTCCGACAGTACTCGAGCCCTCACCGGAACCGATTGCGTTACGCCGTGTTCCTCGGTGCTGTAAGTGTGCTGGCGCTGGCGCTGGGCTTGTGGACCTGGTCCTACACCACCAACGCGCAGCTGGTGGCCAACGCGACGAAGGACCTGGACCAGGCCGTGCGTGTGCAGAAGGACCGCATGGATCTGAAATCACGCATTGATGCGCTGCTGCTGCTGCAGGACCGTATGGAGCAGCTGGACCGCTATGCCAAGGAGGGTGGCATCACCACCCACCTGGGCCTGTACCAAGGTGCCGCCATCCGCGAGCACCTGCTGCGTGAGTACAACCACGGTATGCAGCAGGTGATGCTGGCACCGACCGTATCCAACCTGGAGAACTACCTGGGTCAGGTGGTCGCCGAGCGCGGCGAGCTGGGCCAGGGTAAGGGTACGGCCGTCGAGAGCGCGGTGCTGTACCAGAACGCATCGCCGACCAGCACCAACGACGCCTACAACGCGCTCAAGACCTACCTGATGCTGGGTAACCCGAAGTATGTGGAAGGCGCTCACCTGTCGCAGCAGTTGACCCTTTTCTGGCGCACCTGGCTGGAGGCCAACCGTGGGCAGATGAGCCGTGAAGAGATGGTGCGCGCCGCCGAGAAGCTGATGAACTACTACGTGGCGCAATCAGGCAGGCCCGGCTGGCCGCGCGTGCAGAACAAGGTCACTCTGGTGTCCGATACCCGCGAGGCGCTGGGTCAGGTGATGAAGGGGCAGCCCGCGATGGAGCGTGTGTATGCCCAGATCAAGGCGCGCGCCGGAGCCCGTTTCGGGACCACCACCGTGGACAACCTGATTGGCGTGGAACGCAACGGCGGCTTGATCAATGGCAGTTACGCAATATCCGGTGCGTTCTCGCGCAAGGCGTGGGAAGACTATGTGCGGGACGCGATCAAGGAAGCGGCCAACACGCAGCTGAACACCACCGATTGGGTGCTCGGAACCACCGAGCAGACTGATCTTTCGCTGGCGGGCAGCCCAGAGCATGTGTCGCAGGAGCTGGTCAACCTGTACAAGAGCGACTACGCGCGCGAGTGGATCAGGTTCGTACAGGGCCTCAGTGTGGCTGAATTCACTACCTTCGAGGAGGCCGTGTCGCGCATCGGCAAGCTGGGTGATGCGACCAGCTCCCCGCTGCGCATTCTGCTGGAGCGCATCAACGAGGAGACGGTGTGGGACAACCCGGTGGCACTCGTCCATTCGACGAAGGCACGCAAGGGCTTCGTGGCATGGTTCCAGCGCACCGTGCTGCGCAAGGATCCGGCCGTGACAGCCGCTGCGCAGCCAGTCGGCCCGATCGGCAAGGCGTTTGAGGGCATCGCGCGGCTGACCAGCTCGCGCGGTGACCAGCCGCCAATCATGACGGCATACTTCGAGACGCTGGCCAAGCTGCGCGCTCGCCTCAATGCCATCAAGAGCCAGGGGGAGATCGGCGTGGGTACCCGCAGGTTGATGCAGGACACGTTCAGCAACGAGGGATCCGAGTTGAGTGCAGGCCTGGCCATGGTCGACGAGCAGCTGCTGACAGGCCTGGACGAGAAGCAGCGTTCGGCTCTGCGGCCGCTGCTGCTGCGCCCGCTTACCCAGACCTTCAGTGCGCTCATCGCGCCGACCGAGGACGAAGTGAACAGGACCTGGAAGGCGCAGGTGTATGACCCGTTCAAAGCGCGCATCGGCCAGCAGCATCCGTTCAACTTGAACTCCGATGTTGATGCCGCTCCTGGCGACGTGGCGGCGGTGTTCGGTGCCACAGGCAGCATCGCGGCGTTCAACAAGGATGCATTGGGCTCGCTGGTTATCCAGCGCGGGCCTCTGCTGGAGAGTCGGCGCTGGGCAGGGCAGGGCGTGAACCTGTCGGCCGATCTGGTCGCCAACTATGGCAACTGGGTCAGCGGCGCGGCGATGGGTGTCGCCCAGGACGCGACGATCTTCGAGATCCTGCCCTCACCTGCAGCCGGTGCCCTTGAGTACACCATCGAAATCGATGGGCAGGTGCTGCTCTATCGCAATACGGCACCGCAATGGACCACGATGCAGTACCCGAACGCTGGTCAGGTGCCGGGCGTGAAGATTACCGCGGTCACCGGAGATGGCCGGTTGGTGGAGGTATTCAGCGCACCGGGGGCAAACGGTTTCAACCGGTTGATGGCCGAGGGTCAGTATGAGCGACTGGATGACTCCAGCCGTATTACGTGGACCGGCAGTGGCATTGGGGTGACAGTGGAAATGCGCATCGTGCGCCGAGCCGGTGGTGGCGATGAGGGTGGCGGTGACTGGCAGCGTGGCCTGCAGTTGCCCGAGCGCGTGGCGGGAGGAACCCCTGCTGCAGCGCCAGTTGCGCCCGCAGCGACGCTGGCTCCCGCCTCAGGAGGCGGGCAATGAGCCGTGTGGTAAGTGCAGGCGTGTCCTATTTCGGCAAGGTTCCCTCGCGCGGCGATTTTGTGCGCGCGGCCGACAACCACCAGTTGCTGGGCTGGCTCGACCGCTGGGCCGGCGAGAGCCTGGAGCTGCTGAGCCGGAGCCCGGACTGGAAGCGGCGCTACGACGAGGCGCCCGAGATCCACTATGCATTCCTCGGTTCGCGCAGCAGGATGGTGCTGTGCGGGCATTTCCTGCCCAGCCGGGACGCGTCCGAGCGGCGTTTTCCTCTGTTGTCGGCGCTGCACCTGGAAGCGCGCGATCCGCTGCCCTTCATCGGCCGCAGCCCGCTGGCGATGTCCAACGCCTGGTCGGGCCTTGCCCGCCTTGCCCGCCAGGCCTGCCAGGACAGCGATGCCACCCAAGCGCTGGCACAGTTGGCGGATGCTCGGTTCAGCATCAGCACCGATCCCGGTGACTACAACGGCAGTTTCCAGGATTTCATGGAGAACACCACGATCGCCGACCTCGAGCGGCGGTTGCGCGATTCAGGCCACGGTGACGTGCTACTGAGACAGGTGCTGCCTGCATTGGGGCTGCTGCTGCAGCCGGTGCTGAGCGGTGGCGATATCAGCATCGACAAGGCGCTGGTGTTCCCGCTCGTGGGCGACCCTGCCTACCGCCCACTGGTGGCCGCATTCTGGCTCGACCTGCTGTCCAGCTTCGTCGCCCGCGGCGACTTTGAACTGGCCGTGCTGATTCGCAACGACACGACGCCATGCATCATTGTCGGTTTCAACGGTGCCGACCGGTTGGTGCTGCGCGCGGTGCTCGATCCGGCAGGGGCAGGGGACTTCCTGATCCAAATCAAGCATTCGGAATGGGTCGACGACCACCTGCGTGGAGACTACAACCTCAATCGCCTTGGCAGCTTCCTGGACCGTGACGCTCTGGCCCTGGCCACCGCACGCAAGCTGTTCGGCGAGACATTCCTTGGAGCCTGATGATGCGCGTGTTGAACCCTCTCTATTTCATGCTGCCGCTCCTGCTCGCGGCTGTTCCTTTGGCCGCGCAGAACACCGCTGGCGGGGCGCCTGCGGCAGCAGAGCGGCCGGTGGTCATCGATGGTGTGGTGCCTGATCAGGCAACCAAGGCCAAGCTGTTGACAAGCCTGCGTGCGGTTTACGGCACCGACCGCGTGGTGGACCGGATTCAGGTGGAGATGATTGCGACTCCGCCGAACTGGGGGGACTACGTCTCGGGCATGATCAGCCCGGGCTTGAAGCGTGTCTCGCCCGGCAAGCTGGAAGTCAATGGGCAGTCAGTGCGCATTACCGGCGAGGTCGGAAACGAGGCGCTGCGCCAGCAGATCGCCAGCGACCTCAGCCTGGCCAGCAACACCAGCTACACGGTAACGAACGCACTGAAGGTGGGCTCCCAGCAGAACCTGCTGGATCAGACGCTGGCCAACCGTATCATTGAGTTCCAGAGTGGCAGCGCTCGCCTCGCGCCGTTCGGCATGGCCATCCTGGACCAGATGGTGGCCAGGATGGCGCAGATGCCCGACAGCCGGTTCCTCATCATCGGCCACACCGACAACGTAGGCCAGCGCGAATCAAATCTGACGCTGAGCCATGGGCGTGCGCAAGCGGTAAAGAACTACATGATGGCCAGAGGCATTCCGGGCAGCCACATGGACGTGCTGGGCAAGGGGCCAGACGAGCCGGTGGCCGACAACACCAACGACGAAGGCCGCGCCCGCAACCGTCGCATCGAATTCAAGATCCAGTAGACACGGAAGGATCGGCTCTTGCCCGATCCTTCCGTTGCAGGGGTCCCCGGGTGAATCGCTTAATCCTCCGGGGTCACACCCAGCATCTCTTCCATCTGCTGCAACGTTCCCTGGTCCTTGATGACCCGCTTGAGCCACACGTGCAAGGGCATTTCGCCCCAGCTCGCAGCCTTGTCCGCCAGGTAGGCAACCGGGCTGTGTGGTTCGGTGCGACGGAAGAACTCGGCAACCTGCCGTAACTGCTGCAAGGCTTCCTTTCGCGAGGCGGGTGGGGCGGACGGGCCGCGGCCAGTTGCGGCGATGTCGACGCCCGTGCGCTCATCCGTGAGTACGCTCTCGTCGGAGGCGTCGTCTGCCGCTCCGGTCTCGTCATCGATCAGCACACCCGCTTCGCGTGCGAAGCGCAGTACGGTGCGATGCAGATGTTCCAGCTGTTCGCGGACGGCGCTGAAGCTGGGGCCCTCCAGTCCGAGCCGGTGGTCAACGGCCGCCTGTAGTTCAGCCAGGGCTTGGCTGCAGTCCAGAAGCTCAGCAGACAGCTGCCGGTAAAACCCATGCGGCGTATCACGGCGCGCAGCGTCGAGCACGTCCAGGCCTGGGCCGCCATCCTCCTCTTGGCCACTCTGGGAAAGGGCGTGGGCACGCTCGAAATCGGCGAGGCTGAACCGCCCCTGCGGCGCCGAAGTGATGGGGACCGCGCGCAGCCACTGCAGCGAGTTGACCAGCAGCCAGCTCACGTTGCCGATCCGTTCCTCGAAGTCGTCGTCCGGCGCCTGCGGGTGGACCTCATTCCAGAAGCGTTCGCAAAGCCCAGCCGTCAGCCGGTAGCCGGCTGCCAAGCCGCTGAAGCCTTCCAGCTTGCTGGCCGCCTCGCTCAGCCAGCCTGCCAAGCGAAGATCCTTGGTTCGCGTCTGCAGAAGTTCACGGGCATCCCGTAGCACGCTGGCCCAGTCGGCATACTTCACGGCGGTCTGCCACGCGCCCTGGTCGAGCGTCGGGTCGTCGGCACGGCGGCTCTCGGCAATCCGATCGAACTCGACCGAAAACGAGAGATCGCTGCCGGTGGGTGCCTCATTCGAAATGGGCGCGAGCAGTGTTTCCTGATCCAGCATGGAAGAACTCGGTTGGGGATGACGTTGATGGTATCTGGTGAATGAAGATGCGGCCGAAGTAAATCGATGTGGTGACGCAAATGACATTATTAGTGGGTAAATATGTGATCGTTGCGCTGTTTGATTGATTCACTTCAGGCTGCGCCAACGACAGCTGCATTCTGTCTGCTAGATTCTGCGCATTGACCGGATGCTTCATGTTCTTCCGGTCCTGACCATTGATCTGGGACCGGCATGGACACGCGCGAACTCCTGACGACACAAGCGGCTTTTGCAGACGGTGAGCAGCGCTTGTATCAATTGCACAACGAACTGCTGGACGTCTGCGCCGTCGATCGATGGCGGGCACGGGATGCATTGGGTGAACACACGTGGACCGAGGTCGATGTTGTGTCCGGCAATGCGACCGTTGATCTGCAGCGCTTGCTGGCGATGCCCGCGACCCTGGTGGGCCGGTCCGCTGATGGTGGGTGTTGGCAGCGCAGCGGGCTTGTGGCGAAGGCTGTCTGCATGAACAGTGCGGGCCGGTTCGCGAGATACCGCTTACGGCTGATGTCCTGGACCTGGTGGCTTCAGTACGCCAGGAACAGTCGCGTTTTCCAGGAACAGGGCATCCGCGAAATCGTGGATTCGGTGCTGCGAGGCCATGCCGCAATCGCTCGCTGGCGCTGGGCTGAGGGGGTGGATGCGTTCCTGAAGCAACGTGTGCGCAGCTATTGCGTGCAATACCGCGAGAGTGACCTGGACTTCCTGCAACGCGTTCTGGCAGAAGAAGGTCTTGGCTGGCGGCTGTACGCTGACGACGAGGCGCCTTGCGGGAATGGCATGGAAATCTTCGCCGACAGTTTCGCCCTGCCGGAGAATGAGGTCAGTTCGACAACCGGCGTGCGCTTCCACCGCAGTGACGCGACTGAGTCGAGTGACAGCGTGCAGGCCATTGGACGGCATCTGTCCCTGGCCAGTACCGCGGTCAGCCTGCAGAGCGACGACTACCGGCAGGCGTCTGTTCTGGTCGGGCAGGCGCCGATGCACGGCGGCGGCGAGCAGTCGCCGCGCGAGGATTTCGATGCGGTCGGTGCCTGCGCCTTCCGTGATGCGGCCTCTGCTTCGCGGCAGGCCCGCCTGCACGCCGAAGCCCGCGAAGCACACAGCCGCAAGTGGGTAGGCCGCGGTACGGTGCGTGGATTGCGCTCCGGGCGCTGGTTGCAGCTGCTGCAGGCGCCATTTGCGACCCCGCCGGAGCTGCTGCTCGTTGCGGTGGAACATGCAGGCGTCAACAATCTACCCGTTGATCTCCGGAACAGCCTGGAGGACGCGGCGGCTGTTTCGCCCTTGGGTGCCGGTGATTCCCAGTTGTGGGCACAGGCGGAGTCGGCGGGATACAGCAACCGCTTCGAGGCGGTGGACCGCGTCAGGCCGTGGCGTCCGCAATTGATCGATGGCACCGGGGCGCGCCTCAACCCTCGCCCTACGGTGCCGGGCTACCAGACGGCGGTGGTGGTGGCCGGGCAGGGCACAGGCAGCCAGGATCTGCATGCAGACAGCCACGGCCGGGTGCGCGTGCGCTTCCACTTCCAGCAGGCGCAGGGCGACGCAGCGCAGGACAGTGCATGGCTGCGCGTCGCGCAGCGCTATGCCGGCCCGGGCGTGGGCAGCCAGTTCCTGCCCCGCGTTGGCCAGGAAGTGCTGGTCGGCTTCCTGGAAGGTGACATTGATCGTCCGCTGGTGCTGGGGGCGCTGTACAACGGGCGCGGCGAGGGTGATGTGGATGCCTATGGTCGTTCTGCTGATGCACGCACCAGTGCGCAGGCCAACCTGGGTGGTGGCCAGGCACCGGCGTGGCACGCGGCGGGTGCCGGCGACCAGGCGCATCGCCACGGCGGCGCCCTCTGGGGTATACGTTCGCGAGAGTGGGGCGGTGGCGAGGGTAGCAACCACCTGCTGTTCGACGATTCAGACCAGAAGCTGCGGGCCGAGCTGGCCAGCAGCCAGGAAGCTTCGCAGCTGACGCTTGGCCATCTGCGGCACCAGGCCGACAACTACGTCGGCAGCCTGCGCGGCACGGGTTTCGAACTGCGCAGCGATGCGTGGGGTGCGGTGCGTGCTGCTGCCGGGGCGTGGTTCACCGCCTATGGCCATGGCAGCGCGGCGGCCGCTGGCGAGGCGGTGCAGCCTGCAGCGTTGCTGGCGCAGCTGCAGACGCTGGGCGAGCGCTTCACCCAGGCGGCACGTACGCATGTGACGAGTCCGTTGGCGATGCAGGAAGGAGCAGGTTCGGCGAAGCGCTCGACGCTCACTTCCGACCGGTCTCCGCTGCCGGGTCTGCTTGCATGCGTGCGAGCGACAGTGACCGGCGAAGCTTTCGATCCCGCTGTTGAGGAAGCGCCACGCCGCGAGGCCCGTCCCGGAGAATCGCGTGTTCCGCATAGTGGCGACCCGCTGCTGGGCCTGGCTGCGCCCGATGGCGTCGTCCAGCTGGCCGGGCAGTCGATTCACTGGTCCACGGGTGAGGGGCTGCTGTTGTCCAGCGGCGGGCATAGTGACGTTGTCGTAATGGAAAAGGCGCGCCTGCATGCATCTCAAGCAGTGGGCATGCTGGCTTCGGCGAGCAGCGGCGCAGCAGTCAATACAGCGATGACGATCGCCAGTGGTGAAGGCGAACTGGATGTGCAGGCACAGGGTGATGCCGTCCGCATACAGGCGCGGCAAGCGCTGCGCGGTGCCAGCGCTCAGGGAGTGGTTGAGCTGGAGGCCGGCAAGGTCCTGCACGTAGCCACAAGTGGTGGAGCCAGCATTACCGTGGCGGGTGGCAACATCACCTTCAACTGTCCCGGCGTGATCACGGTCCACGCCGGCACCAAGTCGTTCCTTGGGCCGGCACAGTTCAAGACCGAGCTGCCGAACTGGAGCCAGAGCGAAACCTCAAGCTGGCGTCTTACCGGCTTTTCGGGATAGGTCAGCGCGCAATCTGCAACAGAGTGAGGACAATGACTCCGATCAAATTTTTCTCGTCCAGTATCTGGACATCGCGCAGGCCAGCGCATCTGGCCCTGGCGCTCGGCGCGCTGTTGCCAATGGCGGCCTGCGGCCAAGTGACTTCAGGCCCTGGAGGACGCGGTGAGGCCGCCATACAGGAGCAAGGCTCCAGCGAGGCAGAGGCGATCAGGGCACAGGCGTACGCCGACGAACAGGCAGCGCGTGGGAAACCCGCGCTCGAAGGGGACCCAGACAGCACCGCGACGCTGTTTGAGGGGCTGCTCGATTGCAGCCCGAAGGGCTGATATATCGATGCGGAATCCGGCCGTCCGGCGAACCCTTATCTGGCCAAAAATGCCCCGCAGCCCTGTGAGCGCGACGCAGAATTCGGGATGGCGTACTTCTGTGTAGACGCCGATTTCCACGGGGTTCCGGTCTATCGGGTCGTGGCACATCTGGGTACCGCGCCGACGCCCATTGGCGTCCTGATCGACCTGCCGCTCGATCAGGCGCGTTCGCGCCTGCGGAAGGCGTTGGGTGCAGAGCTGGGCGGCGATCCAAGTGGTCAGCAGGGGCAGAAGCCGGTACTGGGGCCACACGGTGATGACACGCATAGGTCGCAGTTGATGTGTACGCCCGACTGGGCTTGATCAAGGATAGAGAAACGCACGATGCCGACGTATAACCCTGGCCCGCCGTTCCGCTTGAGCAGCAACTGGTCGCAGGCCCGCAAACATCCGACGCAGGGCACAGTGAAACGCCACGAAGGACAGGACTGGGCCGCCCCCGCGGGGACGCCGATCCCGGCCGCAGCAGATGGCCACGTGGTCTATGCCGGATCGATGAATGGCTACGGCAACACGATTGCTGTCGAGCATCTGATTCGGGGCCAGGTGGTGCATACCATGTATGCACATATGTCCGCGCCGTCCCCCTTGAAAGTTGGCGAGAAGGTCAAGAAGGGGGATCCCCTCGGTCCCGTGGGCATGACCGGTGGCGTTAGCTCTGGCAATCACCTACATTTTGAAGTGCATCCGTACGCAAAGTCCGGAGTGCTCGGCCTGCACAAGACGGTGGACCCGGCAACCTTCGACTTTCCCGGCACGGAAGCCGTTTCAGGAGCGTTCGGCTACCCGTTTGCACTCAAGGACGGCGAAGCCCCGCGCAGCGTAGCGGCCTACATGCACGCCATGCGCGGCGCAGAGGATGGGTACTACCCAGTGGGAGGGAACAGCCTCTGGCATGGCGGCATCCACTTCGGTGATGGCACGGCGAGCGCGCTGGCGCAGGGGCCGACTCAACTGGCGGAGAGAAGTGGTGTGCGCTGCATCGCCGATGGCGAAATCGTGGCCTACAAACTTGATTCCACCTATCCGGCAGTGCAGTTCCGCGAGAAGCAGCTGAAGGCGCTTTACTCGACCGGTTTCACACTGGTGAGACACACCTTGGTGCTGCCGGAAAGTACGCAGCTGAAAGCCTGCCAGCCCGAAGCCCAAACCAAGGATCTTGAAGAGCAGACCCACGCCGCGCAGATGAGTTCTGAAGTGGCGTTGAAGATGCAGGCGGAGGACAACAAGGCCGCAGCAGACGCGAAAGAGGCTCAGAAGACGGCAGCGGCCGAGGCTGCCAAGAACGCCAAGAAGGGCGAGAAGGCTGAAGTGCCGAAGGTTGCGGAAACGCCGGAGCGTACCGAGAGCAAGCCGGAAACCCTGGTCTTGTTCAGCCTCTACATGCATCTGATGGACTGGCGGGGCTACCGCCAGGACCAGGCGATTCCACGCGCGAAGTACTGGAAGGGCGACAGCACCTATCGAGTGAGCGCATCAGCCGCCGAAGACACCCAGAAAGTTCCGCCCCCGCCTCCACCGCCTCCTGCGCCAACCCAGGAGGTGACCGATCCGTTCGCGCCGACGGCACGCTCGCCGTTTGCCAACGACCGTGCGTTCGGTCTTGGCCAATCGCCCCTGGGCGGAGGTTGGGGCCAGGGTGTCGCGGGCGCGCAGGAAGGCGTGGGCCAGAGAGGCTTTGGCCTTGAGGCCGCCGTGGAACAGGCGACGCCACAACGTGTCCCTTACGGCAGCCTGCCGACGCCGGGTGCCCCTGCGCCCCAGCTTGGGGCTGAACCGGCCCCGGCGGCCGCGCCGGAACCGGTCGCGCGTGCCATCAAGGGGCGCAAGGGGCTGAACATCCGCTCCGAGCCCAACGGCAAGCTTCTGGGAATGCTGGCGCAGGGAGCCCGCGTGCGCTTCACCGAAACCAAGGCGGTGGGCAAGAGCGTATGGGGCCATATCGGAGAAGTGCTGGAGGGCGAGATCATTCCCTCCGAGACCGTGGACGGCCAGATCAAGCCCGGTGCGGAGACCGGCTGGGTGTACCTGTCCCGGATGGAGGCCGTGTTTGACAAGGCCGATCCGGTGAACCAGGTCGTGGTGCTGGACAAGCCGTACCCGGTCAAGGCTGGCGATATCATGGGCCAGATAGGCGAGTACCAGACGTTTGGCGTGGCGCGTGCATCGCCGTCGCCAGGCATGCGCAGCATGCTGCACCTGGAAATGTTCAGCGGCGGCGACGTGCCCGGCTTCATCGGTCGCTGCAGAGCCTACGCCGCAACACGACCGGCCAGTGAGCGCAACATGCTGGTACTGGAAGTAGGTGCCCGGCTCGTCACGCCAATCGCGAGCGATACGAACCTGGGCGCAGGCGCGATCATTGCGATCGCCGCTGACAGTCCAAAAGGCGCATGGCAGAAAGTCCACAGGTCTATCCCCGAGCAGGTTGGGCGCAAGGCGCTGGGAAAGTACAACGAGAAAACCAAGCGTTACGCCGATGGACGGCTTTTCACTGGGTGGTACATCAGCGCCAAGGGTGAACGGACACAGTCAGAGAAGATTGGCGGAAAGTGGCCGGATCGCGAGGTTCTTACGCAGCTTGACGAAGTCTTCTGGGTGGAAGCAGCACGGGTGTCTGCCGCAACGGCAGGCAAGCCGCTCGATGCGGACGTACCGGCATGGAGTCGCTACCCTCTAAAGATCAGCAATTTGACCAGTCGTGCTGGAACGCTGCCACGCGTTATCGCACGAGTGGAGTTGGATGGTCTTGAAAAGAATGCTGTTGCAATTGACGACCAGGGTAATCGATGGTGGTTAGTCGCGACCGACCAAGCGACGGGCTGGGTCTGCCAGATTGAGCATCCCCTGACTCGCTGGGAATCTCCTTGGGCTTGGCCGTGCTTTGAGTTTGTGGAGGAAGGTCAGCTGACACCTCTGGACCTTATGGCCTGGAAGGTTTTCCAGATGACCAAGTCGCAGCCTTCTGAAAAGGCTGAGCACAAGATGCGAGCTGATCGTGTCCGAGGCAGTTCGCTCCATCGCAAGATCTATCAGCTGCTGGACGCTGATAATGACGGCGACGTGAGCCCGGCAGAACTGAAAAAAGCGCAGCAGAGCCCTCTTCTCGCCCGTTACCTGCAGCGGCTGATCGTGCGCTATGAAAGTGAATGGGGTGGGGGAATGCAGAAATGGGACGAACTTGATTCGATGATGATGCGCGCCCAAGGGACGGAGTGGGCTGGCGAGAAGGTCCGAATCCGCAACCTCCAGTGGTGGGATGCGGTGAAAGGCGTTCAGGACTTCCCTTCGAGCTTGGATGTGTTTCATTTCCACCCGTTGGCCATGATCTCCAACTTCATGGGCCTTGGGACGAAGATCGTGGACGGTGACCTGGTCACCCGGCTGGGTGATCTTATTGCTCATGGAGAGGGTGGTTACGAGTCGTACAATTCAGGTACAAAGAATGTGCCGAATAACAAGGTTGGGTTCAGTTTTCGCAACCCGCCAGCGGGTACCGTTACAGGGAAGACCATTGACGAAATTTTGGCAACCGAACCGATGGATGGCACGAACCGCAGCCGGATGTTCGCGACCGGGAAGTACCAGACAGTGTTTGCTACGCTGAGGGCCGCCAAGGCGAAACTGGGTTTGACAGGGGCCGAAAAGTACGACGCCGAGCTGCAGGAGCGCGTTTTTCGCGAGTATCTGCTGTACAAGGCTGGTGATGGTGCGCTGGGGCGTTTGGTCATTGAAGGCAAAGGTACAGTGGAAGATGCCCAAATGGCGGCGGCGCAGGAGTGGGCATCGATTGCCACTCCCAAGGGAAGAAAGATTTCCTCCGGCGCGATATCCGATGGTAATTTGTCCTATTACCATTCGGAAGCGAATAAGGCGAACGTTGAGTCTACGCCTGCTGTGCGCGCGCTTCTTCTCGAGATTGTGGAAAGCAAAAAATGATAAAGATCTCTACTGGTCCAAGGCGTTATCTCGGGCGTGCGCTGGTGTTGGGGCTAATACTCTCTGCAGTTGCCTGCGAAGGGAGACCGAGCACTTCGGACAGCTTGGCCGTGCCGGATTCGGCGAACGACGTTGGCAAGAAGGATGAAGGTAGTCAACGCCCTGCTCTGAATGCGGGTTACGTCGGAACGAAAATGCTCTCTCCTCATTCAGGGTGTTCTTTCCTGAGTAGTCCCATCAATTTTTGTGACCAACGCCATCGTGTCCTGATCGAGCAAGTGATAGCCGGACAACGGCCCAATTTTAACGAACGCTACATCGTGGCGGAGCTTGAAGAATGGCCCGAGTTTTTCCAGCGCTCCGTAGTAGTTATCAATACTAGAACCGGAGTGGTGTATCCACTGCCGATTGATGCACTGTCCGGCCCCCTTTCCATCAGCGGGCATTCCTCTGGCTATGGGGCAGTTGAGACGTCTGTCGATGCGAAGACGTTCTGTTTGGTCGGCGCGGTCCTGGCTTACCGGTCCATCACTGAAGGTCGATTCTGTTTTGGATTTGATGGTAGCCGCTTCACGGGATACAGGACCGCATACATGACTGCCGATGAGCAGTAGCGGCGGACCCCATGGTTCAAGTGGCGTATGCTGCCAGTAGGGGTTGTCACTGGCGCCAGTTGCTGGGTTCCGGCTTTCTTCGGGAACTGTCAAAGACGGGTCTCCGACAGCAACTTCGCGAGAGGGCTTTTCCAGGACATATAGAGCCGCAGCGGTAGTAAGGCGTTCGATTGTCCTGGCGTTAAAGCCGATGCCGAGGAGGGGGTGCGTTTTGGTGTGGATTGCAGGCGGCCAAGGGCGCTGGCAGATGTATGTGCATTGGCTTACATTGCTCATCGCGCTGTTTGGCATCGCTGGAATGCTGGCAGCATGCAGCGGTGCTGGCCCGTCCGGAGCAGTGGCTGTATCGGAATCACGGGAAGGTGCTTCTCCAGCAGCCGCGCCTCGCGCCGTTGCCGGTACTGCGCCGGGCAATGCGCCGTACGCGGGCGTGGTGATGAGCTATCCGCACTCAGGGTGCTCCTACCAATACAGTCCGGTTGATTTCTGCGATGCGGGGCATCGCGCGCAGATCAATGAGGCGATCCGTACGCAAGTCCCCAACTTCAAGACGCACTACATTCTGGCCCAGCTGGATGAGCGCAAGGAGAACTTCCAGCGCTCGATCGTGCTGATCGACAGCCGCGACGGGACGGTGTACCCGCTGCCGATCGATGCATTCAGCGGGCCGCTGGTGGACAAGGAGGGTGCGCGCGACTACGGAAAGGTGGAGACGTCGTCGGAAACTGACACGTTCTGCGTCAGCAGTGCATTGTTGGTCTATCGAGCATTTGAAGAAGGTCGGTTCTGTTTCGGATTCGATGGGGTACGCTTTACTGGGCACACGACGCAGTACATGCGGTGACGCATCATCTCGAATGCGTGGCCGTCTTTGCATCGATAGCGGGTCCGGATTCGATTGTTTCCCTTGGTGCAGGAGGTGTGCCTGGTGATAGTGGGCTCCACCATCCCTGCGCTGCTCTCGATAGCAGTTGTACTGATCTCAGCCGGCTGTCTTGCACAGGCTCCGGATGCGGGAGCTTGGCGCAAGGTGTCCGACAGCCGCTTGGAGAGACAGTTCCATTTTTCAGGGCTGCTTTGTGCCGCAGCGGTAGGAGGTTGCTGGGCTGCCTATCATGCGGCAACAGGAGTGGTCATCTGTTGCTTGTTGGTGGCAAGTGCGGAGATAAGTGAGAGCGAGCCACGAAATCGCTTCCTCATTCCCGGGCCATGGGTGACCGATCTCACTAACGACGCTCTGTACAAATGCATTGGCAGTGCCGGCCGCTGGCCGGCAGCCTGAGCGACAATTGCGGTACATGTTGAGGAGCCATCCATGCAGCTGACATTTGGCGATGCCGAAGGCCTGAGCAAGCGCAAGCAGACCCGGCGCGAGATCTTCCTGGCCGAGATGGAGCAGGTAGTGCCGTGGAACTCATTGCTGGCTCAGATCGAGGTGCATTACCCGCGCTCGGGCCGAGTGGGGCGACAGCCGTACTCGATGGAGACAATGCTGCGCATCCACCTGCTGCAGCAGAGGTATGCATTGAGCGACCCCGGGATGGAAGAGGCGCTGCACGAAATCGCTTCGATGCGGCTGTTCGCCCGGCTCAACGGCCTTGATGCGATTCCCGATGAGACCACGATTTTCAACTTCCGTCGTCTGCTTGAGAGGCATGGCCTGTCGGCGAAGATGCTGGAGGCGGTGAACGGGAAACTTGCACGCAAGGGCCAGAGCCTGCGCGCGGGCACGATCGTGGATGCCACGATCATCCATGCGCCCAGTTCGACCAAGAACGCTGACAAGGCGTGTGACCCGGAAATGCACCAGACCCGTGAAGGCAACCAGTGGTACTTCGGAATGAAGGCGCACATCGGTGTTGATGAATTTTCTGGCTTGGTGCACAACGTCAAGTGCACGGCAGCCAATGTCAGCGATGTCACCGTCACCGAAGCGCTGCTGCATGGCAAGGAAGACTGCGTGTTCGGCGACAGCGGTTACACCGGTGCAGACAAGCATGCTGAGTTGGTCGACTGCAAGGCAACATTCTTCATCGCTGCCAAGCGCTCGAAGGTGAAAGCGATCAGGAACGCTCGCGACCGCGAGCAGGTTGAGCGCTGGGAGAGCTGTAAGGCGAGCATCCGCGCCAAGGTCGAACATCCGTTCCGGGTAATCAAGAGGCAATTTGGTTACACCAAAGTGCGCTACCGCGGCCTGGCCAAGAGCACTGCACAGATGCTGACATTGTTCGCGCGATCCAATTTGTGGATGGTGCGCCGGCAGCTGATGGCGGTCCAAGGGTAAATCCGCCCGGTGGTGCCCGCTGGCACCTCCAAAGCAGCAAAAACACCACCGATCTGAGGTGTCAGCCGGTCGCAGATGGCGCCTGGCCTGGAAATTCAGGGCTCAAAGCTGATTGTCCAGAGCATCCTGGCGCAGTTGCTTGCACCAGTTGCCGGATGGCGGGTCTCCGAGAGAAACCCGGCAGGACTGCACAGGAGTGCAGTGACTTGGCCGCGCTGTCGCCTGCGGGTGGTGGCTCCATCGGCGTCGCTGGTAACTCGGCGTTACCGGGACTGGTGCAGCCGCTGGGCTAGTGTTGGACCCAGCGCAACGACCCCGTCATTGCCGCAGACCAGCCCCGCAGGCATAGTGACAGCACGTGCGGCATGCTGCCGGCGGGCAGGCCGGGTCCTTCCGGCGCAGGTGCGGGACACGGTATGGATGCAGGCAATGGGAGCGCACGGGGCAGGCCGACCGCGATGGCGATGCTGCCGTTGCTGTTGGCAGCCATGACGGCCCACGCGGCGGCTGTCGATCCGTCCGCCGCCGCCCCGGCCAATGACGCGGCGGTGTTCGGTGGCTGGCGCAACCTGCAGACCGAGGCCGGCCATGAGCCGGCGCAGCGCAACCTGGCGTTCGGCATGCTGCCGCAGGAAGCGACCCGCGGTGACCGCTTCGTCATCCTT